>ERZ827104.1060-NODE-1060-length-26123-cov-3.662038_pt1 | contig 26123 bp, 32 predicted proteins | sample MGYA00519781_ERZ827104 | MGnify/ENA primary metagenome ERZ827104 (study PRJEB31778, sample SAMEA3449257) | human gut metagenome | biome: human gut; feature: human-associated habitat; material: faeces | place: United Kingdom | collected 2010/2012 ...
CCCAAGGCTCCCCTGAAGGAAGCCGAGGACAAGCCGCTCTACGGCAAGATCGAGCTGTAATCCTGTCTTTGAAGCAGACAGCGGGAAGAGAAATCCCCGCTGTCTGTTTTTTTGCGCTCGGGCAGGTGACAGCCCCCGGGCCGCTGTGGTAAGATAGAGGCAAACAAGGCCCAGTATGAAAGGAGATTTTCAGTTATGCAGCATCGTATGAAGGAGTTCTCCATGACACCCGAAGCCACCCTCGCCCTGCTCGGACGGGGACAGGTGGGTGTGCTCTCCACCTCGGGAGCGGACGGCGCACCCTATGGCGTGCCGGTGCACTATCTCTGGCAGGACGGCAAACTCTGGTTCCATGGCCTGCCCGCCGGGGAAAAGCTGGAGAATATCGCCCGGGATCACCGGGTGTGCTTTACCGTATGGGAGTTCGGCGGAATCCTCACCGAGGGCGCCGAAAATCCCTGCCAGGCTGACGCCGCCTATGAGTGCGCTGTCCTCCGGGGCAAGGCACGGCTGGTGGACGATCCCGCCCAAAAGCGCCGCGTCTTCCTGGCGATCACCGAAAAGTATGCTCCGGAGCTTCTGGATCTGCCCATTCCCGAGGCCCGCATCGCCGGTACAGCCCTGGTGGAAGTCACCCCCGTCACCCTCACCGGCAAGTATCACCGCTGATGGTTTCCCGTTCCCGCCCTGCCCCGTATTCCCGGAGCAGGGCGGTTTTCCGCTCTCCAGGCCGGAAAAGGTTGCCATCCCCGGCGGGAACGATTATAATGGGGTTTGTAAATCCTGTCCCGGAACGGGTGCCGTCCGGGGAGGGGAACTTTTTGCCGCAAGGCAGAATCTTTATGCCCTGGCCCCGGCTAAAAAAGAAGAATCGGGGATAGAATAAAAGGGAGAAAGAATCCCAATTTTCACCCAATCAGAGAGGAAGCGTTTCCTATGAAACTTACACTGGAACAGTACCACAGCATGATCAAGACCCGCTCCATCGGCTTTATCGGAGTGGGTGTCAGCCATCGGGAGCTGATCCGTCAGTATGCCGCTGCCGGAGCCCGGCTCACCGTCCGGGACCGCCGCAGCCTTGAGGAACTGGACGACTTCGGCAGGGAGCTCACTCAGATGGGAGTCCGGCTCATGCTGGGCGCCGATTACCTCCGGGACATCACCGAGGAGGTGCTCTTCCGCACCCCCGGCATGAAGTTCTATACCCCTGAACTCACCGAAGCCCGCCGCCGGGGTGTGGCAGTCACCAGTGAGCTGGAGCTTTTCCTGGCGCTCTGTCCCTGTCCGGTGTATGGCATCACCGGTTCGGACGGCAAAACCACCAGCACCACCCTCATCGCCGAACTGCTCCGGCGGTCGGGCCGGACGGTGCATCTGGGCGGCAATATCGGCGCGCCGCTGCTGCCGGTCATCGACCAGGTTAAGCCCGAAGATGCCGCCGTGGTGGAGCTTTCCAGCTTCCAGCTCATCTCCATGCGCCGCAGTCCTGATACCGCCCTCATCACCAATGTGGCGCCCAACCATCTGGATATGCACAAGGATATGCAGGAGTATGTGGACGCCAAAAAGAATCTCTACCGCCATCAGGACGCCTTCAGCCGGACGGTGCTCAACTGGGATAATGACATCACCCGTTCCATGGCTGAGGAGGTCCGGGGGGATCTCTACTGGTTCTCCCGCCGGGAAACCGTTTCCCGTGGAACATATCTCGACACCGACGGCGTCCTCCATCATATCGATGAAACCGGCGATGTGGCGCTCTTCCCCATGCAGGAGATCCGCATTCCCGGCATGCACAATGTAGAAAACTTCCTCGGCGTCATTGCGGCGCTGTGGGGCGAGGTTTCCCCGGAGCTGTTTTGCACCGTGGCAAGGGAGTTTGCCGGAGTGGAGCACCGCATTGAGTTCGTGCGGGAGCTCGATGGCGTCAAGTGGTACAACGACTCCATTGCCTCCAACCCCACCCGTACCATTGCGGGACTGTACAGCTTCAATCAGAAGCTCTGCATCATCGCCGGCGGCTATGACAAGAAGATCCCCTTCCAGCCGCTGGCAGACCCGGTGGCGGAGCGGGTGAAGCTGCTGATCCTCACCGGCCCCACCGCTGATAAGATCGAAGCGGCAGTGAAGGCAAGCCCCAAGTATGACCCGGCTCAGTGCCGGATTCTCCGGGCGAAGGATCTGCCCGAAGCGGTGGCACTGGCCCGGCAGGAGACTGTCCCCGGGGATATTGTATCCCTCTCCCCGGCGTGTGCCAGCTTTGATGCCTATCCGAACTTCGAGGTGCGGGGACAGCACTTCAAGGAGCTGGTACGGGCGCTGTCCTGAGCCGGGACAGAAATCCCCTCCCACTATAAGAAGAAAAAACCGGTGATCCGGGCAGAAAAACGCCCCAAAACCGGTGCTTTACATAAATTTTACACAAAGCCCGTCCTGTCCGACCAGGGACAGGACAGGAAGGAGGCGTTTCATGCGAACCATAGAGGAAATCCGCCAGCTGCTGCTGGAATTGTCCGCCTGTACCGGGGTATCCGGTGATGAGGGCGGCATTGCAAAAAAGATCGAGGAACTGCTCAGGCCGGCGGCAGACTGCCGGCGTACCCCGCTGGGGAATGTGATTGCCGTGCAGAATGCCGGCGCCCCCAAAAAGCTGATGACTGCTGCCCACATGGACGAAGTGGGCTTTCTGGTGACCCATATTGAGGAGGACGGTTTCCTGCGGGTGAACCAGGTGGGCGGTGTGGACCGCAAGCTGTATGCCTCGTCCTGTGTGACGGTGCATACCGCGTCGGGGCCGCTCTCCGGGGTGATCTCCTCGGTGCCGCCCCATCTGCGTAAGGAGGAGAAGGAACTCCCTGCCTCGGACGAAGTGGCAGTGGATCTGGGTCTTTCGGGCGAACGGGCCAGGGAACTGGTCTGCCCCGGCGACCGTGTGACCATCGACTGTGAACCGGCGGTGCTGCTGGACGGCAGCGTATCGGCCAAGGCGCTGGACGACCGGGCCTGCTGTGCGGCAGTGATTCTGGCGGCGGAGGAGCTGGCCGGGAAGGATCTCCCGCTGGAGCTCTCCTATGTGTTCACCACCATGGAGGAGGTGGGCTCCCAGGGGGCTGTGACCGCCGCCGGGGAGATCGCCCCGGATTATGCGGTGGCACTGGATGTGTCCTTCGCGGTGACCCCCGATGTCCCCGCCCGCAACTGCGGCAAGATGGGCGGCGGCGTGATGCTGGGCATCGCCCCCATACTCGACAATGGGGAAACCGACCGGGTACGCCGTGTGGCAAAGGAACAGGAACTGCCCCTGCAGTTTGAGGTCATGGGCGGCAGCACCGGCACCGATGCGGACTGCATAGCGGCATCGGGCAGCGGGGTGCGTACCGTGCTGTTCTCGATTCCCCAGAAGTATATGCATACCCCGGTGGAGACGGTGGCGCCGGAAGATGTAAAGGCCACAGCGGAACTGCTCTGCGCCTATATCACCGATCTTGCCAGGGATCTTGCGAAGGAGGGAAACTGACATGGAACTGACCCAGCGAATCCGGGAACTCACGGCGCTGCCGGGAGTATCGGGACAGGAGGACGCAGTGCGGGAGTATCTGCTCCGGGCACTCCAGGGCCGGGAGGACTGTGACTGCCGGGTGGATGCCCTGGGCAATCTCATTGTGAAGAAGACCGGACGGCAGACCCCGGCAAAATCCCTTCTCATCACCGCCCACATGGACGAAGTGGGCTATCTCATCACCTATATTGAGGACAGCGGTCTGCTGCGGTTTGCCCCGGTGGGAGGAGTTTCCCCCGAGGTAATGGCAGGCAAGCGGGTGTATGTGGGCCAGAAGCTGCTGCCCGGCCTGGTGGGACTCAAGGCAGTCCATCAGCAGAAGGCAGCGGAGCGCACCGCCCCGCCCGAAGCGGACAACCTCTACATCGACATCGGCGCAAAGAGCCGGGAAGAGGCCGAAGCCGCCGTCACCCTGGGCGACCGGGTGAGCTTTGCCCAGAACTATGCCCGGTTCGGGGAGGGCTTTGTCCGGGCCAAGGCACTGGATAACCGCCTGGGCTGTGCCTTCCTGCTGGAACTGCTCCTCTCGGAGAGCGAGTACAGCTTCACCGGCGCCTTCACCGTCCAGGAGGAGAACGGCTGCATCGGAGCCAAGGCGGCAGCGGGTTCGGTTCAGCCGGACATCGGCCTGATCCTCGAGACCACTACGGCGTCTGATCTCCCGGGCAATGACGGAGCCAAAAAGGTTTCGGTGGTGGGAGCCGGCCCGGTGATCTCCTATATGGACCGGGGCACCATCTATCCCCGGCGGCTGACCCAGTGGCTGGAACAGCTGGCAGCGGAGGCGGGAATCCCCACCCAGAAAAAGACCCTCATTGCCGGCGGCAATGAAGCCCGGACCGTACAGACTGCCGGAGCCGGTTCGGAGGTCATGGGGATTTCGGTGGCCTGCCGGTATCTGCACAGCCAGGCGGTGATCGCTTCGGAGCGGGATATTGAGGATACCCTGCGGCTGGTGCGTCTGGCAGTGAGCCGGGCAGGCGAACTGTGATCGCCTATCTCAATCCCCTGCAGGGGGAGGAATTTCTCGACCTCTGCTGTGTGGAACCGATCATCGGGGCGAGGATCTGCAGCTGGTACTGCTGTTATGCCAATGCCTATCCCTTCTGTGACCTGTGGATCATCTACTCGGACAAAAAGAACCCCGACTTTCCGCCCTCCGAGACCCATGAGGGCTATCCCCATGGAGTGGCGGCCCGGTATCAGGGGACGCTGTGCATTGCCTGTGACCTGGACGTGGACTTTGACGAGCTGGCGGAGTTTATAGCGGGCAGCGGCGCCATGGAGGTGGAGTGTCTCTCCCCCATTATGGACGAGCTGCTTCCCCGGATTCCCTACCGGCTGCGTCAGCGCCAGACGGTGATGACCTACGACTTTGACCGGGAAGGCCAGCCGGGCTTCCCGCCGGCAGCGGTGCTGAGCGAGCGGAATTTTATATACAGCGACCATCTGGACAGCGATGCCGATGCCTTTGTGGAGAACCGGGAGCTGCGGGAGATGTATGAGGTGATCTGCCAGTGTTTTGAGGGCTTCCGGGAGAACAGTCCCTTCCCGGGGTGGTATGTGGATACCTTTGCCCGGATCAAGAAAGCGGAGAGCTATCTCTGCGGGCTCACCCGGGAGGGAGAGCTGGTCTCCACGGCGGGGGTGTACAATATTTCGCCGGTGTCGGCGATGATCAGCTCGGTGGCGACCCTCCCCCATTGGCGGGGACAGGGTCTGGCCCGGCAGTGCATCCGCCGGTGCCTGGAGTATATCCGCTATCTGGACTGTACTCCCTACCTCACCGCCGCCGAACCCAGCCTGGTGGAGTACTACACCGGTCTGGGCTTCACCCCCTGCGCCGAGAGGTGTTCGGCTTTATACTGGCCACAACGATAAATCGTTGTGGCGCAGCGAATTTGCTTCGCAAATTCGTGGCAGGTGGGGGGTGTTGAGGCACAGCGAATTTGCGAAGCAAATTCGGGCAGGTGGGGTGTGCTGAGGCGCTGCGAATTTGCGAAGCAAATTCGTGGCAAGGTGGGGCGTTGCGGCGCTGCGAATTTGCTTTGCCAAATCCGGGGCGGGACAGAAGTGCTGAAGCGTTACTGCCCGGCGGCTGTGAGTTTTCAAAAGGAAACCTCCCGCTGCCGCACCCGGCCTGGTAAAATATTACACCGGCCTGGGCTTCACCCCCTGCGCTGAGCGCTGCTCGGCTTTGTATTACCCACGGTAGCCCGGCGCCCCGCCCCCAAATATGTTTTCTCTCCGGCAGGAGCCGGATTTCCCATACGATTTTTACAGAAAAGAGGACAGATCAAACTACCATGAAAGAACCGTTTTTCACCATAGATGAGAGGATCGAAACCCTCTGCCGTCAGGCCGAGGAACAGTGTGCCGGCATCTTCCGGCAGATCGACGATACCGCCGACTACAATGCCCGGAAGGTACTGGCTGCCTTTATCAAGAACCGGGTCAGTGAGCCCATGTTCGCAGGCACCACCGGCTATGGCTACGGCGACATCGGACGGGAAGCCCTGGATGCGGTACTGGCAGACATCTTCGGCTGTGAGGACGCCCTGATCCGCCACAATTTCGTATCCGGCACCCATGCCCTCACCACAGCGCTGTTCGGCGTGCTGCGGCCCGGGGATACCATTGTGTCCCTCACCGGACGCCCCTATGATACCCTGGAAGAGGTGGTAGGTCTCCGGGGAGAAGGCCATGGCAGCCTCAAGGAATGGGGCGTGACCTTCCAGATGCAGGAGCTGGCTCCGGACGGACACATCGATTTTGATGCCATTCCGGCGGCGGTACAGGGAGCCAGGGTGGCCTATATCCAGCGCAGCCGGGGATATACCCTGCGCCCGTCGGTGACAGTGGCAGAGATCGCCCGGGTGGTGGAGCTGGTGAAGAAGGCCAGCCCGGACACCATCGTCATGGTGGACAACTGCTACGGGGAATTTGTAGAGCGGCAGGAGCCCACTGAGGTGGGAGCTGATCTCATCATCGGGTCGCTCATCAAGAACCCCGGCGGCGGCATTGCCCGCACCGGCGGTTACATAGCAGGCCGGGCCGATCTGGTGGAGCTGTGTGCCCACCGGCTCACTGCCCCGGGCGTAGGCAAGGAGGTCGGCTGTACCCTGGGCGAGAGCCGCAATATGTTCATCGGCCTGTTCCTGGCGCCTACGGTGGTGGCTGCGGCAGTCAAGACAGCAGTGCTCACCTCGGCGGTATGCCAGAATCTGGGCTATGCGGTCACTCCCCGCTGGGACGAGAAGCGCACCGATATTATCCAGGCCATCACCCTGGGCGATGAGGCGTCGCTGGTGGCCTTCTGCCAGGGCGTCCAGAAGGGCGCGCCGGTGGATGCCTATGTCACCCCCGAGCCCTGGGATATGCCCGGCTATGAGAGCCAGGTTATCATGGCAGCCGGTGCCTTTACCATGGGCGCTTCCATTGAGCTGTCCGCCGATGCCCCCATCCGGGAGCCTTTTGCCGCCTGGATGCAGGGTGCCCTCACCTATCCCTCAGGCAAGGTGGGCCTCAAACTCGCCCTCCAGTCCATGCTGGAGCAGGGCGCGCTCAGGCTGTAATGGAGCGGAACCGTCCCCACTGTCCACGGCTTCTGTTCCGGTTTCCCTGGGAGGTTTCACCCCGGGCGGTGCTGGACTATTACCGGGAGAACCGGCAGCTCCTGGCGCCCTGGGATCCGCCCCGACTGCCGCTGTTCTATACCGAGGAGCGCCAGCAGAGCTATCTCAGGGAGGAAGCTGACGCCGTGGCAGCGGGACAGGCTCTCTACTGGTACCTGACCCTTCCGGAGAAGCCGGAGCAGGTGATCGGGTCGGTGCAGCTCACCGGGCTGACCGGAGAGCCGGAACTGGGCTACAAGCTCAGCCAGAGCCAGGCGGGAAAGGGCCTTGGGACTGAGGCGGTGCGGGCCGTGCTGGAACTGGCCCGGACGCCGGAGATCCCCCGGGTGACCGCTCTGGTCCGACCGGAGAACCACCCGTCCCGGCGGCTGCTGGAAAAGGCGGGGTTCCTCCTCACCGGAGAAAGCGAAGGGGAACTGCGGTACTGTTTCCGGCTGTGATTTCAGATGATACCAAAAAAGGACTGTCTGCTTTTGCAGACAGTCCTTTTTTCTGTGTGGGAAGGGATCAGTCGTCGATGCGTTCCAGCTTGAACACCACCGGACGGGCGCCGTCATTGCAGCAGGTCAGAATGGTGTGGTTCACCGCCCAGGAGGGTTCGCCGCCCTGCACCATGGTGAATACATAGGTGCTGATGGCGTTCCAGGCTTCGGAGCAGAAGGGTTTCCGGAAGCGGAGATTGAAGAAGCTCTCCCGGTCCACAAGGAACTCGTCCCCCACTTCGAATACCTCACAGGGGACGGTAGCGGGGTCGCAGTACCGGGCGATGAGGTCGGCATAGAGATCCTTTTTCACCACAGTGATCCGGCATTTTGACATGGGTTATTCCCCCTTGTACTCATAGAAATCGTCCATGTCCAGATTCTGATAGATGATCTCCACCGGTCTGGAGCCCTCAGCCAGCAGCAGGTCAGCCAGAGCTTTGGCAACCTTTTCCTGGAGCTCCTTGGGACGCTGTTTCCACTGGATCACCACCATAGCGGACCGGGCATCGGCCTTGCCGCCCCGGAAGAAGGCGACCTCATTGTGTTCGACCACGATCCATTCCTCCGGAACGGCGATAATGGACGCCACAGTTTCAGCGATCCGGGGAGCCAGAGCGGCGGTTTTTTCCCGGGAAATACCCTTGACAATGACCTGAGGCATAAGAAATACTCCTTTCTCAATCGGGTGGAAAACGGATAAGTATAGTATATCACAACCGGGACAGATGCGCAAATACACCGCCTCCGGCTTGACAGACCGGGTGGATTCTGGTATGCTGATTTGCGAATGATTCGCAAATTGAGGAGGAAACGGATATGCCGCGTTATACCACCCGTCAGCGGGAAGCCCTGCTGGATTATCTGAGCCGTCACCCGGACCAGCCGCTCACGGTCCGGGAGATCGCCGCCGGTGTGGAACCGGACGGTGTGAGCCTGAGCGCGGTATACCGGAACCTTGCCGAGCTGGAAGCCGCCGGGCTGATCCGCCGGGAGAGCCGTCCGGGCAGCCGGGAGGCAGTGGTGCAGTATGTGGGCGCCGAGAACTGCCGGGGCCATCTGCACCTGACCTGTACCCGCTGCGGACGCACCGTGCATCTCAGTTCAGCTGCCGCCAGCCTGCTCACCGGCATGGCTGCCGGGGAGGGATTTTCGCTGGATCTCACCCGCACGGCACTCTATGGGCTCTGTCCCCGGTGCCGGCAGGAGGTGCAGCCATGACCCGGTTGTCGTCCCATCTGCCCCATCTGCCCCGCCTTTGCCGGCTGGATCGACTGTCTGTCCGTTCCAAGCGGCTGGCGGCTGTGCTGGCAGCGGTGCTGCTCACCCTTTCATTGGTGACCCTGCCCCTCTTTGCCGCCGCCGAACAGAACCATGCCTGTGCCCGGGAACACTGTGCCATCTGTGCCCAGTACCAGCAGCTGCGCCAGAGCACCGGAGCCGCTCCGGCCCCGGCAGCGGAACCTCCGGCATTGCCCCGTCCCCGTCGGACAGCGGCTTCTCTCCTGTCCGACGGGAGCCGGACTGCCCTGTCGCCGGTGATGCTCCGGGACAAGCTCTCCTGCTGAGTCCTGGCCCATACGCCAGTCAAGAGGCCTGCCGCAAGTTCCCGGAAGGGACGCCATGCGGCAGGACCCCCGGCCTTTTTCTGTCTTTTGCGGGGAGGGCCGGGCGAGGACCAGCCATCAGGCAAGGAGAATTTTTATGAAAAAGTATATGTTGGCCCTGGGACTGAGCCTGCTCACCGTCCTGGGACTGTTCACCGGCTGTTCCCCGAAGGCCGAGACGGCTTCGGATTCGGACAGTCTGAAGATTGTTGCCACCATTTTCCCGGAATATGACTGGGTGCGTCAGGTGCTCGGCGACCGGGCCGGGGAGGTAGAGCTCACCCTGCTGCTCGACAGCGGTACGGACCTGCACAGCTATCAGCCCACAGCGGCGGATATGCTCACCATCGGGGAGTGTGACCTGTTCCTCTACAACGGCGGGGAATCGGATGCCTGGGTGGAACGGGTGCTTGCCACCGCCACCAATCCCGACCGCCGCACCCTCAGTGTGATGGAAGTGCTGGGGGATTCGGTGCTGGAGGAGGAAGTCGTGGAGGGTATGCAGGAGGCAGAGGATCACGACCATGCCGAAGGCGAAGCCCATGAGGAGGAAGCGGACGAGCATGTATGGCTTTCGCTGCGCAATGCCCGGACCGCCTGTGCGGAGATTGCCCGGGTACTGGGCGAACTGGACCCGGACTATGCGGCTGAGTACCAGACCAACGCGGAGAACTATATGGCAGAGCTGGAGGCGCTGGATGGGGAGTATACCGCTCTGGCGGAGAATGCGGCCCGCAGGACGGTGCTGGTAGGGGATCGTTTCCCGTTCCGGTATCTGATGGACGACTATGGCCTGGAGTATTATGCGGCCTTTTCGGGCTGTTCGGCGGAGACCGAAGCCAGCTTTGAAACCATCGCCTTCCTGTCGGGCAAGACCGAGGAACTGGCGCTGCCCTGTATTCTCACCACCGAGAGTCCTCAGCCGGGGGTAGCGGAGACCATCCGTTCCAATACGGCATCGGGGGATCAGACGATCCTGCAGCTGGATTCGATGCAGTCGGCAGGGACAGGGGACAACTACCTGGATATTATGAAGGAAAATCTGGAGGTACTGCGGCAGGCACTGGCCTGATCCCGCGGACAAGGGAAGGAATGATATGATGGCACAGCTTGTCTGTGAGGAGCTGACCCTGGGCTATGACCGTCCGATTCTGACGGGACTGAGCTTTGAGGTAAATGCCGGGGATTATCTGTTTATCCTCGGGGAAAACGGTGCAGGCAAAAGCACCCTGATGAAAACAGTCCTGGGACTGATCCCGCCGCTGGCGGGGAAGATCACCCGGGGCGAGGGACTCTCGGCGGGGAAGATCGGATATCTGCCCCAGCAGACCCGGGCCCAGCGGGATTTTCCGGCGTCGGTGCGGGAGGTAGTGCAGTCGGGCTGTCTGGGCAGACGCCGGGGACTGCGCGCGTTCTATTCCGCCGGGGAAAAAGCCCGGGCGGCACAGGCCATGGAACGCATGGGCATTACTCCGCTGGCGGACCGGTGTTACCGGGAGCTTTCGGGCGGACAGCAGCAGCGGGTTTTGCTGGCACGGGCGCTCTGTGCGGCGGATTCCATGCTGCTCTGCGATGAGCCGGTCACCGGCCTGGACCCGGCAGCCACCGAGGAGCTCTATCATGTGATGGACGAGCTCAACCGCAGGGACGGCATGACCGTGGTGATGATCTCCCATGATCCGGCGGCAGCCCTGCGGTATGCCAGCCATATCCTCTATCTGGGAGAGCCGGTGTATTACGGCACCCGGGAGGGCTTCCTTGCCACCGGGGCCGGACAGATCTATTCTGGAAGGGGGAACCGTCCATGCTGATGACTCTGCCTGAGATGTGGGATTTTCTCAGCCTCTATCTTCAGTACAGCTTTGTGCAGCGGGCGATGATCGTCACCGTGCTGGTGGCGCTCTGTTCGGCGCTGCTGGGCGTGACATTGGTGCTGCGGCGGTTTTCCTTTATCGGGGACGGCCTTTCCCATGTGGCCTTCGGCGCCATGGCAGTGGCGGCGGTGCTGAACCTCGCCAGTGAACTGCCCCTGGTGCTGGCAGTGACGGTGATCTGTGCCGTCCTGCTGCTGCGCACCGGTCAGAACGCAAAGATCATGGGTGATGCCGCCATGGCAATGGTGTCGGTGGGGGCACTGGCCATCGGCTATCTGCTGATGAATATCTTCTCCTCCTCCACCAACCTCGCCGGCGATGTGTGTACCACCCTGTTCGGCTCCACCTCCATCCTTACCCTCACCGAGTGGGAGGTCTGGCTCTGTGTGGGTCTGGCAGTGGCGGTCACCCTGCTCTTTGTGCTGTTCTATCATCAGATCTTTGCGGTCACCTTTGATGAGAACTTCGCCGCCGCTACCGGGGTGCGCACCGGTATGGTCAACCTGCTGCTGGCAGTGGTCACCGCCGTGGTCATCGTCCTGGCTATGAACCTGGTGGGCTCGCTGCTCATCTCGGCACTGGTCATCTTCCCGGCTGTGTCCGCCATGCGGGTCTACCGCAGCTTCCGGGCAGTTACCCTCTGCGCGGCAGTGCTGTCGGTGGTGTGTGCCTTCCTGGGCCTGATCCTCTCCATTCTGTTCGGTACCCCGGTGGGGTCCACCATTGTGGCAGTGGATCTGGCAGCCTTCGGGCTGTTCTCCCTGGCAGGCCGCATCCGGAGGGCTTAGTCCATGGGCCGGGTCATCGGGGCCCTGCTGCTGACCGTCCTGCTGCTCACCGGCTGTGCCCGGGAAGAGCCGCTCTCCGGCAGTCAGCCAGAGCCTTCCGCCCAGAGTTCCTCCCAGCCCGGTCCGGCAGCGGAGGGGCCTTCTTCCCAGCCGGAGAGCCAGCCCGAAGCCTCCTCCGATACAGAGACTGCGGAGGTGGATCTCACCGGCATGAGCAGTACCATGGTCTTTGCGGAGGTCTACAATATGATGGTGGAGCCGGAGAGCTATGAGGGCAAAACGGTGCGTATGCAGGGGGAGCTGGTGAGCTACCCTCACCCCTTCACCGGTGAGGACTGTCATGCGGTTATCGTCAAGGACGCCCTGGCCTGCTGTGCCCAGGGGTTCCAGTTCCAGCCGGCGGAGGGGGTCACCCTGCCCGCGGACGGCGCCGAGGTGACGGTCACCGGGGTCTATACCCTGGACGAGTCGCTGATGGATCAGGGGATTATGATGAGCTATCTGGCAGAATGTGCCGTGGAATAGCCGAAACAAGAAAACGCAGAGGATATTCCTCTGCGTTTTTTGCGTTCTGTATAGGAAATTGGGGGTCAGTTCCGGCAGAGCGCCGAGAGAATCGCATAGATATAGGACGACCCCCGGACCAGGCTGCTGATCTGTCCTGGGCCGGACAACGGCATCTGTTGAAAGGCCTTTTCAAAATCGGCCCGGGAGAGCTGGTAGCGGGTACGGCTGGGGATTATGGTATTCCCCTGCACTGTGTAGCGCAGTTCCTTGCCCCGCACCGTGTAAAAGACCTGTCCCTCATGTGCTTTGATCTGTTCCCAGAGTTCCGGAAATTCCATGGCAGTTTCCTCCTTTGGCTGGCGGGGTTTTGCCTGTGCTGCGGTAGTACAGGATCTCCTCCCCGTCCTCCGCAGGTTCCGCCGGGAGTTCCGGCTCCTGAGGCTCAGAGGGCTTTTCCGGCACAGGACCGGTGGGTTCAGCGGGCTTGGTTCCCTCCTCCTCCGGCATGGGCTTTTCCGGGGAAACAGGCTGTACCGGGGGTTCTTCCGGCTGTTCCTGACCCACAGCGGATTTGGGGTCGGGATCTCCGGCAGCGGGACCCGGTTCCGGGGCACAGGCACAGAGGGTCAGGCAAAGCGCCAGACCAAGCATCAGACGGCAGAGTTTCATAAAACAGCACCTCCTGACAGTAGTACAGTTTCAGTATGGCATGTCTGGAAGGGATTTACAAGCACACCGGGGATTTTTCGGCAGAACCGCCGGGGCGCAGACCGAAAATTTGGGCGGTTTTCTGTATTTTGGGTGGGGGCAGTTGATTCCCCGGGAAAATCCCCCTATAATGGAAGGTAAGAAACAATCCTTCAAGGAGGGACAGAATATGATGAATCACAGATGGATCGAAGAGCATGTGGATGCTTTTATTGCCGACAACCGGGAGGCACTGATCCGGGATCTCAAGACAGTCATTGACATTGACAGCGTGGAGGCGCCGGCAGAGCCGAATGCCCCCTATGGTCCGGGCGTGCGCAAGGCACTGGATGCCGCTCTGGAGATTGCCCGGAACCTGGGGCTTGAAGCCGGAGAATGCGATGGATATATGGGTTATGCCGATGTGAAGGGTGTGAGCGAAACCCAGCTTGCCACCATTGCGCATCTGGATGTAGTGCCTGCGGGCAATGGCTGGAACAGCGATCCCTTTGGCATGATTGAAAAGGACGGCTGGCTGATCGGACGGGGCGTCAGTGATGATAAGGGCCCGGCTCTGCTGACTTTGTATATGGCAAAGTTCTTCAAGGAGTACTGCGACCAGACCGGTGAGACTCTTCCCTATACCCTGCGGGTGCTGCTGGGCTGCAGTGAGGAAACCGGCATGACCGATGTGGATTACTATCTGGAGCGGAACCCCATGCCGGCCTTCTGTTTCACACCCGATGCCGACTTCCCGGTGGGCTATGGTGAAAAGGGCGGTTTTGGCGGTGCCTTTGTGAGCCGGAAGCTCTCGGGCAATCTCCGGGACTTTGCGGGCGGTGTAGCCGGCAATGTGGTGCCCGACCGTGCTTCGGCGCTGGTGAAGGCAGACATCGCCGCTCTTCAGGAAACCGAGAATGTGAAGATCGCTGCCGAGGGTGACTGTGTACGCATCACCGGTTATGGCATCGGCGGACATGCCTCCAAGCCTCAGGGCACCGTGAATGCCATTGGCCTGGTGGTAAACTATCTGCTGGACAATCACCTCTGCACGCCGGAGGAGGAGACCTATCTCTCGATGCTGCGCACACTGCTGTCCTGCACCGATGGTTCGTCCTTTGGCATTGCCTGTCAGGACGAGGTCTTTGACCCGCTGACCTGCATCGGCGGCACCATTTCCATGACCGATGGCGTCCTGCGCCAGACCATTGATGTGCGGTTCCCCACCTGCATCACCGGAGAGGAGCTCATCGAAAAGAGCAAGGCTCTGGCAGCCACCGGCGAGGCGGAGTTTATTCCCAGCCGGGTGAACAAGCCCTTCTATATCCACCCCGAGTCCCCGGCCATTGATGTGCTGATGAATGCCTATCGCAGCGTGACCGGCAGTGACAAGAAGCCCTTTACCATGGGCGGCGGCACCTATGCCCGTCATTTTGCCAATGCGGTGAGCTTCGGCCCGGACGACGATGCCGAAAAGCCCGACTTTGTGGGCAGCATGCACGGTGCCAATGAGGGCGTGAACACCGAGTTCATGCTGAGTGCTCTGAAGATCTATATTCTGGCGATGGCAGGTCTGATGGATCTCACCTTCTGACCCCATACCGCGCAAAATAAAAAAGGAGGCTGGATTCCAGCCTCCTTTTTTATTCCTCCGGCCAGTACCGGATATATTGTTCATAGATGTCCGGGTGGACAATCTCCGCCAGTTCCTCCCGGGAGATGCCGAAGTCCCGGAGAAGGTCATAGACTGTTTTTCCTCCGGAGCGGTTCTCTCCCCGGAGCCAGGCTTCAAAGGCATCACTGCCGATATAGTTGATCAGCCGGATATCCACATAGCCGCCGTGCTCAATGATCTCCTGATCGCTGGGAACACGCCAGGCCAGGAAGGAATTGGGGTCCGTGGCAGCCTCCTGGGCATAGGGTATGATGAATTCCAGCAGTTCCTGGTCGGTGATGCCGAAGTCCTCGATCAGGTCAGGTACCACCCAGTCCTCACTCCAGGGATTGCTCCAGGCTACCGCGTCCCAGGCGTTTTCCTGGGTCTGAATCCAGGCCTCCACCTCCTCGCCGCCAAGATACCGGCAGAAGGCAGCATAGAGCATCATTCGGTTTTCCTCCAGCAGAGCCTGTATCAGTCCGGCGGTGTCCTCCTCCGGGGGCAGGAGCGATGCCAGGTCGGCATTGGCGCCCTTCCCCAGCAGCCAGAGCCATTGGGTCCAGCCGGGACGCCCTCTGAGAAGCTCCTCATCAGGCCAGTACCGGATATACTGCTCATAGATGTCCGGTTGGACAATCTCTGCCAGTTCTTCCCGGGAGATGCCGAAGTCCCCGAGAAACTGATACACATCGGGCCGCAGCTGGGCAGTCACCCACTGTTCATAGGCCTCTGTTCCCACATAGTCAATGAGTGCGCTGTCGAAGTAAGCCCCTTCCTCCAAGACATCGCCATAGTATTCCCGGCGCTGGAGGATGGTCAGGGCAGTGTCCGCCTGCCGGGGCAGGGCAGCGGCAGAGACCAGAGCCGCAAGGGTGCAGAGCAGCACTGCAAAAGGTTGCATAATCTTCCCTTCTTTCGGTGGTTTTAAGGCGCGGGACCAGAGCTTCCCCTTTCAGCGTACCGCAATTCACCGGGAAATACAAGGGGGTCCGGGGCAGCGGCTTCCGGCAGGGTGGGCGCACTGTCTTATTCCTGGGCAGTTTCCGTCTCCCCGGCGGAGAGAACCTGCTCCTCACATTCCTGCTGTGCCTGGATTAGAATCCGGATTGCCTTTTCACTGGCCCGGAACAGAGAAAAATACAGTTCCTTGTAGTCCGGCTCCTGGTAACTTTCCATTTTTCTCACCTCCAGTGGATTATTTTAGGACAAATAGTCCATTCTGCTTGTAGGACAATCTGTCCTTTGTTATAGTGGCACTGGTGATGAAAGATGAAACTGCGCATCCGGGACCTGCGGGAGGACCGGGACCTCACTCAGAAGGAGGTTGCCGCCTACCTGCACTGTGACCAGTCCCTCTATTCCAAATATGAGCGGGGCGAACGGCTGCTGCCGCTGGACCGGGCGGTGCAGCTGGCGGATTATTACGGGGTAACGCTGGACTATCTCACCGGGCGGACCGACACCCCGTAATCCACCCGCACACAGCAAAAAAACAGAGCGGAAACTGTTCCGCTCTGTTTTTTATATTGGGGGGTAATGAGGGGAAAACTCAGTCGTCCCAGTCGGTATCCCATTCCAGCACAGCGCCGGTATAGGCATCGATGGTGAACTCATAATCGGTGCGTCCGGAGCGCATCTCGCCTTCATAGACAGTGCGTCCGTCGTCCCGCTCCAGCTTCAGTTCCCGGAAGGTGCCACTGACACCCGCCCGGTCGGTGACGATGCTCTTGACCTTCTCGGTGCTGATGGTATCGCCCGAAGTGCCGGTCGAGCCGTTCCACTGGTACTCGGCGTCATAGTCGTAGCTGAGAATGGTGCCGTCCGAAGCCAGGATCTCATAGTCGTACTCCTTGCCGTCGGCCCAGAATTCCACATCGTAGACCCAGCGCCCATCGTCCCAGTCCTTCTTGGCATAGATGTAGCTGGTGTCGCTCTCGGAGATGCCGGCGTGACTGAGGGCAACGCTCCTGGCCTTGGCTTCGCCGATGTCTGTTGTGCTGGCGGAAGCGGTGCTGCCAGTGCTGCCAGTGCTGCTTGTGCTGCCAGTATTGGAGCTGCCGGAAGCGGCGGTGCCGTTCCATTCAGCCTCTCTGTCCCGGCTCAGAATGTCACCGGTTTCGGCGTGGATCTCATAGTCATACTCCTGGCTGGCGGTGTAGAACTCCACCTCATAGATGCGCACGCCATCGTCCCAGTCGGGCTTTACAATGAGGTGCAGGGCGTCCCCGGCGGCAACACCGGCATCTGCCAGGGCGATCTCCTGGGCTTTCTGCTTGCCGATGACATTCTGCCAGCCATAGCCGGCGTCATCGTCTGCCGAATACCATTCCAGCTCGGTATCGAACTTGAGCACCCGGCCCGAAGCGGCGTCAATGGTGTAGTCATATTCGGTGCCGCCGGCGTAGAATTCCACCTCATATTCCTTGCGTCCGTCGTCGTAGTCCGCCTCGGCAATGAGGAAGACAGTGTCGCTCTCGGCAACACCGGCATGGCTCAGGGCAGCTTCCTTGGCCTTTTCGACACCGATGTCGGCGGTGGTGGCAGCGGCAGCGGGAATCGCCAGAGCGGCGATGAGCAGGGCAGCGGTAATGGTACGGGTCAGGGTCTTGGTCATGGTCATTTCCTCCTTGTGTTTCAGTAAAACCGGCGGGGGAGCCGGAGATCTTTTGTGTTTGGGTTTCGCCTGTAATATGCGTCAGCGGGAAGTTTTGTTGCAGCAAAAAAATAAAAATCCCACACTTTGGCGAAATACACAGGAAACATAGGAAGAAACTGGACAATTTTCATAAAAATACTGTGGACTCTCCGGGGACAGACACAAAAAAGCGAAGGGCCCCGCTGAGGGGATACCCTTCGCCTGAGAGAGTCAGTCTTTCTTGTCCTGTTCCCGGAGGAGAACTTCCCGGGCCTCAGCCAGACGGGAGCGTTCGGTTTCCGAGAGCTCGGGATACCGGGGATCGCACTGCCGGAGCAGATCCACCAGGATCTCGCTGACCAGGTAGCGGGTGTACCACTTCTGGTCGGCGGGCAGGACATACCAGGGGGCATGGTCGCTGGCAGTCTCCCGGATCACCTCCTCATAGAGGTCGGTATATTCCTCGAACCGTTCCCGGGTCTCCAGATCCGACGAGGAGAACTTCCAGTTCTTTTCCGGCTCCTCGATGCGTTCCAGGAAGCGTTTGCCCTGTTCCTCCTTGGATACATGCAGGAAGATCTTCACCACCCGGTAGCCGTTTTCATAGAGGTATTCCTCGAACTGCCGGATCTGACGGTAGCGCTTGTGGAAGAATTCCTCCCGGCTGTCCCGGAGGACCCGGTCGGGCATCTGATAGTTCTTCCAGAGGTCCAGGATCTGCACTGCCAGTACATCTTCATAGTGGCTGCGGTTGAAGATGGCAATGCTGCCCCGGGGCGGCAGATGCTGTACCACCCGCCAGAGGTAGTCATGGGCGAGTTCTTCGGCGCCCGGCTGTTTGAAGCTGTGCACCATCACACCCTGGGGATTGAGCCCGCTCATCACATGCTTGATGGTGCTGTCCTTACCGGCGGCGTCCATGGCCTGGAGCACAATCACAATCCCCTCCCGCCCATCGGCATAGAGGGCGTCCTGGAGTTCCTTCATGGTTTCGATGTTTTCGGCGGTTTTCTCCTCGATTTCCTCCCGGCAGTCCTTGTCCACTCCGGCATGGGTGGGCAGATCCCGGAGATCGGGACGGTCATGGTCATCATAGCGGTAACGGTCAGCTTTCATACGCAGAACCTCCTTCTGGAAAAATAAATGGACATACTTTCATTATACTGATTTTTATTACAAAAAAACATCATAATTTTTTACATTTTATGGCGCACGAAATAGTGTGATTGTGTTATACTGTATCTATATAGAAATCGGTACAGACCGACAGGATTCGGTCTGAAAGGCGGTGTATGCATGACAGAATTTCCCATTTGCCGGCTGAAGACCCGGCCCCAGTTCGATACTCTGCCGGTGATGAAGGTCACCCAGTATCCATTGGAGCCGCGGGATTACAAACCCTTTGCCCAGGGGCTCCTGGCAGTGGACCCTCAGCGGCTGTATATCCGGTTGTGGGCGTTTGAAACGCCGCCGGAACCGGAGAGCCGGATCATCTGTGTCCTGCGGGATCAGCAGGAACTGCGGATCGAGGCAGGTCCTCAGGCGCTGGAGATCACGCTGGACGGCAAACCCATCGAAGCGCTGCTGGCGCACCCCTTTACCGGGGAAGATCTTCAGGGCAAATACTGGGGCTGGCTGGCAGAACTCCCGGCAGATCTGCTGGGGGAACTCACTCCAGGCCGGCAGCTCCGGGGAAATCTCTATAAACGCAGTGACGGCAAACGCCCCCATACCGGCAGTTTCTATCCCATGGCAGATCCCATGGAGCCGCTGGCAGCGGAAAATGACGGGGTATTTGTGGTCTGTGATTTCTGATCGGGAGGCATGAGAAAATGAAACTGGTTGCCAAACTTCTCACCGGCATCGGGGTGCTGGTGGGACTGGGGTATCTGTGCTGCCGGGGCGTAGGTGAAAAGCTGCACCTGTGCCGGAAGTAACCGGATCTCCCCATCTCCGGGAGACTCTGCCCCATCGGCGGTGGGCAGGATTCCGGGGGAAGTATTTCTCCGGGCGGACCGGGGAAAATATTACGCTTTGCTATATTTCTGACCAGCCGGAGCGGGTTTCCGCCCCGGTTTTTTGCTGCCCCGGGGAGTTTTGCACCGGCAGTCCGGGACAATAAAGGGACTTTTCCCCCAGCATCTGTTCAGAAAACAGAGATGCTGTCCCGGGAAATCCCATGAATCAGAGGGTTTCCCTCGTCCTGGGGAGAAACGCGCCGGGTTTTCCCAGCCTTTCCCCAAACCCTGTGGAAAACTCCGTTGAAAGTGTGGAAAACTTAACGCTTGGTATAATTTTCCCCTGCCGGGTGTGCAAAAAAGCCCTCTGTTCCGGGATATTCCGGAGCAGAGGGCTTTTTTAATGCATCAGAGATCCTTTTCCATGAGGATATGTTCCACCGGGGCATAGCTCAGCAGGAAGATTTCCCCCACAGTATGGTACCCGGCCCGCTCATAGAAGTGCTGGGCTGTGACCCGGGCATCCAGACAGATATGGGCGGCACCCTGTTCCCGGGCAGCGCCTTCCAGGGCTTCGAGCAGCTGACGGCCCAGTCCCCGGCTCTGGATTGCGGTGTCCACACAGAGGTATTCCACCTTGCAGGTGTCCTCCTCCCGGGACATGGAACCCATGCCGATCACCTGTTCCCCATCAAAGGCGGCATACAGCACGCAGTTCTGTTCAAAGCTGAAGTCCTCGTCGTGAATGTTCAGTCCCAGCGGCAGACGCATGACCCGGTTGCGCAGTTCCAGTGTTTCCAGGTAGGCCGGGGAACCATAATGGATCGGTTTGATGGAAATCATGGGTTTTCTCCTTTCAGTCATAATGAATGCAGTACCGTCCGCCGGGGAGGAAAATTTTTCCCGGGGCGGCGGCTGTTTCTCTGTTATAACATGAAACCCGGCGGAATGCAAGAGGGGAAACCCGGTTCTCCGCACAAAAAACAGCAGGGAGAGATTCCCTGCTGTAAACCGGTTCTGAAGGGAAGCGGCGGGACTTAGTCCACCAGCTTTTCCAGTTCCTTGATGTGTTCGGTTTCGTTGGAGGTCTTGTGCTTGGCCTGCTTGGCGTACAGGTGAACCTGAGCCTGGCTCTTCTTGATGGACTGCATGGTACCGGCGCCGGCAACACAGCCGCCGGGACAGGCCATACCTTCCAGCAGATAGCCCGGATACTTGCCAGCCACAGCGTCCCGGAGCATCTTATAGCAGTCCCGGAGACCTTCGGCATTGGCAACCTTGATCTCACGGTCGGGATAACGCTCCTTGATGACATTGACCACAGCCTTGGCAACGCCGCCGGCTACCGCGAAGTCACGACCGTCGGCGGAGGCATCGTTTACACCGTCGGGATCTTCCTCAATGGTGGCGAGATCCAGTTCCTTGGCGGCGAAGATACCGGTCATCTCCTCGAAGGTGAGGACGAAGTCCACTTCACTGCGGACACTGCGGCGCATGGCTTCCAGCTTCTTGGCAGCGCAGGGGCCGATGAATACAACCTTGCCGTTGGGGTGTTCCTTCTTGATCAGACGGGCGGTGAGCACCATGGGAGTGAGGGCCATGGAGATGCAGTTGGCATACTCCGGGAAGCGCTTCTTAGCCATTACCGACCAGGCGGGGCAGCAGGAAGTACCCATGAAGGGCAGCTTTTCAGGAACTTCGGCGATGAAGTCCTCCGCTTCCTGGGTGGCACAGAGGTCAGCGCCGATGGCAACCTCAAAGACATCGGCAAAGCCGAGCTTCTTCATGGCAGCACGGAGCTTGCCGGGGGTTACCTTGGGTCCGAACTGACCGACGAAAGCGGGAGCCACAGCGGCATAGACACGCTCACCCGACTGGATTGCCCGGATGGTCTGGAAGATCTGGCTCTTGTCAGCGATGGCGCCGAAGGGACAGTTCACCAGACACTGACCGCAGGATACACACTTGTCGTAGTCGATTTCAGCCTTGCCGTTGATGTCGGTATGGATAGCGTCCATACCGCAGGCAGCGGCACAGGGACGCTCCTGGGTAATGATGGCATGATAGGAGCATACTTCAGCACAGCGACCGCACTTGATGCACTTTTCGGGGTCGATATGGCTGCGGCCGTTGTAGCGGTCGAGGGTGATGGCACCCTTGGGGCAGACCTCTACGCAGGGGTGAGCCAGACAGCCCTGACAGCCTTCAGTCACCAGGACACGCTTTTCAGCACAGCCATTGCAGGCGAACTTGATGATATTGATCAGCGGAGGGGTGTAATAAGTTTCGTCCCGGTCCGCAGCTTCGATGTTATCAGAAATGGGGGCATGTTCACCGGCGCCGCGGTTGGGCAGGCCCATAGCCAGACGCAGGCGTTCCCCTACGATGGCACGCTCCAGGAAGACATCGTTGCGGAAGTTACCCACTTCACCGGGGATAATCTTGTACGGGAGTTCCTCAATGCGCTTGGCAACCGACCATTCGGTATGATAAGCCATACGGGCCACTTCGGTAAAGATCCGGTGGCGTATTTCCTGAATACGGGTCTCAACGCCTCTCATAAAACAGACACCTCTTTTTTTACTCGTAACGGACATGACAGCTTACCCACTGTCATGGCAAACCTTTTGATTCCATGCAGATCCGCCAAAAACGGCGAATCCTGCCTGATACCATGATACAGGAAATCGGGCGGTCTGTAAAGTGTCAAAAACTTAACAAATTCATCAACCGAACCCCGAAACTTTCAGTAAATAAGCCAAAGGCCCGAAGGGCCTTTGGCTTATCCCGGCTTACTGTGTAAGCCGGGCCGCCTGCGGGCGGGTATTCCGCTGCGCTGGCGCTCCGCTCAAATGTGGTAGGAACCTGCGGTTCCCCCACAAACGCCCCCTCCCTAAAATGCGGCGCCCATAGCATCTGAGCGGGCAGGCGGTCACCTTTTACCCTCTCACAGCTCAGTCCCGGAGGAATCTCATACTCCGGCAAACCCGCCCCACTTCCTGGGAACGCCAGAGAATTGCTCCCCGCAGGGGCGCTCCGCTCAAATGTGGCAGGAACCTGCGGTTCCCCCACAAACGCCCCCTCCAAAAACGCGGTGCAGGGGTTTGTGATTGGCTCAGTTTGTACAGCCGCGTTTTTTCATAGGGGGATTATCCCCCTCTTGACGCTGTTTTTTTCCGCCTCCGGCTCACAAAAAACAGCTGTCACCCTCTTAGAGGAAGGGCAGCAGATGCCATCCGGCCTGCCGCCCCCTGCGGGGGGATCAGTTCCCTGGCGACCCTCGGCAGTAATGCGGAATGCAGAGCCCTCTTTCCCCCACATAGTTTCACATGCCGGGCATAAGTTCGTTCTGAATCCGTGCCGCAAGGCACACCGCAACTATTCACTCTTCCCTATTCACTATTCTCTTTCCACCCGCCCCACCCGGCGGCATACCGCACCCCGGCAGTCCCGCCCCACTTCCCGGGATTGCCAAGGAATTGCTCCCCGCAGGGGCGCTCTCACTTCCTGGGCACGGTCCCTGTCCCGGCTGCGTGCGTGTGAGTTTGGCATGTCCGCAGATTTTGAGCGCGAACTGCTCCCCGCAGGGGCAGGGGGCTTCCCTATTTCATGGGGATATGATAAAATAAGTGCCGGAGCGGTCGGAGCGCGATTTTACACTAACAAGTCTGGAGCGAAAGAGAACCATTTATGCAGAGAATTATGGGTATGGCCCGGAAGGCCATTACAGAATATGATATGATCCAAAATGGCGACCGTGTGGCAGTGGGTGTCAGCGGCGGCAAGGATTCGGTGGCACTGACCATGGCGCTGCACTGGCTGCGGCGGTTCATCGGCATTGACTATGAGGTAGTTGCCATCACACTGGACCCGTGCTTTGGCGGGGTGGAATGTGATTATTCCCCTCTGGCGGAGCTGTTTGAACGGGAAGGCATCGAGTATGTCATCAAGCGCACCAATATCGGACGGGTGGTATTTGATGTCCGGGAGGAGACAAATCCCTGCAGTCTGTGTGCCAAGATGCGCCGGGGCGCTTTGCATGACACAGCCAAGGAGCTGGGCTGCAATAAACTGGCTCTGGGCCATCACAAGGACGATGCGGTAGAGACCTTTATCATGAACCTGTTTGATCAGGGACGGATCGGGTGTTTTTCGCCGGTATCCTATCTGAGCCGGAAGGATCTGACTGTGATCCGTCCTTTGATTCTGGCGGAGGAAAAGGAAGTCAAGCAGGCAGTACGGCGGGAGAATTTCCCGATCATCAAGTCGAGCTGTCCGGTGGACGGACATACCGAACGGGAATGGGCCAAGCAGTGGGTGCGGGAGATGGAGCACCAGAAGCGGGACATCAAATCGCAGATATTCGGTGCCATGCGGCGGGCGCATATCAGCGACTGGTAAGAGAAGGAGCGGTACATCGTGCGAATGCGGCGGAAAAAATGGGCACGTCCGGAACTGTCGGTCTGCCCGTATTTCATGAAGGACCCGAGCAAGAACCGGGGACATTGGGCAGAGCAGTTTGAGCGTCCGGAGCAGCCATTCTGGCTGGAGCTGGGCTGCGGTAAGGGAACCTATGCAGCCCGGGTGGCAGCGGATCACCCGGAGATCAATCTCCTTGCCATTGACATCAAGAGCGATATTCTGGCAGTAGCCCGGCGGAATATCCAGGCTGTCTATGCAGAGGCAGGGCGTCCGGTGGATAATCTGCGCCTGACCGCCTATGAGATCGGCATTATCCATACCCTGCTGGCGCCGGAGGATACAGTGGACCGGATCTGCATCAATTTCTGCAATCCATGGCCCCATACCGGACACCGGAAGAAGCGGCTGACCCATCCCAAGCAGCTGGTGCTGTATGCCAGCTTCCTGCGGGACGGTGCGGAGATCCACTTCAAGACCGATGATGATGATCTGTTCCGGGACAGCCTGGAGTACTTTACCCAGTGGGGCTTCCCGGTGACCTATGTGACCTGGGATCTCCATGAGAGCGGACGCACCGACAGCCCCTCCACTGAGCATGAGGAGATGTTCACAGCCCAGGGCATCAAGACCAAGTTCCTGATTGCCCGCTACTGCGGCGAAGCCACCGACCGTCAGATCGAGAAGATGCTCTCCCAGTACCCGAAGTTCGCCCCGGCAAAGGTACCCGAGGGCGTCTTCAAGCCGGAGATTGTATAATAAACGCCCCGTTTTGGCCCTCCCGGGCTGAGCGGGGCGTTTTCAGCGCTCCGCCGGTCTGATCCATTGACAGTGGATCAGACCGGCGCTAAACTTGAAGTACAGGAAGGAGGGAGCGTATGAGTCAGCTTTCTGCTGCTGCCTTTGCCGGACGGATGCGCTGGGTCTTTGGGGGATTGGCTGGCATCATGGCAGGGCTTTTTGCCTGTCTGCTGCTTCTGGGTGCGGGTGTTTTCCCGAAGCCGGCGCTGCTGGAAGCGGAGATCTCGGGGATCAGCGCGTCTGGGCTGAGCTTCGGGTTCATCATAGCATGCAGCCAGTGCCTGGTCTGGAACCGGAGCTTCCATGGAAGGGAGGCCGGGCGGCTTCTTTCCTATCTGCGCAGCCTCTATGGCCTTGCGTTTTTGTGGGGCGTTCTGCAGAGCGCGCTTTCCAGCTCTGGGGAGGAGAAGTGCTTGGCTGGAATCTGTGGCTGGCCTTTGGCCCGGCTGCTGTCCTGCTTCTGCTTTTTGAGTGCAGCTGGCGGCGGTATCTGCATATTGCCAGCCCGAAAGAATGAATAAAGTGTGCCTGTCTGTCTGGCTTCCCGGAAGACCTTCTTAACAGTAAAGCGCCCCCGCAAAAAATGCGGAGGCGCTTCTTTTATTGCCATCAGGCGAGTGCCATTGTGATCTCCAGTGCGGCCCAGGCAAGGTCGTAGCTGGTATCCATCCACTCACCCAGCACCAGAAAACCAGTTTCGGTGGGAATCACCTGAGGGACGTTATGGAGGAGCCCCAGATCCTCGGTATCCACCTGAGTCAGGGTGAACCCGGCGGGCTCTATGGCAAAGAGCTTGCCGCTGTCCTGGGGGGAATAGCTGTACCGCAGCAGCACGCCGCTGGGACCGGAATAGAGAGCTGCCGGGCCGGTGAGGTCCCGGCTTTGCATCTCCCCGCCGTCTGCCGGGAAGAATACCAGTTTTTTAGGGGTGCGGTAGGGATCATCTGCTCCTTCCTCTTCTCCGGTTACGGCATAGATTCCCGCTTCGGTCCAGCAGGCGCTGTACAGTCTGCTGTTCCGGGGATAGGGCGCCTCCTTCAGGAGTGAGGCATCGGCCCCCACCGTCAGGAACAGGGGGGTATCCTCCCGTTTGGCAGCGATGAGCAGCGGCGCATCGCTCCGGACCTCTGCAAAGCCGATCTCATAGCCGGAGAGATGCAGCTGCCGCAGCAGCTGTCCGTCCGGGGCATACCAGCGGATCTGGTTTTCCCCTTCCCAGAGGCAGAGCTGTCCGTTCTGGAATCCCGCTCCCCGCACTTCTCCACCGGAAGCCAGCGGGGTCACAGCGGGGTCTTGGTCCGGTGCCAGACGAACCAGGGCGGGAGGCTCAGAATCGGCAAAGACAAGCACGGAGCCATTTTCTGCCCACCCGGCAGCCATCAGCTTGCCGGTACAGAGGTCCTGGCTTTCTTCATCTTCCCAGAGGCGCAGCACGGAGCCGCCACCATTGGAGGCGGAAAGCATCTGCAGATACTGCCCCTGTTCCGGGTCCGCCGCCAGCAAGGGGCCGTCTG
>ERZ827104.1068-NODE-1068-length-25875-cov-3.074632_pt1 | contig 25875 bp, 28 predicted proteins | sample MGYA00519781_ERZ827104 | MGnify/ENA primary metagenome ERZ827104 (study PRJEB31778, sample SAMEA3449257) | human gut metagenome | biome: human gut; feature: human-associated habitat; material: faeces | place: United Kingdom | collected 2010/2012 ...
GACTCCAAAATCTACGGCGTGGAGCTGGACGGTATCTCAGGCCGCATCGCCCAGCAGCTTTATCAACAATCGTCTATCGCTGTCCAGGGGTTTGAAAAAACAGACCTCCCGGACAGCTTTTTTGACGCCGCTATTGGAAATGTGCCCTTCGGCTCCTTCAAGGTGATCGACAAGCGGTATGACCGATATAATTTCCTCATTCACGACTACTTCTTTGCCCGGACACTGGATAAGGTCAGGCCGGGCGGCGTCATCGCCTTTGTTACCAGCAAAGGCACGATGGACAAGGACACCCCCACCGTGCGGAAGTACCTTGCCCAGCGCGCCGACCTGTTGGGGGCCATTCGTCTGCCCAACAACACCTTCAAGGACGCCGCGGGCACGGATGTGACCAGCGACATCCTCTTTTTGCAGAAGCGGGACGCCCTCTCCAGCGAGGAACCGGATTGGGTACACCTGAACACCGACGCAAACGGGCTGAAAATGAACCAGTATTTTATTGACCACCCGGAGATGGTCATGGGCGAAATGCGGGAGATCAGCGGCCCCTATGGGCCGGAAACCGCCTGCCTGCCCATTGAGGGGCGGGACCTGGGAGAACAGCTTGCCGCCGCCATTCAGAATATCCAAGGCTCCATCACCGAGTATGTCATGGACGACCCGGAAATCGAGGGCGAGGACAAGTCCATCCCCGCGGACCCGGAGGTACGGAATTTCAGCTATACTATCGTGGACGGCAAGGTGTACTACCGGGAAAACAGCCGCATGAACCCGGTAGAGGTGTCCGTGACAGCGGCCAACCGCATCAAGGGGCTGATCGGCATCCGGGACTGTGTGCGGACGCTCATTGAGTACCAGACCGAGGACTGGCCCGACCAGGACATTCAGGCCCAGCAGCGGAGGTTGAACGCCCTCTACGACGCCTTTGTTGACAAGTACGGGCGGATCAACTCCCGCGCCAACAGCTCCGTGTTCAGCATGGACAGCGCCTACTTCCTCCTGACCTCCCTGGAGGTGCTGGATGATGAGCGCAACTTTGCCCGCAAGGCGGATATGTTTACCAAGCGCACCATCAAGCAGAGGGTCACGATCACCCATGTAGATACCGCGTCCGAGGCCCTGGCCGTGTCACTGGCTGAAAAGGCAAAGGTAGATATGGACTATATGGCTGACCTGACCGGCAAGACCGAGCAGGAGATCTACGCTGACCTGACCGGCGTGATCTTCCTGAACCCCATGCACGGGTATGGCGGTGGCTCCGAGGAAAAGTACCTCACCGCGGACGAATACCTCTCCGGGAATGTGCGGGAGAAGCTGGAATGGGCAAAACGAAGCGCCGAACTGTACCCGGAGGACTACACCGCCCATGTCCAGGCGTTGGAACGGGTGCAGCCGGTGGACCTGACCGCCAGCGAGATCTCCGTCCGGCTGGGGGCTACCTGGCTGCCCACAGAGGTCATTGACCAATTTATCTATGAACTGTTCGGGACTTCTCCCCGCAGTCGGCGGATGATACGCAGCCATTATTCCCAGCACACCGGCGCATGGAGTATCGAAAGCAAATTTGCCGACAGGGGCAATATCAAGGCGGAGAACACCTACGGCACCACCCGTGTCAATGGCTACAAGATCATAGAGGAAACCCTGAACCTCCGGGATTTGCGTATTTTTGACTATGTGGAGGACGAACACGGCAACCGCGTTCCTGTCCTAAACAAAAAGGAAACGGCTATCGCCCAGGGCAAGCAGCAGCTCATCAAGCAGTCATTTCAGGATTGGATCTGGAAGGACCCCCAGCGCCGGGAGCGGCTGACAAGGCTCTACAACGACAAGTTCAACAGCATACGGCCCCGTGAGTATGACGGGAGCCACCTGACCTTTGTGGGCATCAACCCGGAGATCACCCTGCGGCCCCATCAGGTGAACGCCATCGCCCGCATCCTCTACGGAGGGAACACCCTGCTGGCCCATGTGGTGGGGGCAGGGAAAACATTTGAAATGGTAGCCGCCGCCCAGGAGAGCAAGCGGCTGGGGCTGTGCCAAAAAAGCCTGTTCGTGGTGCCCAACCACCTGACGGAGCAGTGGGCGTCGGAGTATTTGCAGCTCTATCCCTCCGCCAATATTCTGGTGGCGACCAAGAAGGACTTTGAAACCAAGAACCGTAAGCGGTTCTGCGGCAGGATCGCCACCGGCGACTATGATGCCATCATCATCGGCCACAGCCAATTTGAGAAGATTCCGGTGAGTGCGGAGCGCCAGCGGTATCTCCTGGAACAGCAGCGGCGGGAGGTCATGAACGGCATCTCCGAGCTGAAGGCCAATCACGGGGAGCGGTTCTCCATCAAGCAGATGGAGCGCACCAAAAAGTCCATTGACGCGAAACTGGAGAAGCTGAACGACCAGAGCCGAAAGGATGATGTGGTGACATTTGAAGAATTGGGCATCGACCGCATCTTCATCGACGAGGCCCACTACTATAAAAACCTGGCCGCCTTTTCCAAAATGCGGAATGTGGGCGGTATCAGCCAGACGGAAGCACAGAAGTCCAGCGACCTCTATATGAAATGCCGCTACCTGGACGAGCTGACCGGGGGCCGGGGCGTGATTTTTGCCACAGGCACCCCCATCTCCAACACAATGGTAGAGATGTATACCATGCAGAAGTATTTGCAGTACCAAGCCCTGGAAGAACACGGCCTGCTGAACTTTGACGCATGGGCGTCTACCTTTGGGGAGACTGTCACCGCCATCGAGCTGGCCCCGGAGGGCACCGGCTACCGGGCCAAGACCCGGTTCTCCCGGTTCTACAACCTCCCGGAACTCATGTCCATGTTCAAGGAAGTGGCGGACATCCAGACGGCGGATATGCTCAAACTCCCTGTTCCCAAGGCCAACAGCCACAATATCGTCCTGAAACCCTCAGAACAGCAGAAGGAGATGGTGGCGGCGCTGGGAGAGCGGGCGGAGAAGGTCCGCAACCGAATGGTGGACAGCACCGAGGACAATATGCTGCTCATTACCAACGACGGGCGCAAACTGGCTCTGGACCAGCGGCTCCTCAACCCCTTGCTCCCGGACAGCGATACCAGCAAGATCAACGCCTGCGCGGATAATGTGTTTGAGATCTGGCAGCGCACAGCGGACCAGCGTTCCGCGCAGATGGTGTTCTGTGACCTCTCTACCCCCGGCAAGAGCCGGCCCATTGAAATGGTCCCCAACGAGCAGGGCGGCTACAAAATGGCGGAATTTCAGAATGTCTACGACGACCTGCGGGATAAGCTGATTTCCAAAGGCATACCAGCTGACGAAATAGCCTATATCCACACCGCCAACACGGAAGCGCGGAAAAAGGAGCTGTTTGGCAAGGTGCGCTCCGGGCAGGTCCGGGTGTTGATCGGCTCCACCCAGAAGATGGGGGCGGGCACCAATGTCCAGAAGAAGCTCGCGGCGCTGCACCACCTGGACTGCCCCTGGCGGCCCTCCGACCTTCAGCAGCGGGAGGGCCGGATCATCCGGCAGGGCAACGAGAATGACGAGGTGGACATCTACACCTATGTCACAGAAAACACCTTTGACAGCTACCTCTATCAGCTGGTGGAGGGCAAGCAGAAATTCATCGGGCAGATTATGACCAGCAAATCCCCGGTCCGGTCCTGTGAGGATATTGATGAAACCGCCCTGTCCTACGCTGAGATCAAAGCCCTCTGCACCGGCAATCCCCACATCAAGGAGAAGATGGACCTGGACATTGATGTGCAGCGCCTCCGGCTCCTGAAGGCCAACCATCTCAGCCAGCGGTACGCCCTGGAGGATCAGATCATCAAGGAGCTGCCCCAGCAGATCGCCAAGTATGAACAGTATATCGAGGGTTATCTTTCCGATATGGACCGACTGAAGAACAACACCCACCCCAACGAGGACGGCTTCTCCCCCATGGAGGTAGAGGGGACCGTCTATACCGACAAAAAGGCCGCGGGCAGCGCCATCCTCGCCGCCTGCAAAGCCATGACCAGCCCCGATCCTGTCCCTCTGGGCCAGTACCGGGGGTTTGCTATGGACCTGTCCTTTGAGAGCCTGTTCCGGGAGTTCAAGGTCACGCTGAAAGGGGCGCTTTACTACACCACGCCCCTCGGCACCGATATTTTCGGCAACATCCTCCGCCTGGACAATCTGCTGGGGAGCATGGAGGAGCGGATCAACACCTGCCGGGAACAGCTGGAAAACACCAAAGTACAGCTCGAAAACGCCAAACTGGAGGTGGAAAAGCCCTTCCCCCAGGAGGACGAGCTGAAAAGAAAGTCCGCCCGTCTGGATGAATTGAACATCCTGCTGAACATGGACAAGCGGGAGAGCGAGATCGTGGACGGAGATGTGGGGGATGAAGTCACCGCCCCCGCCCGCGGCAGTCCCGACCGGGAACGCTGAAAGGGAGAGAAATGCCTGAACCCAAAGACATGGTACGGGAGCAAGCCGCAGACTTGCCCCCGTACATAATTTGTTGTATCATTTCCGCGGATGGGCGTCTCACGCCTATCTGCATACAGTATCACAATTCATGATAGAATGGAGTGGAACACTATGGCGACCTATCTCACAGGCGACACGCATGGGAATTTTCTCCGCGTGGACGCCTTTTGCCGCACAATGGAAACAACCAAATCCGATACTATGGTCATCCTCGGTGACGCAGGTTTCAATTATTTCCTGAATGACCGCGACACCCGTGCAAAAGAATATGCCAGCGCCATTCCGGTCAAATTCTTCTGCATCCACGGCAATCATGAGGCCAGGCCCCAGCGCATCCCATCCTATATTGAAGGGGAATACTGTGGAGGGAAAATTCTCTATGAGGAAGCATTTCCGGACATCCTCTTTGCCGTTGACGGTGAGGTTTACAATTTCAACGGGTACAGGTGTATCGTGATCGGGGGCGCGTACAGTGTGGATAAGCACTACCGGCTGGCGCACGGGTGGCATTGGTGGCCGGATGAACAGCCGGACGAAACGGTCAAAGCTGCGGTTGAAGCGCGGCTTGCCGCCTTACACTGGAACATCGACATTGTTTTGAGCCACACCTGCCCCCGCAAATATGAGCCGACCGAAGTATTTCTCTCCGGTCTTGACCAAAGCTCCGTAGACAAGAGTACCGAGGACTGGCTGGACAGCATAGAGGACCGGCTGGACTACAAAAAATGGTACTGCGGCCACTACCACACCCGGAAGCAGATCGACAAAATGCAATTCATGTTCGAGGACTTTGACACGATGTTTATTCGTCTATAAACACGGTATTCTATGTTATCTTGCAGAAAGGACGGGGTAAGAGATGGAGCAACAGGGTATGATGGAGCAGACTGGCGGCGGCACCGGCCTGCCGGCTGACAGGAGTTATCTGGAGTGCGGCCTGCCTGACTTCCTGCGGGAGTCCATCGCGCAGATGCAGGCGGCATGGGATCGGCTGGACCGGGGCGAGAAGGATTTGCGCTGGGACTGCGACTACTGCAATTTGCAGACGGACATCAACAATGCGGAGGTCAACCAGGTCATCAGTTCGGAGCAGGCGTGGTATCTCCGGGAGAAGTATCTGCGGATGGAGAGGTGGTAAGAATATCGTCATGTTGGCTGGTGGAGTTGATTGCCAGGAAGGGGGTTCTATCTTGACTTTCATATACGCATCTGATACAATACAAATACAGGAGTAATAATAATGTATTTGTTATGAAATGGAATGGAGGATCGCTATGAGTGAACAAGTGATGAACCAATTTCGGTCAGACCGTCAACTCCGGGAGGACTGCGTGGCGATTTACGAATCTCTGGGTATGGATCTGAATACGGCCTTTCGGATGTTCATGGAGCGTACACGCATGGTGCGGGGACTGCCCTTTCCCGCTGTTTTGCCGGAAAGCAAAATGACCAGGGCGGATGCTCGGAATGCCATTGAAAGCCTGCGCCGGGAAGCGGCGGATGCACCGGAATTTTCCCTGGATGAGATCAACGCGGAGATCAAAGCGGCCAGAGAGGAAAGGAAGGCACGAGGGTGAAATACTACGCTGTATTTGACACCAATGTGCTGGTGGCTTCCCTCCTGACGAAACATCCAGACAGTCCCACGGCCCTCGTTGTAAATGCTATCTCGGAGGAAAAGTTGATCCCGCTATACAATGATGAAATCCTGGCGGAATACGACGATGTACTCCATCGGGCAAAATTCCCTTTTTCAAATGACGCAATTCAGAACATCATGCGGGTGATCCAGCAATTTGGCCTCGCTGTGTCCCCCAGCCCTACCGGGGAGGTCCTGCCGGACATGGACGATCTGGTGTTTTATGAGGTGGTCATGGAGAAGCGAAAAGCGGATGACGCCTACTTGATTACGGGGAACCTCAAGCATTTCCCAACGCGCGAGTATATTGTTACTCCCGCCGAGATGATGTCAATTCTGAAACAGAGTGAATAACAGGGCGCTGCAATGATGGATAGCCGGGAGATTGGAAAAGTCTCCCGGCTACTGTCATTTTCCAACATTTCAATATCACCGCATGAAAAGCGAGATACAATGTCGATAATCGAGATAATGTCGATAATGCGCCTTTAGATATGTGTGTCCAATTCAATCTTTTCGGCAAGGCCGTGTCTGCGGCCTTGCCGTTTTACATAGCCGGGAGGTTTTCATCTGGAGATCTCCCGGCTATCACCATTTTATAAGGAGTGATACAGCATGACCAACGAAGAAATGATGCGCCAACTTTATAAACGGATGGCAGCCGAGCAGCAGAAGTATAAAGCATGGCTTCTGGAGCAGCCCCCCAATGTGATCCTGGACAATGCCTGCAAATTTACCGTCCGAGAAGACATTGTGATGGAGATGGAGGTACTGGAACTGACAGATGCCCAGGCCGCGGCCCTGCTGCGGTCCCGGACCCCGCTGGCGGATGTTTACCGGGCGTGGGAGCGGGCGGAAACTCACCACATGGACGATGTGCGGGATGTGATCGAGGCCCGCGCAGATACCGTTATACGGGCTGAAAAGGAAAAGGGCCAGCGGGAGGAACGGTAGGATGGGCTATGTCACCCCGGAGCAGATCGCCCAGGCTAAGGAATGGGACCTGCTGACCTATCTCCAGCGGTATGACCCGCACCAACTCGTCCATGTGGGCGGAAGCACCTACTGCACCCGTGAGCATGACAGCTTGAAGATCAGCAACGGAAAATGGAACTGGTTTTCCCGCAAAATCGGCGGGAAAACGGCCCTGGACTATCTCATTAAGGTCCAGGGCTTTTCTTTTACTCAGGCGGTGGAAGCCCTAGCGGGGCCGAACCTCTCTCACCCGCCTCCGGCGGTCCAGGCCGGGCTGAAGGAGCAGGGACCCCGGAAGCTGGTCCTCCCCCAAGCCAGCCGGTGCGCTACCCATATTGTCAGCTATCTTCATGGGCGGGGCATCGACTACGATGTGATCGACTACTGTATCCAGACCGGACGCTTGTATGAAAGCCTGCCCTATCACAACGCCGTATTCGTGGGCCGGGACCAGACGGGCCAGCCCCGCTACGCCGCCCTGCGGGGCATCGTTGGCGACTTCAAGGGCGAGGCCCCCGGCAGCGACAAGCGGTATTCCTTCGCCATTGCGGAGGACCCCGCCGCACCCAGCGTCCACCTGTTCGAATCGGCTATTGACCTATTGAGCTACGCCACCCTGCTGAAAATGAAGGGCCGGGACTGGCGTCAGGACGCCATGCTCTCCCTGGGCGGGGTGTTCAAGCAGAAACAGGAGTTTGTCATCCCCATGGCTCTCAGCCAGTATCTTCAGGACCATCACGGCGTCAGGAGGCTCTATCTCCACCTGGACAACGATGAGGTGGGCCGGGACGCGGCGGCGGGCATCATGGCCGGCCTGGAGGACAGATACGAGGTGCTGGACAGGCCGCCGCCCAGCGGCAAGGATGTGAACGACCTGCTCCAGCGGAAGCTGGGGCTGATACGGAGGAAGGAGGAATGGAGCCGGTGAAGGGCCATCAGGGCATAAAGATCATTGGGATAGACAATGGGTATGGAAACATTAAGACCGCCAACTGCTGTTTTCCCGCGGGGCTGACCGCCCATGACGCAGAGCCGGTATTCAAAGACGATCTGCTGGTCTATGACGGGCGCTACTACCTGATCGGGACAGGTCACAAGGAGTTTAAGGCGGACAAGACCGGGGACGATGACTACTATATCCTCACCTTGGCCGCTATCGCCCGTGAGCTGAATGTATATGGCCTGACGGACGCCACGGTGCGTCTCGCCGTGGGCCTGCCCCTCACCTGGGTGAGCCGGCAGCGGGAGGATTTCAAAGCCTACCTCATGCGGAACCAGGAGCTGTCCTTTATCTTCCGGGGAAAAGCCTACCGGGTGGAGATCGCCGGGGTGGATGTGTTTCCCCAGGGCTTCGCGGCGGTGGCCGGCCAGATCAGGGACTTCCAGGGTATGAATATGCTCTGCGACATTGGCAACGGCACCATGAATATCATGTTCATCAACGACCGCAAGCCGGTCCTGGATCGAATGTTCACGGAGAAGTACGGCACCCACCAATGTATGCTGTCCGTCCGGGAGAACGTCATGCGGACCCACCACGCCGCAGTGGACGATGCCATCATCAACCGGGTGCTGCGGTTCGGCACAGCGGACATCCGGGAGGACTACCTGGCGACCATCCGGGAAACCGCCGCGGAGTATGTGGGCGGGATCTTCCGCATCCTGCGGGAGCGTGACTACAACCCAGCCCTCATGCGGCTCCATGTGCTGGGCGGCGGGGGCTGCCTGGTCCGCAACTTCGGGGCGTATGACGCCGGCCGCGTGACCATCTACGAGGACATCTGCGCCACCGCCAAGGGCTATGAGTTCCTGTGTGAGCAGGCTTTGCGCAGGGGTGTGGGCGGATGAAACTCAAACGGTTTTCGCTCCGATTTAACCTTGACCGGGAGGATGACCGCAGGGCATGGGAAGCCCTGCACCGCATGGACGCCCAATCCATCAATCGGGAGATCATCGCCAGGATCAACGCAAAAGAACAAACCGATGTGTTGAAAGAGCTGATCCGTCAGACCGTATCGGAAGAATTGGAGCGAACCGCAAAGAACAGCCATGACCGTCCAGCGGCGCAGACGGAAGCCAGCGCGGAGGACCTAAACGCCGTATTTGACTTCCTGAACAGTTTTTAGTGGCATCACAAGTGATGCCGCTTTTTTATTCCCATTGGGGGTGTGGCATCACCTATGATGCCGCAAAAATCATGATAGGAGGTTGTCACTCCATGAGTGAAAAGGCCCTTTGTGAAGTCAATATGACCTATTCGACCATGCGAAGTTATTTCCGCACAGCAGAACGCGCCCACCAGCATTTATCCGGCTTCATTGTGTTCTCTTCGGCCAGCTTTGACAAGGAGTATTCCGTGGAGAGCCGCACCTATGCCGTGTCCAGCGACAACAAGGCGTTTTGGTCCAATGTAGGAAGCCGTTCGATCTATGGTTCAGCGTTGGACGGTTCAGATCCCAATGTGCGTCTGGATCAGTATATGGCTGCCGAACAGGGTGGCCCGGATGGCTGGCAAATTGAGCGGTGCTATATGATGTCCGATGAAGTGGAGCGGGCGAAGTTCCTCATGCGAACCGAAAAAGAGCATGAGCGATAACGGAGAGGCCAAGCCCGTCCGTTCTCACGCGCCGCAGGCGCGGAGGATGGCGGTATTGTCTTAGCAAGCAACGAATTTGCTGGGGCAAATTCCGCTTGACAGGGGCTTGCCGCCCCTATGACCCCGCAAAATGGCCGCCAACTGAATAGACATCAGTTGACGGCCATTACCGTGCGCTATCATTCAGTTGTCCCGCCGGTAGTGCGGCTCCGGCGTGTAGTGGTCCCGGTGGTATTTCTGGTATTTCTCTGTTCGCTGGGCTTCGGACTCCGCATCTGCCGTCAGTTCGTAGTCCACAGAATCGGTGCAAACGGCATCCAGCAGTATCCGTTCCAAATGCTCATATTCGGAAAACTGGTCCAGTGAGGCCATGACAAAGGCGTCCCGCACATAACCGGCACTCTCCGCTAAAAGCTCCTGGTCCATGTGGTAGCCATAATGCTCCACAAAAAAGGTCAGCAGCATCACCACCGTCCGGGTGTTCCCTTCACGGAACGGATGTATCTGCCAGATCTTCGCAAAGCACCGAACGACAGCCGATACAAACGCTTCTCTGGGCATCGCCGCCCAATCCTGACGCTGAATATCCTGAAAGGCCGAAACCAGATCATCCGCAACGGCGTCATCGTTGCTGTACCACACGCTGCGGCCCGCAAGCAGCTTTTCCCGCTTTGCGATATTGATGATCCGGTACTCGCCTGCCCACTGGTAAATGTCCCCGAACAGAAAACGGTGAATGTTCCGCAGGCCCTCCGGCGTGAAGTCGTGAAAGCCCTGTTCATAGAGTAGCATCATGTTTGCGCGGGACTGTTCCGCTTCGATCAGGTACAGCGTCTTTTCATCCCTGATGTCCAGCGTGTTCCGCAGGACAGGAGTATCTTCGTAGCAATACGGATCAACCACGGTCCCGCACCTGTGCGGCCAGCTTTGCGTGGGAGGCCAGAAGCGCCGCCTTCATCTGCGCGCCGCTGATCTCCCCTCTTGCCCAACTGCTGGAAAGCACTTGGGCATACCGGGAAACCGGCACACCCTCAATGGCGTTGATGGCATCAGCCGTTTTGACCGCCGCTATTCTGCGCTTATATTGTACTGCCGTCATATCGACCACCTCAACACTCAGTATATCATACAGCCGCAAAAATGAAAAGATACGCAAACCTGTAAATTTCAATCTAACAAATTCAAGGAGAATGTTATGAGAAACCGAAATCATCGTGTGGAGATTTACTTTACCAAGAACGAATTGGAAACGCTGACGAAAAAGGTCCGTAGGTCCGGCCTGTCCCGCGAGGGCTTTTGCCGCCGTGTCCTGAACGGCACGGAGGTGAAGGAGGCCCCGCCCACCGACGTGCCTGTGCTGATTCGGGAGGTGCGCCGTGTGGGGAACACCCTCAATCAGATCATGAAGCGGGCCAACGCCCTCGGCCTGATGGATGTGCCCCAGCTCCGCAAGGCCCTGGACGAGAACCGGGTGGTTGAGAAACTGATCGTGGACGCCTACACCACCCCCTCAGACTGATATGGCCGTGACCGCCATCTGGCCCATCAAGGGCCGTGTGGACAAGGTGATCGACTACGCCCGGAACCCGGAAAAGACCACCGAGGCCGGCTTGCCGGAGCTGGCGGCCCTCCACGCTGTTGACAATGTGGTGGAGTACGCCGCCGACGAGATGAAAACGGAGCGCCGGTCCTATGTGTCCTGCCTGAACTGCCGGGAGGACACCGCAGCCGCGCAGTTCATGGAGACAAAGCGGCTGTGGGGCAAGCCGGGGGGCCGGGTGTGCTACCACGGCTATCAGTCCTTCAAAGCGGATGAGGTCACGGCGGAGACGGCCCATGAGATCGGCGTCAGGCTGGCGGAGGAGCTGTGGGGCGGACGTTTTGAAGTTGTAGTGGCCACCCACTGCAACACCGGCCATTATCATAATCACTTTGTCATCAATTCCGTGTCGTGGGCGGATGGGAAAAAGTTCTACAATTCCCCCGCCGACTACGCCCGGATGCGGGAGGTATCGGACCGGCTGTGCCGGGAGTACGCCATCTCCGTGATCGAGGACCCTGGCAGGCAGACAAAGGACTATGCCGAATGGCAGGCCGAGCGTGATGGGAAACCCACCCACCGGGGCGCTATCCGGGCCGACATCGACCGGGCCATCCGCGCCTCTACCACGGAACGGGACTTCCTGCGGGTGCTGGGCGAAATGGGCTATCAGGTCAAGACCCACGGGAAGGATGGGAAACCCCTGAAATATCCCGCCCTGAAGCCCCCGGACGCAAAGGGCTATTTCCGTTTCCACAAGCTGGGCGAGGACTACACGCTGGAGGAGATCAGGGGACGCATCCTGCGCAATATCCACAAGCAGACCCCCTTCCCGGAGCCTGCGCGTCGCCCGCCCCGGCGTTACCGGACGCAGGGAAAGCCACGGCCAAAAGTCACCGGCCTGCGGGCGCTGTATTTCCGTTACTGCTATGAACTCCACATCATCGTCAAGCAGCCAGCATCCGTCAAGCGGGTGTCTTTTTTGTTGCGGGAGGACATCGCCAGGCTGGACAGGCTGGACGCGGAGACCCGGTTTTTAGGGAAACACCATATCAGCACTATGGAGGAGCTGACGGCCCATCGGGAGCGATCATCGGCGGAGGCAGAGACCCTGACCGCCCAGCGGCAGGAACTCCGAAAGGAGCTGCGCCGGCTCATTAGGCGGGGCGACCCCGCAGGTATTGACAAAGTGAAGCAGAATATCCGTTCCCTGTCCGGCAGGATCAGGGCGGCGCGAAAGGAGGTGGTCCTATGTGATGGCATCGCCCAGCGTTCCGGGCAGGTCCGTGAGAACCTGGGACGGCTGGTGAAGCAAAAGGAACTGGAACGAAAGGAGCGATCAAACGATGAGTTATTCAGGCGACGCGGCAGAGCAAGTCGTGAGGATGTCGCTGGAAACAGGTGAGGTTGCAGTCAGGCTGGCCGGCTCCGGGGCCAAGCAGCTTGCCATTTTGATTTATGCCATCCTGCGGGAGCAGAAAAAGACAGCGGGCAAGGCCCGCCTGACCAATATGCTCCGCAGCGGCAAGGAGTTGAAGGTGTTTGCCATCAAGGACAGCGACCTCCAGCTCTTTTGCCGGGAGGCGAAGAAGTACGGCGTCCTCTACTGTGTATTGAAGGACCGGGATGCCACGGACGGGCTGACCGACATCATGGCGCGGGCGGAGGACGCCAGCAAGATCAACCGCATCATTGAGCGGTTCGGCCTCGCCACCGTGGATATGGCCCAGGTCAAACAGGAGATCGAGCAGAGCCGGGCGGAGCGGCAGCCAGACACCTCGGAAGCGCCCACGGCAGTACCGGAAGCCGGAGTAGCCAGCCCCCAGGAGCCGATGACCAAGCAGGAGATGGATGGTTTTTTGGACGCCATGCTCTCCCCGGCCCCAGAGGGCGGGGCGGCCGTGCCGGAGCGCGCCCAGCCGGACCGGGATGTGGATAAGTTTTTGAAGGCGGCGATGGAAGCGTCCCCCGCCAGGGAGGAGGGCAGGACCGAAAACCCCACCATGGGCCGGACAGAGAAATCCCGTCCGTCCGCGCCTACCTCAAAGCCCAAAGAGGCCGACAATCCGGGTATCCCTGATCCGATGGAGCGTTCCCGCCCTTCCGTTCGTCAGGCGCTGAAGGAGATCCGGGCGGAACAGAAGCAGCGGGTGGAGGATAGAGCCAAGGAGGATGTCGGGTGGCAGAAGCCGCCCCGACACAAAGCTCCGCCCAAAAAGAAGAACAAAAAAATCAGGAAGCAGAAGGAGCGATAATGTATGCCGAACTATGATGATCTGTTTACCGGCCAGCCCATCCAGCAGGAGGAACAGCCCTTTGACAAGACGGTTTGGGCGGCGAGAAAACAGGCGGAGCGTGAGGGCGTCTACGCCATGATCGACAGCTATACGCAGGATATGGGTAGGGAGGGCGGGCTGTTGCAAGCCTACCTGGATGTGCAGGCCCGCTTTGATCTCTACTCCGTGAGCAACGCCATCCTGATCGCGGCCCAATGCCCGGAGGCCACCAGACTGGCCGACTTCGACAGCTGGAAGGCCAGAGGCATGTATGTCCGGCGGGGAGCGGACGCCATCACCATCCTGGAACCGGGCAAGGAGTATCAGCGGGACGATGGCAGCGTGGGCGTGTCCTACAATGTGCGGAAGGTATTTGACATTTCCCAGACCAGGGCCGCCCAGCGCCCCGCCCCCGCTGTGGTCCGGGATGAACGGCTGCTGCTGAAAGCTCTGATGAACAACGCCCCCTGCCGGTTCGCTATCTCCAATGAACTGCCGGAGAGTATCAATGTGGCCTATCATCCCCAGGAGCATACCGTCTATATCCGCCAAGGGTTGGACGCCCCCACCATCTTCCGGGGGCTGGCCCAGGAGCTTGCCCGCGCCCACATGGACCGGGATGGGATCACCTGCGACAGCCCCGATTTCACGGCGTACAGCGTGTCTTATATGCTGTGCAGGAGAAATGGTGTGCCGGTAGAGGGCTTTTCCTTTGACCGCCTGCCGGAGAGCTATGCCGGGATGGACACCAGGGCGCTCCGGGCCGAGGTGGGCATCATGCGGGATGTTGCGGGCAGTATCACCGCCGATATGAACCGGCTTTTTGCCGCCCGGGAAAAGGCACAGAAGAACCGAGATGACGAGGCGAGATAAGGGGGGCGCTCTATGCGTGATGAGAAGCGTGTGGTCACGCTGAATAACTACGAACAGAGGCTTATGGTGCGGGGCCTGACTGACTTCCGCAACGACGCACTCCGGGATGGTAAGTCCACCGAGGATGTGGACGATCTCATTCTCAAAGTCATAGACGCACCCCCAAAACGGGAAAAACGGAGGGCTGATCGTGAGGCAAGATAAGTTTTCCAAAGCCCATCTGATCCTCTACGCCTGCGGGATCATCCCCGTGGTCTGGCTGGCCCTGCTGCTGGCCCCCTATCTGAGCAGTGGGCTGGTGGACCTGGTGCGGAACGGCGGCGTAGCGCTGGAGCATCCGTTTCACATTATATGGTGTGAGGACAGTTTGAAAACTGTCCTCATTTTTATGCTCTGCTATGGGCTGGGGATCGGCGTCTACCTCTCCACTGACCGCAACTACCGCAGGCGGGAGGAACACGGCTCCGCCAAGTGGGGTGATCCCAAAGCAATCAACAGGAAATATTCCGATAAGGAGCCGAGCGCGAACAAAATTCTTACACAGAATGTCGCCATTGGACTGGATGGCCGCAAACACCGACGCAATCTGAATGTTCTGGTGGTAGGCGGCAGCGGCGCGGGCAAGACCAGGTTCTACGCCAAGCCCAACATTATGAACGCCAACACCAGCCTGATCGTACTGGACTGCAAGGGTGAGATTCTGCGCGACACCGGGGGCCTACTCGAAGCAAGCGGCTACAACATCAAGGTATTGGACCTCATCAACATGGAGAAAAGCCACTGCTACAACCCTTTTGACTATCTTCGGAACGACAACGACATCCAGCGACTGGTGACCAACCTGTTCAAGAACACCACGCCCAAAGGCGCACAGTCACAGGACCCCTTCTGGGATCAGGCGGCGCAGATGCTCTTGCTGGCGCTGGTGTTCTACATCCACTACGAGGCTCCGGAGGAGGAACAGAACTTCCCCATGGTGATGGAGATGATCCGGGCCGGCGAGGTCCGGGAGGACGACGACGCCTACCGATCCCCGCTGGATGAACTCTTTGACCGCCTGGAAATGCAGGACCCGGAGCACATTGCCCTGAAATACTACCGTAATTACCGCTCCGGCAGCGGCAAGACCCTGAAATCCATCCAAATCACGCTGGTGTCTCGGCTGGAGAAGTTCAATCTGGAATCGCTGGCCGGCATGACGCAGACAGACGAGATGGAATTGTGGAGTTTGGGTGAGAAAAAGACGGCCATTTTTGCCGTGATCCCCGACAATGACTCCAGTTTTAACTTTATTGTGGGGATGCTCTATACCCAACTGTTCCAACAGCTCTACTATCAGGCGGATGTGGTACACGGCGGTAGGCTGCCCGTCCATGTGCATTTCGTTATGGACGAGTTTGCGAATGGTGCGACACGTTCCTAACTGAAAAGGTTAGGCGTGAAGCTGAGAAAAATATATGAAAATTGAAAGGAGTTTCGAGAATAAATCAGTTTCATAGAACTGATATTCCGACAGGTGGAATGATGGGGTAACGCCCTGAAACGCCTGCCCTAAGACTGCGCCGGGCATGGTGCAAGCGCAAAGACGCACTGTGTCCGAGAGCGCGCGGAAGTCGGCGGAAGTCTGTCCTAACGGGTCAAGCCGAGGAAAGCGCCCCAGCGGTGGGGTGTGCGGATGATACGCCGGGGGTCTACAAAATGCCCATGGTGAGAATGTGCGGTGAAGCGCACTGACAAAGCCCTGAATGTACGGGTCAAGACGAATGAGCCGCAGAAATGCGGTTGCCGCCTATGGCGGTGTGCGTGGGGACGAGTAAGAGTTGTTAGTATGAAACTCCCTGCGGCGTTACAGGCGCCGCCCAAGCGCACTGGCTTAAAGGGGCCACCTAAAGGTATATGCACAGATAGGAATATCGGAACGCGGAAAGGTTGGAGCATGGAGCGCATTGCGGCGCTGTGAAGTGCTGGCACGGAAAGCAGACTGTATAACGTGCCTTTATCCAACTGAGAGCGGTGCCACGACCGTTGAAGCTGCTGTAATGGCGGTGGAGGAACAGGCACCAGTCGGCTTTGAAAGCAAGAATAAAAGAACAGTATTCATAGGTTCGAGTATGACTAAGAAAGGCACACCCCAAAGGAGGTATGCCGACTATGACAGTGAAGAAATTGCAAAAGAAAGCGAAACTGCGCAACGCTGAATACTTCGGCTTGCAGGAGGTATTGGACAGGCTCTATGCCCAAAGTGCGGAAAACAAACGCTTTACCGTGCTGATGGAGCTGGTGTCCGCCGATGAAAATATCTTACTTGCTTACCGAAATATCAGCAAAAACAAGGGCAGCAAAACGGCGGGAACGGACAGAAAAACTGTCCGCTACCTGTCAAAGTTCACAAACACAGCACTCATTCACTATATAAAAAGGCGGTTGGAGCAGTACCAGCCCCAGCCGGTGCGCCGGGTGGAAATTCCCAAAGGAGACACAGGGAAAACTCGCCCTCTGGGAATCCCTACGATTGCCGACAGGCTGATCCAGCAATGCTTCCTGCAAATTCTGGAACCAATATGCGAAGCGAAATTCCATGAGCGGAGCAACGGTTTCCGTCCCAACAGGAGCGCAGAACACGCGCTGGCACAGTGCTACGCAATGATACAAAAACGCGGTCTGCATTATGTGGTTGATATTGATATAAAAGGTTTCTTCGATAATGTCAGCCACGGAAAACTGCTCAAGCAGATGTGGAATATGGGGATACAGGACAAGCGTGTGCTGAGTATCATATCCGCCATGCTGAAAGCGGAAGTAGCAGGAATCGGTTTTCCGCAAAAGGGGACGCCGCAGGGCGGTATCATTTCCCCACTGCTATCCAACATTGTCTTGAACGAATTGGATTGGTGGATTGCCAGCCAGTGGGAGAATATGCCTACACGCAAAAACCGTGAATATGCGCGGTCTGACAATGGGGTTATTGACAAAAGCCAGAAGTATGAAATGCTCCGAAAAGGCTCTTCCCTAAAAGAGTGCTACATCGTCCGGTATGCCGACGACTTCAAAATCTTCTGCCGCAAGCGAAGCGACGCAGTAAAACTCTTTGCCGCTACAAGAGATTGGCTAAAGGAACGGCTGGGGCTGGACATCAGCCCCGAAAAGTCCAGAATTGTCAATTTGAAAAGGCAATACTCCGATTTTCTCGGCTTCAAGTTAAGAGCTGTGAGAAAAGGCGTCAAGAGCAACGGCACAGCAAAGTACGCAGTAGAATCGCACATGAACGATAAGGCAGTCAAGAAAGTCAAGCGGCAAACGCGGGAAATGGTGAAAAGAATCCAGTCCCCGGCAAACGTGAATGAGGAATATAAAGCCATTGGAGCCTATAACGCCTATGTTTCAGGCATCCACAATTACTACCGTTATGCTACCCACATCAGCAAAGACATTCATAAAATCGCCCTCGGCATCACTCGAACCATGCAGAACAGATTGAGAGAGCGCTTGCAAAAGCAAGGAAACCCTTTGCCCGCCTACATTGCGGAGCGGTATGGAAGAAGCAAGCAAATTCGCTATGTAAGCGGACAGGCAGTTATCCCTATTGGGTATGTCCAAACCAAAGCACCGCTCTACAAACGGCGGGAAGTGAACCAGTACACGGAACAAGGCCGCAGAAGTATTCACAAAAATCTGGAATCCGTAAATATGAGCATTTTACACTACCTCATGCGGAACCCGGTACAATTTGCAAGTGTGGAACTGAACAACAACAGATTGGCACTGTATTGCGCTCAACATGGGTGCTGCGCCGTTACCAAACAGCCGCTTGAAATCGGGGACATTCATTGTCACCACAAGCTCCCGCGAGAGAAAGGCGGTAACGACCAATATGGGAATCTGGTGCTGGTTACAGAGACCGTCCATATTTTAATCCATGCCACTGATAGCGAGGTAATTGCACGCCTTGTTCAAACATTGCGGTTAAACACAAGACAGCGTGCGAAGTTAAACACTTTGCGCAAAATAGCAGGCTTATTCTCAATCTAAACGCAATCGCTCACTGAAAACTGTATCTATTTACAATTCTTTCAAAGTCGATGGAACGCCGTGTGCGGTGAAAGCCGCACGCACGGTGTGAAGCGGGGGAAAAGACGGAAAGCGGCGCTGACGCGCCGCTCAGGTCTTACCTATCGCTATTTGCCTTGCCCGATGAATTCGACAAGTTGCTTGCCACCATGCGGAGCCGAGAGATCTCCGTGAGCATCATCATCCAGAACCTCGCTCAGCTCAAGGCCCTCTTTGAAAAGCAGTGGGAGAGCATTGTGGGAAACTGTGATGAATTTCTCTATTTGGGCGGCAACGAGCAGTCCACCCACGAGTATGTGTCCAAACTGCTGGGCAAGGAGACCATTGACACGAACACCTATGGCCAGTCCAAAGGGCGGAGCGGCAGCTACTCCACCAACTGGCAGCTCACGGGCCGAGAACTGCTCATGCCGGATGAAGTGCGTATGCTGGACAACCAGTACGCGCTTCTTTTTGTTCGCGGAGAGCGGCCCGTGCGGGACCTCAAGTATGACATCCCAAACTCACCACAGACGGCGGGGCGGAACCATACCGGCACGGTGAGGATGTCCACAGCATCGTGTCTATCCGCTTTGACAAGGAGCTGTTGAAGCAGGCAGCGGAAAAGGATGGTCAGGACGCGCCGAAACATCGTTTCATTCTTCTCACGGAGGAGGAGTTGGAACAAAAATTTATTGAACTGGAGGAACAAGAAAATGCGGAACAACAAAAAGGAAACGAAGCGGCTCCCCATGCCCGGTAAGGTGAAACAGGGTCTCCGCTGCTACTGCACGCTGGTAATGGCCGTAGCCCTGCTGGGCTGCTGCTCCATGACGGCCTTCGCCGCCGATGACCCCCTGGAGGTGGTCAACAATTTGTCGGAGTTCATTTTTGGCTTGATCCGGGCGGTGGGCCTGATCCTGCTGGGCTGGGGCATTGTCCAGGTGGGCCTCTCCCTCCAGAGCCACGACCCGTCCCAGCGGTCCAACGGCTTCCTCACCCTTGCGGGCGGCATTGTTATAACCTTTGCGAAGGAGATTTTGACCCTTATCACCGGCTGATGATGCAAAGTTATCCGAACACAGGGGGCAGGCCCCAAAAGCCTGTCCCTGAAGGAGGTGCTTTGCGTGTCGGATAATTGGGTCGTGCAAAACCTGGAAAATGCGCTGGAGGTCTGGAACGGCAAGTTGAGTGAGATTTGGCAGCTTATCACCCAATCCCCCCAGGACTTCAAGGGCGGCGCAATCTGGGCCGCGATAGAGGACATCCACGGCGCGCTCCAAGCCATCGGCTACGCCCTGCTGGTGCTGTTTTTTGTGGTGGGCGTGGTCAAGACCTGCGGCAGCTTTGTGGAGGTCAAAAAACCGGAACACGCGCTGAAACTGTTCGTCCGCTTTGTTCTGGCAAAGGCCCTGATCACCTATGGCATGGAGCTGATGCTGGCCCTTCTGGACATCATCCAGGGCGTGGTATCCTTTATTATGAACGCGGCGGGCTTTGGCGCGCCATCGTCCACTGTTTTACCCGCAGAGATCGTGACAGCTGTTGAGGATTGCGGCTTTTTTGAGAGCATCCCTCTATGGGCGGTGACGCTGATCGGCGGGCTTCTTATTTGGGTCCTGTCTTTTATAATGATCCTGAGCGTCTACGGGCGCTTTTTTAAGATGTATATGTATGCGGCGCTGGCCCCCATCCCCCTGTCTACTTTTGCCGGGGAACCCAGCCAGAATGTGGGCAAGAGCTTTCTCAAAAGTTATGCCGCCGTCTGTCTGGAAGGAGCCGTCATCGTGCTGGCCTGTATCATCTTCTCCGTGTTCGCCAGCTCCCCGCCTGGTGTTGACCCGGACGCTGCGGCGGCCTCGATGGTGTGGAGCTACATTGGCGAAATTACCTTTAATATGCTTATTTTGGTGGGCAGCGTCAAAATGTCCGACCATGTGGTACGGGAAATGATGGGCTTATAGGAGGCACATTGGATGAAACGGTTTTATGTATTCAAGGACGGGACCCAGCAAGGGAGTACCGCCACGAGAGAGTTGGCGGTTGACCTGATCCGTCAGTATCAGGAATTGGAAACCCACCCCTTCCTGCGCGCGGAGTTCAGCATTATTGAGGGAGAGGAAGAATTTATCCCCTATCCCTCCCGCCAGAAACCGCCCAGGCAGAAGCAGGACATGGAGCGATAAGGAGGAGCAGCCATGAGTTTTGAAGATAAATACCGCGAATTGATGGAAAAGCCCATTGAGGAGATCAGGGAGGATATATTCTTCCACCCAGATAACTTTCAACATGAGCTGTGGTACGGTGACTTTCAAATGTATATGACGGTTGGTATCTGTCAGCCCCCGGAGAAACACGCCCTGCAAGTCCGCAAGGCCCTCAAGGTGATGGGTTATGACACCCACACCGTCAGCAGGGACGGCAGGACCTATATTCTCCCCGGCGAGGCCCGGCAAACCACACGGGAACTGAAAAAGCACGATGACCGGGAGCGATAACCGCCAGCGGGAAAGAAGCAGATCATGCACCGGTTTTATCTATTCAAAGACGGGGTGCAGAAGGGAAGCATGGAAACACGGGAGGAAGCGTTAGAGATGATCCGCCTGTGGCAGAGCCGTGAGACCCATCCCTTCCTGCGCGCGGAGTTCAGCATCATTGAGGGAGAGGAGGAGTTTATCCCCTACCCCTCCCGTCAGAAACCGCCCAGGCAGAAGCTGGGCATGGAGCGATAAAGGAGGAGATTTTTTGGAAGTCAAAATCAACCGTGAAATACGCAACTATACGGAGAGTATGTTTTTCGGGCTGTCTCTGCGGCAACTCATTTTTTCTGCCCTGGCGATGGCCGTGGCCGTAGGGCTGTACTTTCTGCTGAAACCCTATGTCGGCACGGAAACCGTGTCCTGGGTTTGCGTTCTGGGCGCGGCCCCCTTCGCCGCCCTGGGCTTTTTTACCTACCACGGTATGGCGGCGGAACAATTCATCTGGGCGTGGCTGCGCTCGGAGGTGCTGGAACCCAGGGAGCTGCGCTTTGAATCGTCCAACCTCTACTACGATCTCTTGAAGCCAAGCATAGACAAGTGGGAAAAGGAGGAATACAAGCGCCATGATTAGAAGTATCAAGACCATCATGCGGCAGGACCGGGAGCCGTACCGCGTCCCCCGCAGGGTGCAGGATGTGATCCCCATTCAATGCGTCTGGCCGGACGGCATATTTAAGGTGGGTATCAAGTTCTCCAAGACCTACCGCTTCACCGATATCAATTATAAGGTAGCCAGCCGAAACGATAAGGAAACCATGTTCCTGGCCTACTCGGAACTGCTGAACAGCCTGGATTGCGCCGCCACCACCAAGCTCACCATCTGCAACCGCCGTCAAAGCCAAGCGGATTTTGAGCAGTCTGTCCTCATGCCCATGCAGGAGGACGGACTGGACAAGTACCGCAGGGAGTACAATCAAATGCTCATGGACAAGGCAACCGGGGCCAACGGCATCACCCAGGAGAAGTATGTCACCATCACGGTCTACAAGCGGGATATTGAGGACGCCCGCGCCTACTTCGCTCGCATCGGAGCCGATTTGACCGCCCGCTTCGCCGCCCTCGGCTCCAAGTGCGTGGAGCTGGACGCCACGGACCGGCTCCGTATCCTCCACGACTTCTACCGGGCCGGAGACGAGGGTAATTTTCATTTTGATATGGCGGATATGGCCCGGAAGGGCCACGACTTCAAGGACTACATCTGCCCGGACGGAATTGAGACGCACAGCGACTATTTGAAGCTGGGCGACCGCTATTGCCGGGTGCTGTTCCTGAAGGACTATGCCAACTATATCCAGGACGAGATCGTGACGAACCTGACCGACCTGGACCGCAATATGATGTTGTCCATCGACATCCTCAATGTGCCCACGGACGAGGCCGTGCGGGAGGTGGAGAACCGTCTGCTGGGGGTAGAGACGAATATCACGAACTGGCAGCGCCGGCAAAATCAGAACAACAACTTCTCCGCCATCGTCCCCTACGATATGGAATTACAGCGCAGGGAGAGCAAGGAGTTTTTGGCCGACCTGACCACCCGCGACCAGCGGATGATGCAGGCCGTCCTCACTCTGGTTATCACCGCCGACACCAAACAGCAGCTTGACACCGACACAGAGAAGATACGCTCCCTGTCCGGGCGGTGCCAGCTGGCGGTGTTGAAATACCAGCAGATTGACGGTCTGAACACCGTCCTGCCTATCGGCACCCGGAAGATCAACGCTTTCCGCACCCTGACCACCGAAAGCCTGGCCGTGTTCATGCCCTTCAAGGTGCAGGAGATCATGGACCGGGGCGGCATCTACTTCGGGGAGAACGCCATTTCCCACAACCTTATCATGTGCAACAAGGCCAATCTGCTCAATCAGTCCTCCTTCCGGCTGGGCGTTCCCGGCTCCGGTAAGTCGTTCAGTGTGAAAGAGGAAATCGTGTTCCTCATTCTCAATACGGATGATGACATTCTAATTGCAGACCCGGAGGGCGAGTACGCACCTCTCATTGAAGCTATGGACGGTCTGGGGAGCGTGATCCGGGTGGCCGCTGGGGGGAAAGACCGGCTCAACGCCATGTATATGGTGGACGGCTACGGCGAAAACAACCCCATTGTGGTGAAGTCGCAGTTCATCATGTCTCTGGTAGAGCGCATTGACCCCAAGGGCGTAGGCCCCCAGCACAATTCCATCATTGACCGCTGTACGGGGGACTTGTATGAAGAAGCGGAGAAGAATGGTACAGTTCCCACCCTCGCTGCTCTCCGTGAAAAGCTGATGGAACAGCCGGAGGCGGAAGCGCGGGAGATCGCCCTGGCGCTGGAGCTGTTCACCACCGGCTCCCTGGACATCTTCGGCCACGACAGCACCGTGGATCTGGACAAGCGGGTGGTGGTGTTCGACATCCACGGCCTGGGCGAACAGTTGAAGCCCATCGGCCACCTGGTCATCACCGACACCATGCTCAACCGCGTCACCTTAAACTGGAAGAAGGGCAGGCGCACCCATGTCTTTATCGACGAGTTCCATGTGGTGTTTGAGAACGAGTTTTCCGCCGCCTTTTTCAACTCCGCGTGGCGGCAGTTCCGCAAGCGCAACGCCTATCCCACCGCCATTACCCAGAATGTGGAGTATCTTCTGGACTCCGTACAGGCCAGCACCATGCTCAGTAACTCCGAGTTCATCGTCATGCTCAACCAGGCGGCGGGCGACCGGGAGAAGCTGGCCCATCTGCTGAATATCTCCGAGGAGCAGATGAGCTATATCACCAATGCGGACGCCGGATGCGGCCTGATTAAATACGGTTCTGCCCTGGTGCCTTTTGTCAACCGTTTTCCGCACAACACGGAGCTGTACCGCTTGATGACCACCCGGCCCGGTGAGGGCCGCTTTTCCGGGGGACGGGCCTGATGCCCGTCCCCTTTTGATTGGAGGGATGAAAATGCCATTGAACATCAAGCCATGCCACCTGCGGGCCGCAAGGGACTATGTGGGCCGGTATCACCGGCACAGCGTCCCACCCGTGGGCGGTAAATTTGCCGTGGCCTGCTATGATGAGGACCGTCTGTGCGGCGTTGCCATCTGTGGCCGGCCCGTTGCCCGGTATCTGGATGATGGGCTGACCCTTGAGATCCTGCGCTGCTGCACGGATGGGACTTACAACGCCTGTTCCAAGCTCTACGGAGCCTGCTGCCATATCGGGTTTGATATGGGCTATGACCGCATCGTCACCTACACGCTGGCGTCGGAAACTGGGGCATCCCTGCGGGCCTCTGGCTTTGTCTTTGACGGCATAGCCGGGGGCCAGATGTGGACGGGCCAGCGCCGTAGGGACTACTATGTGGCCCCCACTGAACTGAAACATCGCTGGATGAAAAGACGGGCAGGTGAGCGGCCATGAGTAAGATTAAGACCCGTGAAAAGACGAAAGACATTAAAGTGCTGGATAGATCCGCCATAATCGGCCAGCGCATGAAAAGCGCCTTTCTCCGTTCTAAAAAGAACGCGGAGGCCCTAATGGATGACCGGCAGGCCACCCCCAATGAATATGCCGCAGACAGGACAGGGCTTGCCGCGGATGATCTGGCCCACGATGCGGCAAATGTGGCTGCGTCCGGCACGAAAACGGCGGTGCGACAGGGGCGGAAGCTGTTGCAGTGCCAGCGGGAGAAATGGGCGGCAGAAAAGCGCCAGGAGAATACGGCCCCAGCTGAACAGCCCCACTCCCCTGGACCGGCCCAGGGGAGTGCCCCGGATAGGCACACCCCGCAGCGAAGCGGAGGGACAGTCCCAGAGCGCCAGCGCCTTCCACAGCATAAGTGCATGATGGAGCATCCACCCACCCAGGCCGGCATAGAGCGCCCAACGGATACCACAATCTCTTATGTAGAGAGAGGTCGGGCCTTTGCCAAGAAGCAGGCCGAGTGGAATCAACAGGTCAAAAACCAGACCGTCCCGCCTGATCGGACGCCGCATATCAAGAGCCCAGACGCCGTCCAAGCGTCCCGGCAGAAGGAACTCCCCGTAAAAACAGCAAAGCAGCCCGCCCAGGCTATGGGGCAGGCCGCGAAGGACACCGGCATGGGTGCGAAGAACACCATCAAACGCGCCCAGAGAACGATAAAAACTGCCCAGCATACCGCCAAGACTGCTCCACGCACGGCAAAAACCGCCATCAATACGGCGGATCATACAGCAACGGCGGCTCGGAAAACGGCACAGGCTGCTGCAAAGACCGCGAGAGCGACCGCCCAGGACGCCCGCGTCACGGCAAAGTCCGCCGCCGCTGCCGAGAAAACCACCGCAAAGGGCGCTTCTGCTGCGGCAAAGGCCCTGCTTGTGTCTGTCAAGGCGCTGGTGGCCGCTATCGCCGCTGGAGGCTGGGTTGCTATCCTTGCCATTGTGATGATCTGCTTGATTGGTCTGATCGTCGCCTCTCCCTTTGGCCTCTTCTTTTCTGGGGAGGACAGCGGCATGCGCCAGACCATACCCACCGTTGTCCGGGAGATCAACCAGGAATACGAGGGTAAGCTAGGAGAAATTGAGAGCAGCGTCGCACATGACCGACTGAAACTGTCCGGTTCCCGTGCCCTCTGGCCCGAAGTGCTGGCGGTCTATGCCGTGAAAACTACCACTGATCCGGACGATCCACAGGAAGTCGTCACGATGGATGATGGGAAAAAAGGACTTCTGAAAGAGATATTTTGGGCCATGAACGAGATCAGCCACCGGACAGAAACGGCGACCACCACCCAAACTATGGAAACCGATGATGGAAAAGGAAATATCATTGTGGAAGAAGTAGAGGTAACAGCCACGACCCTTTATATCACCGTGACCCACAAAACCGCTGATGAAATGGCGGACATCTATAATTTTACCGCTGACCAGCGAGAAATGCTTGCGGAGCTATTGGCTGAAGAAAACAGCGGTATG
>ERZ827104.1076-NODE-1076-length-25789-cov-3.433162_pt1 | contig 25789 bp, 25 predicted proteins | sample MGYA00519781_ERZ827104 | MGnify/ENA primary metagenome ERZ827104 (study PRJEB31778, sample SAMEA3449257) | human gut metagenome | biome: human gut; feature: human-associated habitat; material: faeces | place: United Kingdom | collected 2010/2012 ...
CTGCCAGCGGCACGCCGATGGAGTGTCCGCCGCCCAGCACCAGCGAAACGGTGGGTTTGTTCATGCCGGCAATGAGTTCGGCAATGGCAAGGCCTGCCTCCACATCACCGCCGACGGTATTGAGAATCACAATGAGCCCCTCAATCTGAGGGTCCTGCTGGATCGCCACCAGCTGAGGGATCACATGCTCATATTTGGTAGTCTTGTTCTGCGGGGGCAGGATATAATGCCCCTCCACCTGCCCGATAATCGTCAGACAGTGGATCACATACTTCCCGCCCGCAGGTGTCACCGACCCGGTTTTCACGATCTGCTGATCCTGATCAGCCCGGCGTTCGGTGAGCAGTTCCTCTTCTGTTTCCTCCTCGCAGCTTTTCGGCTTCTGGTCCTTATCCATGCCAGCTCCTCCTTTGCGCAAAATTCCGGTTTTTACACCTTTATCCTGTGCACTGCCGCCGGTTTTATACCGGCACAGCGAAGGTCCGAAAATCAGAACAGAACCCGTTTCAAAAACGCGTCAGCATTTGCTGCCAAGATATTATAGCACACTCCCATTCCCGGCGCAATTTACCAGCCCCTTCGTTTTCAATATGTTCAAAATTGCAAAAAAAGAACCTCCCCCAGCCGGGGAAGGCTCCTGGATCAGTACGGACTCAATAGCCCCGTGTTTCCTCCAGGGATTCGTCCTGGAGCATGTACTGGTTATGGACATTATAGACCCGGAAATGTTCCTTGTCGTCCCGGATCACCACTGTTTCAATACCGGCGTTGATAATCATGCGCTTGCACATGGCACAGGGATTCGCCCCCTGGACATACTCGCCGGTCTGCACTTCCCGTCCCACCAGGAACAGAGTGGAGCCCAGCATATCCATCCGGGACGCCGAAATAATGGCATTGGCTTCGGCATGGACTGAACGGCACAGCTCATACCGCTCTCCCCGGGGGATCTGCAGCTTTTCCCGGGTGCAGTAGCCCAGGTCACAGCAGTTTTCCCGGCCCCGGGGCGCTCCCACATACCCGGTGGAGATGATCTGATCGTTCTTGACAATGATCGCTCCGAAATTCCGGCGCAGACAGGTTCCCCGAGCCAGTACAGTTTCAGCAATATCCAGATAATAATTCAGTTTGTCCCGGCGCATGACAGTCCTCACTCTCTTGTTCTGACAAAATTCGGCTTTTCTCCTATTGTACGGCAAAATGTTCTGGTCCGCAACAGAAATCTATCATTCCGTGCCCGGTTCTTTTATGCTATAATATCCACAGAGAAAACGGTCCTGTATCAATCCCGACCGGTTCCCATCAAACGGCTTTGTCCGCTTTCAGGAGGCATCCATGCAGAATCTGTCCAATATCTCGGTGATCCGGGATCTGCTCACCCGCTATGGCTTCACCTTTTCCAAGGCCCTGGGCCAGAATTTCCTCATCAATCCGTCGGTCTGCCCCCGTATGGCAGAACTGGGCGGCGCTGCGCCCGGCACCGGTATGATCGAGATCGGCGCCGGTATCGGCGTGCTCACAGCCGAGCTTGCCAAGCGGGCGGACAAGGTGGTCTGTGTGGAGATCGACAGCCGTCTGCTCCCCATTCTGGACGAAACCCTCGGGGAATTTGATAATATCAGAATTGTCAACGACGACGTGCTGAAAGTGGATCTGCACCGGCTCATTGAAGAAGAATTCGCCGGTATGGAGGTGGCAGTCTGTGCCAACCTGCCCTACTACATCACCTCGCCCATCCTGATGCACCTGCTGGAGGAAAAGCTGCCCATCCGCTCCATCACAGTCATGGTGCAGAAGGAGGCCGCCGCCCGGCTCACTGCCGAGCCAGGCAACCGGGAAGTGGGCGCCATCAGCATTGCTCTGCGCTACTACTGCACCCCGTCGGTATTGTTCCAGGTGAGCCGGGGCAGCTTCATGCCCGCCCCCGATGTGGATTCCACAGTGATCCGGCTGGATCTGCTGCCCGAACCGGCAGTGAAGGTCCGGGACGAGGCCCTCTTCTTCCAGACAGTGAAGGCAGCCTTTTCCCAGCGCCGCAAGACTCTGCCCAACTGTGTGAGCGGCTTCTTCCGCCTGCCCAAGGGGGAAGTGACTGCCCTGCTGGAGGCAGCCGGAATCCCAGCCACCGCCCGGGCGGAACAGCTCTCGATGGAGCAGTTCGGCGCCCTGTGCGAAGCCCTGTATGACCACGGCCTCCGGGGAACTCCCGGCGCCTTTTCCGAATAACCCCACAGAAAATCAGAACCGCCCGGCCTGTACAGACACAGGCCGGGCGGTTTTTTGCTGGTTCAGCGCAGGTTCTCCCGGTTCAGGGCGTCCATCATATCGAGAATGAACCGCTTCTGTGCCGGAGTACAGGCCTGGAACTTTCCGGTGAACTCATCGGCAAGATAGACAGACTGCTCGGTGGCAGTCCCCAGCAGGACTGCGTCCGGGGTAACTCCCAGGGCATCGCAGATCCGCACCAGCGTTTCCAGGCTGGGAATGGAATAGCTGCGTTCAATATGGGAGAGAAAGTTGTTGGTGATCTCCGCCTTTTCTGCCAGACTGGCCTGGGTCATGCCCCTGCTTTTCCGCAGCTCGGCGATCCGTTTTCCGATCCGATTGTAGTCTACTGCCATCTTGCTTCACCTCTCCTGTTTAGGATAGTGCAGGACAACGGCGAATAAAACAAAATATAAGTACTATTATACTTGTAATGATAATCAATCTGCTTTATAATACAATTATACTTTTAATTACAATCCTGGAGGCAGCCCAGTGTTCAAATCCTCCCGGACAGCGGACACCTTCTTTGAAAACCTTGTAAATATCTTTATCCATGCATGCGCTCTTTTGCCGATCCTGTTGACAGTTTTCGTGCTTGCGGTGATGTTCCAGCAGACTTTCTCCTAAAAAATCGCAGCCCTGACAGCAGAAGCTGTCCGGGCTGCGATTGCGTTTATGAATCTCTGGGGAACCTTACTTGTGGTCTACCTCATACATATGGTTGATGAGTTCCAGCACCTTGCAGGAATAGCCCCACTCGTTATCATACCAGGCCACCAGCTTTACAAACCGGGGATTAAGCATGATACCGGCCTTCTCATCAAAGATGGAAGTACGGCTGTCGCCGATGAAGTCGCTGGATACCAGATCTTCATTGGTATAGCCGAGAATGCCCTTCATCTTGCCTTCGCTGGCTTCCTTGACGGCAGCACAGATCTCCTCATAGGTGGTATCCCGGGCCAGACGGACGGTGAGGTCTACGACCGACACATCCAGTGTGGGTACACGGAAGGACATACCGGTGAGCTTGCCCTTCAGCGAGGGGATTACCAGGGCACAGGCCTTGGCAGCACCGGTGGACGAGGGAATGATATTGCCCGAAGCTGCACGACCGCCTCTCCAATCCTTCTTGGAGGGACCGTCCACAGTCTTCTGGGTTGCTGTGGTGGAGTGTACAGTGGTCATCAGGCCTTCTTCAATGCCAAAGGTATCATGGATTACCTTTGCCAGCGGGGCCAGACAGTTGGTGGTGCAGGAAGCATTGGATACAACAGTCATATCCGGAGTATAAACTTCCTCATTGACACCCATGACAAAGGTGGGGGTATCCTTATCCTTGGCAGGAGCCGAGATCACAACCTTCTTGGCGCCGCCCTTGAGATGAGCCGATGCCTTTTCTGTGGTGGTGAATACACCGGTGGATTCTACAATGTATTCCGCGCCGCATTCGCTCCACGGAATCTCCTCGGGATTCATGCAGCCATAAACTGCTACTTCCCGTCCGTTTACAACCAGCTTACCGTTCTCTGCCTTTACTTCGCCGTTGAAATGGCCATGAATGCTGTCATACTTGGTCATATAGACCATGTAGTCCAGATCCACAAACGGGTCATTGATGCCGACGATCTCATACTTTTCCGGCTGGGCCACCGCTGCGCGGAATACCAGACGACCGATGCGTCCAAACCCATTGATGCCAATTTTCACTGCCATGTTATAAAACACTCCTATCCACAGTTTCATTGTTTATGAGCTTATGCTTATTGTACCTGATTTGCCTGCGTTTTTCAATATATCCCGGGAATCCCTTCCGCAGAAGTTCAGCTGTCTGGTTGAAATCCGATTTCTCCTTCTGTATAATAATGGTATATGACAGTTTTCGACAAAATTCGACCATCTCCGGCTGATGAATCTGTACATCACGGGTTATACTAAGTTCCGGTTGATTTTTCACTGCGGAGGACAGCATCATGCAGCAAACTCCTTCTCTCATCGAACAGATCAAAATACTCTATACCAATACCAATCTTCCAGCAGCTCTCTATGCGGCAGACGGCAGTGTGATCTGGCAGAATGCTGCCGTGCTGTATCTGGCACAGCTTTTCTCCTGTGAGGAATGGTCCGCTGCGGCTGTCCGGGAAACTGCTGCCCGTATTGCCGGCAATTCCGGACAGCCCCTGTCCTATCAGACCGTTTCACTGGCCCATTATACCCTCACTATCCTGCCGCTGGATCAGGAAGGCCCCTTCCTGATCACCTACCTGCCCGGCGTCCGGGAAGCCGAAACCCCGAACCTGATGCCGGTAATTCTGGCAGGGAATGCCCATCTGCGGCAGATCGTCGGGAGTCTCTTCTCGGCGGTGCTGGGACTGTGCAATGTGGAGGAACTCTATGAGGATAAGCAGGGCTATCCGCTGATCCGGCAGATCAACCGGGACTGCCAGCGCCTGCTGGGGTCCGGGGAAAATCTGGAGCTCTATGCCCGGCTGTCGGCAGGACAGTCCGGCGAACCGGAGGTCTTTGATCTCACCGCCCATCTGGAGGATCTCTCCCGGGCGCTGACCTCCAAGCTGCGGCTGCAGCCCGGCATCGACTACTCGGACAAATTCTGCAAGGAACCGCTGGCAGTGCGCATCGATCCCCATCAGCTGGACTGCGCTGTCCTCAACCTGGTGGACAACAGCCTCCAGGCCCTGATGGAGAGCGAAGCCGCCACCCTGCGTCTTTCCCTGCGGCACAGCGGGGACGAAGCAGTCATCACCCTCACCGACAATGGCCCCAGCCTGCCCGCGGAATATGCCGAGCAGGTCTTTGAGCCCTTCTTCAGCCTGGACGAGAGCCGCCGCTCCCTGGGTCTGGGTCTGACTGTGACCCGCATGATCCTGGAACGCGCCGGCGGACGGGTGATGGCCTCCTTCCGGGAGGGCTACGGCACCACCATCTCGCTGATTCTGCCCCTCCAGCCCGGTCTGGAACTGCGCTCGGGCAAACTCCCCTCCGCCTCGGCGGACTACTTCGCCCGGGATTCGGTGCTGCACACCCTGCTCTCGGACATCATCGAGCCGCCCATGCCGTAAATTTTTGCGCAAAACAAGAACAGCCTGTCCGCTCCGGCATAAACCGGACCTGCGGACAGGCTGTTTTTATTCTGCTGTTATTCCGAAGGAGCGGATTTCTCCCTCTTGAAGAAGTAGAATCCATCCGCTTTCTGCACCAGTTCCCAGCCCTCGGCTCCCAGCGTATTGAGCAGCTTCTCCAGTTCCTGGGCCTGCTGTTCATACTGCCGGGTGGTCAGCGCCAGATTCACTGCCGGCGCGATCACCTTGTACTCAAACTGTTTCATGCCATGCCCTCCTTTTTACTGCCGTCCGCCCCGGTCAAAGAGGCGGTTCATCCGGGCAATGCGCTGGGCCAGCCGGTTGGTCAGACTGCCCCGGCGCAGCCGCCAGGTCCAGTTGTCCGCCGGATTCTCAAAGCCCGAAAGCCGGGACGAACTGCCCAGCTCCAGGAAATCCTGCACCGGCGAGAGGACAATCGCCGCCTGACTCAGCCACATGGTGCGCAGCACCGACCAGGCCTGGTCCCGGGGCAGCGCCGTGCCGATGTACTCATTGACATCCTGTGCTGTGGCCTTGTCCAGGGTCTTGATCCAGCCCCGGATGGTATCGTCCGAACAGGTGCCCACATAGGCAATGGCAGTGCGGTCATACCAGTGGGGCAGATGCCGGGCAGCCGCCCGTTCCCCGAACCCCTTCTGGAAGGCATGGGTATAGCGGCCTGCCGCAGCCAGATCCCCGGCAGAGGCCCGTCCGATCTGCAGGAGGGTCTCGCAGAAGTCATCGGCTGTGACCCAGGTGGGCTCATAGAAGGCAAAGACCTCCTCCCCGTCCACCCGGCGGTAGACCTTGGTAATATCATAGAGCCGGCGGCTCCAGGCAAGGCGCTGCTTCCAGCGGTCGGCAAAGGCGTCCCGGAAGCTCACATCATTGGCAGCGGGATCGGTCCACAGCTCCACACTGGTTTCGGGCAGCTCGAAGGTCATTGACCCCATGAGGCGCACACCCTTCTGGGCGGCATACCGCCGGAGCTGTCCCCACTGTCCATAGAACAGGTACTGCAGGTACTCATAGAACCGGATGCGCCGGTCCAGACGGATGCGCAGCCGGTCCAGCTCCGCATGGGAACGCCGGGCCACTCCATCTCCCCAGAGCGGCAGGGGCAGATACTGGAACTGCTCATAGATGGCGGCAAAGAGGGCATAGTTCTCCAGCCAGTCCTGATTGTCCTCCCGGAAGCGGTCAAAACTGCTGTCCGACAGGAAACCCAGGGCGTCAAATACCATTTCCAGCGCCTTGTATTTGGCGGCAGCTACCTTGGAATAGCTGATCTTGGCACGGTCCCGTCCCCAGTCCATCCGGGAGAGTTCCCGGCTGGAAAAGACACCCTGATCCACAAAGGGCTGCAGGTCGATGAGCAGGGGATTGCCTGCCCGGGCACAGAGAGCATTGTGCGGGGAGAAACTGCTGTCGGTATGGCAGATGGGCATAATCTCCCATACATGGACATCCGCCGCAGCCAGGAAGTCGATGAAATCACAGGCATCCCGGCCCAGTGTTCCAATGCCGAAATCCGACGGCAGTGAAAAGATGGGCATTACCACTCCGCTTGTACGCACAGATCTCCCCCCTTTATGATCGGCTCCGTCCGTCCCAGCCATACCGGCTGAGATCCACACGAAAATCCACCACTTCTACTCCTTCTGCCCGCAGACGCCGGGCCTGTTCCTGCCGGAAGGACCGGCTGGACAGTTCTCCCGAGGCGGACACCACCCGATGACAGGGCAATAGTTCCCCATAGGGATTGCGGGCCATGAGCATTCCCACCGCCCGGGCTGCCCGGGGACGCCCCGCCAGCAGAGCCAGTCCTCCATAGGTCACCACCCGTCCGGGCGGAACCTGCAGAAGCGCCTCTTCCACCCGCTGGGCAAAGGATGGTTCACTTGGATTCTTTGGTTCCATACTTCTCCTTCATATAGGCCTTGATGGGAACGGCTTCCCCATTCTGTCCCGCTACGAATACGCCGTCCAGCATACCGTCCAGTCCGGCCCGGAAGGCTTTGACATACTCCTGACGCAGCCGCTGCTGTTCGGCCTTTTCCTCCTCGGTCAGACCCACAGTCCGGGATTTCTGTGCCAGTTCATTGATGCGCTTGACTCTTTCGTCCAAACCTGCACACTCCTGTTCCTATATAATAATAGTATTGTAACATAAAGTTCCGTTCCCGGCAACGGCGAACGCAAAAAGCACGAAACGGCAACGCAGCCATCTCGTGCTTTCTGCTCAACAGGAAAAAGAAAAACAGGGGACTCTCCCCGCTGAACGCAGGGAAATGAAGGGGAAAACTTACTTCTTGGCGCCCATGGGACGGGGCTTTACACCTGCCGGAATGGGGCAGACATAGCCATCTCCCACCCGGGCCGCATGCTCTGCCTTGGCCTTTTCCAGCAGCTCCGGGGACTCGAACAGATCAATGGCAGTTCCAGCCATGACCCGTCCGGCCTGAAGCATGGCGGCATGGGCCACCGGTGCCTTGCCCTGGGCTACCAGCTGCCAGGAATGTCCGGGAGTACCCGAAGCATAGCAGGCGGTATTCACCTGGGCAGTGGGACAAACCCAGCTCACATCGCCCACATCGGTGGAACCAGCCATTGCCAGCTCCGAAGAGTGATAGGGCACAATGAAATCGTTGAGCGGATCGCCCAGATGCTTCCGGTAGAGCTCCTTTTCAGCGGGATCAGTGGCCTTGTCCAGCAGGGCTGCCACGGTGTCGCTCTTGTTCTCGATGCTCTCCCGGATCTGACGGGCAAATTCCCGGTCAGCGTCGGTGTGCTCCGGCAGGCCGGCTTCACACAGGTTCTTGTAGATCAGCTCCTCCATCATCGTATTGGGAATCAGGTTGGAGCAGGCTTTGTAGAAATCAATGGTCAGGTCGGTTTCGGTCATCATAGCCGCACCCTGGGCGATCTTGTTCACCCGGGCATAGATCTCCTGCACCTGGGCATTCTTGGGCGCCCGGATCAGATAGAGCACCTCGGCCTCCGGCTGCACCACATTGGGGGAATAACCGCCGGTATTGGTGATGGCATAGTGGATGCGTGCCTCCTGGATCACATGCTCCCGCAGGAACTGCACGCCCATGTTCATCAGCTCCACAGCGTCCAGGGCACTCCGGCCCAGATGGGGCGCCGCCGCTGCATGGGCTGCCACACCCTTGAAATGGTATGCCACCTGCACATTGGCAAGGCTGCTTCCGGTCATAACGGCATTGAGATCCGAAGGGTGCCAGGCCACAGCGGCATCCAGCTCGTCAAAGACGCCCTCCCGGGCCATGAATGCCTTGCCCGAACCGCCCTCTTCACCGGGGGTGCCGAAGTAGACCACCGTACCGCTGTGTCCGGTGTCCTCCAGGTACTTCTTGACGCCTACGGCGGCGGCAATGGAACCCACGCCGAACATATTGTGTCCGCAGCCGTGACCGGCGGCGCCGGGACAGAGCGGCTCCCGGACCGCGCAGCCCGCCTTCTGGCTCAGGCCGGACAGGGCATCGAACTCGCCCAGGATACCGATCACCGGCTTGCCGCTGCCATAGCGGGCGGTGAAGGCGGTTTCAATGCCAGCCACCCCACGGGTGACGGCAAAGCCCTCCTTTTCCAGCTGCCGGCAGAGTGCCTCTGCCGACTGATGCTCGGTAAAGGCCAGTTCCGCATAGTCCCAGATGGCGTCGCTCAGCGCCGCAAACTCGGACGCTTTGGAATCGATCACCTCATACACTGCTTTTTTATCCATGATACAGGCTCCTTCCATCGGTTCTCCCCTGCCCCATACCCGGGACAGGAGCTGTATTGATACCTTTATTTATTGTAGCACGCTTTTTCACCGGGGAAAAGCGCTGTTTCAGTCTGCCAGAGTGGCGGTTTCCGCTGCGGGCGCAGTCCGGCGGGCGCTGACCCGGCTGCCCACAGTCACAACTGCCAGGATGGCCCAGAACACACCGGTCACAGCCAGCGAGAACAGGAAGTTCGCCATGGTGCTGCCCGAGGCGATCACTGCCAGGGTCAGGGGAGTGGTGATCAGGCCGGACAGGGACAGCAGCGAGAAGCCCATGGAGAAGTCGGCCAGAGCGGGGGTCTCGTAGTCGGGATCGCAGATCTTCAGGAGCATCATACCGGTGATCATAACGCCGGTGGCAGTGCCCCAGGCAATGATGGAACGCTCAAAGGCATAGTCGCCTTTGTAGACGATGTCCCCCAGCTTGAAGACGAAGATGTAGGTGAGTACAAAACCGATAGCGCACATTACCAGGATGGGCACAGCATACTCCATAACGGCCTCAACGGGCAGGCTGGCAATGGCGGCAGTGATGGCAAAGTCGGACATGGCACCGGAGATCCGGCTCTTGACCTTGGTATCGATGGCCCAGTCAAGGCCCAGCTTGATGATGAGGTGGTTGACGCCGAACATGATAACCATGGCATAGATCCACACGGGCATGCTGGAGAAGGCGGAGATACCGGTCTTGGCGAGGAGATCCAGCAGGCCATAGGCAGCGCCGCAGACGCCGAGAATGATGGCAAGGTGCAGGGAGATGGTCTCGATGGTGGAGGGCATGAAGGTCTCACGGCCCATGGAGGCGTGACGGCTGGTGTCGGCTACATAGCCCCTGGACATCTCAGCGGGAATATCGCCGGGCTTCTTGAGGACAGCGGTCTTACCCTTGGCAGCGGCGATGTTGATGAAGATGATGCCCAGCAGCATACCGCCGATGATGCCGATGGTGGCAGTGGTAACCGCTACGCCCTGAGCGGTAGCCCAGTAATCCAGGCCCAGGCTCTCGAAGATCTTGCCCACAGCGCCGGCAGTGCCGTGACCGCCGCAGAAGCCCTGGCTCAGCTCATAGCCGAAGGTGCGGTAGAGATCATAGTCACCGGTGCTGCTGAAGAACAGGTTGGTTCCGAAGCCGATGGCGGACTGCATGAAGCTCAGTGCCGCAAACAGGGCAAAAGCCTTGAGCACATTGGGAGCGGTCTTTTTGCCGCTCTCGGCCTTGGGGGAACGGTTCATGAACATTCCCAGGGGAACCGCTGCGAAGATGGGAACGATCAGGGTGCCGGGCAGCAGCGACCAGTCGTTGATGTAGGTCTCAGGCACACGGAGAATGGCATAATCACCCAGAATCATCGGCCCGAGCAGCAGTCCGATGAAGCCGCCGATCACCGATGCGGGCAGGAAGAGTTTCTGGAACAGTTTGACCTTGGCCCGCAGGAAGGTTCCCAGCAGAAGCAGGCCGCCGATAATGGAAAGGCTGCAGAGCAGCTCGGTAAGAAGCGAAGATGTAAGCATGATAATTTCCTCCAAATAACAAAAAATGGGACTGTGCTTTGCATCGCACAGTCCCTACACAACAGTTTATAGATTTGCTATAAAGCTGCCTTGGGATTCACATGGCGTTTCAAAGACTTGAGCCCGCTGGCCCTCGTCTTTTATCCGCCCCTGCCAATTCCCTTGCAGCAAGGCGTTTTCGCTTAAGCCAGCGCCTTATTCTGATTTCGTTCGGTCCGCTGCTGTCGCTGCGGCTGCTGTTCAAGCAGCACAAACTGGCAGGACTGCTGGCCCTGCTGTCGATTTGCATTATTCCGTACGAAATCAAAAGATCGGTCGCTAAGCATGAGTGAAAACCTCCTTCTGGCTTTTGCTTTTTGGATAGACCGCTGCCGCCTTTTTGCCCCGGCGGCTGGTTTATGTTTTATTATACACACTTTGCTTCGCTTTGCAAGACTGAAATTTTCCGCCGCCTTTCGCAAGGTGAACCGGCACATATTTCACCATTGTGTAAAATTTACAGTTTATTCAAATTGTGCGAACGCTCTGTTGTTCACTTTATCGATTCACCATGATGAAACTCCGGCTTCCTTTGTAGATTTAGCTTGTTTGGATTGGAAATCCACCGGCAAATGCAGTGATTTTTTACAAAATTTACAGAACACCCCTTTTTCCCATCAAAACCGGCCTGAGCGTCTTGCCCGGATTTGTGTTCGATCAAAGAACAGCTGTGCCCTGTCAGCGCAATTTCCTCTAAAAGAAGCCGCATAAAATTAGACATTTCGGCTATTTACAGTGCCAAAAATGAAATATCCCTTGCAGGAACATTCATGGTGGTATATAATGTTATTCAATCAAACCAAGTAGTGAAAGGAGATCAGTATCATGGGCAAGCAGAATATCAAGGCAAATATTGCCAAGCACAGAGAAGCTCTGGAAAAGATGGCTCTGGACATCTGGGCAAAGCCGGAGGCCGGCTTCCGTGAGTTCAACGCCACCAAGCTGCAGCAGGATTATCTGAAGAATATGGGAGCTAAGATCACTTCACCGGTGGATGTGGTTGAAACTGCTTTCATCGCTGAGTATGGCAGCGGCAAGCCGATCATCGGTATTCTGGGTGAGTTCGATGCTCTGCCCGGTCTGAGCCAGAAGGCCGGCCTGACTGTTCAGGATCCGCTGGAGCCGGGTGCTTATGGTCACGCCTGCGGTCATAACCTGCTGGGTACAGCCGGTGTACTGGCATTCGCCGCTCTGATGGATACCATGAAGGAGGAAAATCTCCCCGGCACCCTGCGCTTCTATGCCTGTCCGGCAGAGGAGAACCTGTCCGGTAAGTCCTATATGGCAAGAGCCGGCGTCTTCAACGACCTGGATTGCTGCCTGACCTACCATCCGGGCAACCAGGACGCAGTCAGCGGCGGCAGCAACAATGCCTATACACTGATGGAATTTTACTTCAAGGGTATCCCCGCTCATGCCGGCGGCGCTCCGTGGCTGGGCCGCAGCGCCCTGGATGCCGTAGAACTGATGAACGTGGGCTGCAACTACCTGCGTGAACACATCATCGACGGCGGCCGGATGCACTATATCATCATCGACGGCGGTATGGCACCCAACATTGTGCCTGCAACCGCTGCGGTACGGTACTCGGTACGCGCTCCCAAGATGGATCAGATGCAGGATATTGTCCGCCGCCTGATCCTCTGCGCGGAAGGCGCTGCCCACATGACCGAAACCACCATGACCTACTCGGTCAAGAGTGTCATGCACAACATGATGCCCAACTACACCATGAACGAAATTATGTATGAGAACCTCTGCCAGGTAACTCCCACCGAGTTCACCGACGAGGAGAAGAAGTTCATGGACGACATGGTTGCCACCTATGCTCCCGAAGCCATCGCGGCTGCCTGCAAGCAGTACGGATTCAGCCCAGCGGAACTGGAGCATGGCATGCGCATGAAGCCGGTTCTCTACGGCGACAAGAGCCAGTGCGGCGGCGGCAGCACCGATGTGGGCGATGTCAGCTACATCACCCCCACTGCCCAGTTCACCACAGCCTGTGCTCCCATTCCCGTATCGGCTCACACCTGGCAGTCCTGTTCCTGCTATGGTACTTCGGTTGGTACCAAGGGCATGATCCGTGCCGGCGAAGCCATGGCACTCACCGGCTATGACCTGTTCACCGACAAGAAGGATGTCATTGAAAAGGCCAAGGAAGAGCTGAAGGCCGACCTGGATGGCGCCACCTACACCCCCATCCCCGATGACATGATGCCTTACTACGATTGATCCAGTGCTGTGATCCACAGCCAAAAAAGCCCGGAAAATTTCCGGGCTTTTTTATATGCTCCGGCGGGGCTGGGGGCAATCGCCGGGATTTGACAGCAGACGCGGAAATGCGGTATAATTTACCACAGAAACTTCACAGGAGGAACATTATGACATCACAGAACATCCGTGTCAAAAACCTGGTGATGGCTGCGCTGTTCACCGCCATCGGTGTTGTGCTGCCCCAGGCTTTCCACATGATCCCCAACGCGGGAAGCATTATTCTGCCCATGCACATTCCCGTTCTCATCTGCGGCATGACTGTGGGTGGTTTTTACGGTGCCATTGCCGGAGCCCTCACTGTTTCCCTTTCCATTCTCATCAATGGAATGCCCCCGCTCTTCCCCACCGGCGTCTGCATGATCGTGGAACTGGCTGTGTATGGCCTGGTATCCGGCGTGGCCTATAAGGCCCTCGGCTGCCGCATGAACCGCAAGCGCACCTATGCAGCTCTGATCATCGCCATGCTGGCTGGCCGTGCCGCCAATGGCCTGGCAATGACTGCCGCTATGGGTATGGCTGGCAAGGCCTATACCCTGCAGGCATTCCTCACCGCCGCATTTGTCACCGCTCTGCCCGGCATCATCATTCAGCTGGTGCTGATCCCGCCGGTTGTGATGGCTCTGGAAAAGACCCATCTCACCGCAAATGCCTGATAAAAATCCCCCGGCTTTCCCGCCGGGGGATTTTTTTGTGCGGAAAACCGCATGTGGACAGGCACACCTGTAAAAGCAAACACCCTGGACAGGGCAGGCGATGGACAGACTTCCGCTCCTGATTTCTGTATTTTCGCATCGCCCCTGGTTCTCCTGCCAGTTTTTTGCGAAGAACACATGTTGGCAGGCCGCCCGCAAAAAGGCAAACACCCCGGCAGCGCAGGCGGCTGCTCGCCTCACTTCTCTGATTCCCGCATCGTCCTCCGGTCCCGCAGACCGGGAGGATTTTTGCGGGCAGTGCGCGTCAGACAACCGGATCTGGATAGCGGCGGTCACTTCCGCCGAGATGGTCTATCACCGGGCAGCTCCCCCTCTGGCAGATGCGGGGGCATTCTGCCGGGTCAGCTTTAGTCCGGCGGGATTTCTGTATAGAAAAAGGACAGGCCCGAAAGCCTGTCCTTTTTTGAATCGATGGGAAAAAGATCGATTAATAGTTGGTTGCGTGGATCTGGAAGAATGCCTTGGGATGTGCACATACGGGGCAAACCTCGGGAGCCTTCTCGCCCTCGTGGATGTAGCCGCAGTTGGAGCACTGCCATACAACCTTCTCGCTCTTGGCAAATACTTCGCCCTTCTCTACATTAGCCAGCAGCTTGAGGTAACGAGCCTCATGCTCCTTCTCGATCAGACCAACCTGCTCGAACAGGAAAGCAATCTTGGTGAAGCCCTCTTCCTTAGCCTCAGCAGCGAACTTGGCATACATGTCGGTCCACTCGTAGTTCTCACCAGCAGCAGCGGCCTTCAGGTTCTCAGCAGTGGTGCCGATGCCCTTCTCCTCAGTAGCCAGCTTGAACCAGATCTTGGCATGCTCCTTCTCGTTGCCGGCAGTCTCTTCGAAGATGGCTGCGATCTGATTGAAGCCCTCAGCTCTTGCCTTGGATGCGAAGTAGGTGTACTTATTGCGAGCCTGGCTCTCACCAGCGAAAGCTTCCCACAGGTTCTTTTCGGTCTTGCTACCCTTGAATTCCATAGTTCAATACCCCTTTTCCAATAATGATAATTATTACTACTAATATATTTACAGTATAGCATCAAGGGCATTTTTTGTCAACAGATTCCCCCAAAATATTTTCATGTTATGGGACAAACGGTTCATTTTATGCTATAATACCCTCAGCACACTGGATTTTCCGGCGGTTCTGTCCGCTGTTCCAACCACTGTTTTTTGTCCCATCTGACAGGAGGAGATTGATTTATGCTCACCCGGCTTCAGCCGTTTTTTGACGAGCATTTTGTGTTCGCTACCCTGACCCAGCTCAAAAAGACCAGCTCTGCCCCCTACAAAAAAGTGCAGATCCGTCCATTCCTGCAGGGCGGGGAGCTCACCTTCCAGCTGACCTATGTCTATGACAAGAAGGTGCTGCATGAAAACCTCTCGGCGCCTGAAGCAGCTGAGGCCGTTGCCGGACTGCTGGAGAACACCTTCTGCCAGTGCATTCTGCACACCACCGAACACGACTACCACATGACCTGTTTCAGCCGGCTGAAGATCAAGACCCAGCCGCCTACCAAGGCCGGAGAACAGAACCTCTCCCACAACAAGCAGAAGGCCTATGCCATTCCCGATGGGGAGCCCTGTGATTTCCTGATCCATCTCGGCGTGATGAATGCCGACGGACATGTGCTCAAAGCCCACTATGACAAGTTCCGGCAGATCAACAAATATCTGGAGCTGGTAGCCGGCTGCGTGGACAGCCTGCCCAAGGACCGGCGCATCCACATTGTGGACTTCGGCTGCGGCAAGAGCTATCTCACCTTCGGACTGTATTACTATCTGGTGCGGCAGCTGGGGCTCAATGTCAGGATCATCGATCTGGACCTCAAGGACGATGTCATCCGCTTCTGTGAACAGGTGGCCCGGGATCTGGGCTATGACGGGCTCTCCTTCCTCACCGGCGACATCCAGAGCTATGTATCCGGCGAGCCCATTGATATGGTAGTTACTCTGCACGCCTGCGACGTGGCAACCGATGCCGCCATTGTCCAGGCCATCGGCTGGGACTGCCGTATCCTGCTCACTGTTCCCTGCTGCCAGCACGAGCTGTTCCCCAAAATCAGGAATGACCGCATGAAGGTGATGCTCAAGCATGGCATCATCAAGGAGCGGTTCTCGGCACTGCTCACCGACAGCATCCGCGGACAGCTCCTGGAAGCCTGCGGCTATGATGTGAACATCATGGAGTTCATCTCCCTGGAACACACCCCGAAAAATATCCTCATCAAGGCGGTGCGCAATGGTCGTCCGGACCGGCAGAAGTACCAGGAATACCTGGCCTTCGCCAAGGACTGGCAGATCCGCCCCTACCTCGAGGAAGAACTGGCGCGCATCGGACGGATTCCGGAACGACAGGACTGACTTTTATATGGAAGCTCACTGGGACTGTTTCCAGGGAGCTTTTTACTGCAACAAGAATCCCCCTGCCATTTTTCTGGCAGGGGGATTCTGTACATTCAGCGAATTTTACTTGTCGTCCTGAACCCGGATATGCAGTACATCCAGATCCTTCTGATCCACCGGTGACGGGCAGTCGGTCATCAGGTCGCTGGCGTTCTGTACCTTCGGGAAGGCAATGACTTCCTTGATGGAATCCTTGCCCAGCATGAGCATTACCAGACGGTCCAGACCGTAAGCCATACCACCATGCGGCGGTACGCCGTACTTGAAGGCGTTCAGCAGGAAGCCGAACCGCTCCTGGGCCTGCTCATCGGTGAGGCCGATGGCTTCAAACATCTTCTGCTGGATCTCGGGGTCGCTGATCCGGATGGAACCGCCGCCCAGCTCTACGCCATTGAGGACAATATCATAGGCACGGGCATAGGTGTGACCGGGATCGCTCAGCAGCTTGTCCACATCGCTGAGCTTGGGCGAGGTGAAGGGATGGTGCATGGCTACCCAGCGGCCTTCCTCCTCGTCATATTCGAACAGCGGGAAGTCAGTTACCCACAGGAAGTCGAAGGTGCCTTCCTCATAGAGGTGCAGCATCTTAGCCAGATGGTTGCGCAGAGCGCCCAGGCTGTCGAATACCACCTTGTTCTTGTCTGCCACGATGAGCAGCACGTCGCCTTCCTCAGCGCCCATACGCTCATGGATGGCCTTGACCTCGTCCTCGGTGAGGAACTTCTCGAAGGAAGAGGATACACCATCAGCGGTGAACCGGGTGAAGGCCAGACCCTTGGCACGGTAGGTCTTGACAAAATCGGTGAGCTTGTCGATCTCCTTGCGGGTCAGAGTGGCGGCAGCGCCCTTGACATTGATACCGCGGACGCTGTAACCCTCGGCAGTGGCGCCGGCAAATACCTTGAATTCGGTGTTCTTCAGAAGGTCGGTGAGGTCGCACAGCTCCAGGCCGAACCGGGTATCCGGCTTGTCCACGCCGTAACGGCTCATTGCCTCATCATAGGGCATCCGGCGGAAGGGAGTCTGTACCTCCACACCCAGTACCTCATGGAATACCTTCTTGATGAAGCCTTCGTTCATGGTCATAACATCTTCTTCGTCCACAAAGGACATCTCGATGTCGATCTGGGTGAATTCCGGCTGACGGTCGGCCCGGAGGTCCTCATCACGGAAGCAGCGGGCAACCTGCATATAGCGGTCATAACCCGAGAGCATCAGCAGCTGCTTGTAGAGCTGGGGCGACTGGGGCAGAGCATAGAACTCACCGGGGTGTACACGGGAGGGCACCAGATAGTCACGGGCGCCTTCGGGGGTGGACTTGATGAGCACCGGGGTTTCGATCTCCACAAAACCGTTCTTGTCGAAGTAGTCACGGGCGATCTTGACGATGCGGTGACGGGCCATCAGAGCCTGCTGCATGGGGCTGCGGCGCAGGTCCAGATAGCGGTACTTGAGGCGCAGTTCCTCCTTGACATTGGTGTTGTCCACAATCTCGAAAGGCGGGGTCTCGCTCTTTGCCAGTACCCGCAGATCGGTCACTTCGATCTCCACCTCACCGGTCTTGATCTCCTTGTTCACCGATTCACGGCGGCGCAGGACACCCTTCGCCATGAGGACATATTCGCCCCGGACACCGGCTGCCTTCTCAAAGATGGCACGGTCGGTCTTGTCGCCGAAGGCCAGCTGAACCACACCGCTGCGGTCCCGCAGGTCAATAAAGATCAGATTTCCCAGGTTGCGTGCCCGCTGTACCCAGCCGGACACTACCACTTCACTGCCAATGGCGGCCTCAGTCACTTCCCCACAGTAATGGGTACGCTTGAGACCCTGCATTGTATCTGCCATGTTGTTTCACTCCTCTTATCTTCTCCGATGGGGACTTGCCCCGCCGGCAGTCATGCAAACTTTATTCCTGACCCAGGACGCCGGAGAGCTCCTCCAGGCCGAACTGGGCATCGGCGATCTCGCCGTACAGACGGCTGGCTTCCTTTTCCATCAGCACATCCGCCAGGCGGTCAAAGGCAACCTCCTGCTCCTCGCCGGAATCCATATCCTTCAGCCGTGCCTTGCCGGCCTCCAGCTCGCTGTCGCCGATCACCATGGTATACCGGGCGCCGATCTTGTTGGCATACTTGAGCTGTGCCTTGAGGCTGCGGTTCATGAGGTCGGTTTCGGCATAGAAGCCATCGGTGCGCAGATCTGCCGCCATGGTGCTGCACCGCACCGAAGCCTTGGCTCCCAGCGGGATCAGGGCGATGTCGCACCGGGGCTCTTCCGGCATGGGAGCGCCGCAGGCCTCCATCACCAGCTTGAGCCGCTCCAGGCCCATGCCGAAACCAACTGCCGGCTGCTTCTGACCGCCCATGAGTTCTACCAGGCCGTCATACCGTCCGCCGCCGCACACAGTGCCCTGGGCGCCGATGGTCTCGGTCTTGAACTCGAATACAGTCTTGGTGTAGTAGTCCAGGCCCCGGACAATGGTGGGATCTACCTCAAAGGCAATGCCCATGGCCCGCAGGCGCTCCTGGAGCTCCTCAAAGTGCTCACGGCACTCATCGCAGAGGTAATCCAGCACGATGGGGGCATGTTCAGCCAGCTCGTGGCAGTGCTCCTCCTTGCAGTCCAGGATACGCAGGGGATTGCGCTCCAGACGGTCCTGACAGGTGGGGCACAGCTCATCATAGTGAGCGGAATAGTAGTCCTTCAGCGCCTGCTGGAACTTGGGACGGCAGTTGGGACAGCCGATGGAGTTGATGAACAGACGGATCTCAGTCACTCCCAGGGTATCCAGTGCCTCCTGTACCAGGCCGATGACTTCCGCATCGGCAGCCGAGCTCTGGGCGCCCAGCAGCTCCACGCCGAACTGATGGAATTCCCGGTAGCGTCCGGCCTGTGCCTTCTCATACCGGAAACAGGGGATGATGTAGCTGAGCTTCAGCGGCAGGGCTTCTGCCAGCAGGCCCCGTTCCAGAGCCGCACGCACTGCGCCAGCGGTGCCCTCGGGCTTCAGGGTGATGGAGCGTCCCTTCTTATCCTCAAAGGTATACATTTCCTTCTGGACCACATCGGTGGTATCGCCTACCGAGCGGACAAACAGTTCGGTATGCTCAAAGGTGGGGGTGCGGATCTCGCCGAAGCCATGCAGACCGGCGATGCGCATCAGTGTATCTTCGATATACCGCATCCGGGCGCTCTGGTCCGGGGTGAAATCCTGTGTGCCCCGGGGCGCCTTGGTAATCAGTGCCATAGTATTTCCGACTTCCCTTCCTCTTTGGTTTGATCATAGGTTTGATATGAAAAAACTCCGTCCCCTGGCTTCCCAGTTGGTTCCGGAAAACGCAAGGGACGGAGAAAATTCCGTGGTGCCACCCTTGTTGAACCGGCTGTATGGACACAGTTCCGGTTCCACTCGAGAAATTCCCTTAACGCGGGAAGGATTCGGGCCGGTTTCGTCCCTGGGACGCACCAGCCGGCTGATCGGGTGTCCTTCCTCCCGGGTCAGATCGCAGACCGCTTTCAGCCGCGGCGGTCCTTCTCTGGTGCGGAGCCCGGGGATACTGCTCCCGTTTTAACGCCTTTATGGTATTATATCAGATTCTGCCGTGCCTGTGTAGGGCCCTCAGCGGAGATTTTCCGCTGAGGAAGCTCATCTGCTGGGGTTGACAATGTCACGCCAGTCCAGGTCACCACGCTCCAGCGCATGGATCAGAGCTTCGGCTGTGGCGATGTTGGTTGCCACGGGAATATTGTGGACATCGCACAGACGCAGCAGATCCGCACCATTCTTTTCAGCGGGACGGGGTGTAATGGGGTCCCGGAAGAAAAGCAGCAGGTCGATCTCATTGCAGGCAATCCGGGAAGCGATCTGCTGATCGCCGCCATGGGTGCCGCTCAGGAACCGGAAGATCTCCAGGCCAGTGGCCTCAGACACCATCTTGCCGGTGGTACCGGTGGCGCAGAGGTTGTGATGAGAAAGAATGCCGCTGTACGCAATACAGAACTGTACCATCAGTTCTTTTTTGGAATCATGAGCCATCAGGGCAATATTCATCTTCTCTCAGCCTCCTGTCAAATACTTCACCCGAAACAGTATAAATACATTTTTGCCGTTTCAGGGGATTTTTTCTCACAATTCATTTTATCATAGAAAAATGCAATGCACAATAGATTTTTCCAAATAAAAGACAAATCCGGCGCTTTTTCCAAGGGAAAATCCGCCGGACTGTCCAAAAGCAACGAAACCTTCTGAATCCCCGTTTTATGGGATCATTCAGCCGGTTCCGGTTTTCTGCATACAGAAAAACACGAAAAAGCCGTTTGATATTTTACAACCTTTTTCCTGGTCTGTCAATCTTTTTCTGTCACGGGAGCAGAGTGCCCGACTGCTGGGGCTCCTGGGCTGTGACATCCGAAGAGAAGTAGGCATCCAGAATATCCCGGGCCACCGGGGCGCCGGTATAACCATGCCAGCCCTGTTCGATCACCACGCTGATGGCGATCTGCGGGTCATCTGCCGGGGCGAAACAGATAAAGGTGGAGTTGGGCAGGTCGGCCGTTTCCGGGGTACCGGTCTTGGAGGCCACATCCACCGGATAGCTGCCGAAGTAGGAAGCAGCGGTACCGGTCCGGGACGCTGCCACCATGCCCTCAAAGATGGGATCGAACAGCGACGGGTCCACTGTGGACTCCTGCAGCACTTCGGTTTCGTGCTCATACAGGGTATCGGACATGCTGTAATCCTTGATGCTCTTGAGAATGGTCACCCGGTTCTGGGTACCCCGGTTGGCAATGTTCATGCAGTACACTGCCAGCTGCAGAGGGGTGTACTTGTTGAAGCGCTGTCCGATGGAGGACTGGAGCACATCACCATAGTACCAGTTCTCTCCCGCGGCCTCAGCGGCCTCGGGCGACGAGATGGTGCCGGGGTTGGTCCACAGCTCGAAGCCGTTGTCCACGCCCAGGCCCAGCATCTTGGCAGACTCCACAATGGCGTCGATGCCCACCCGGCGTCCGGTATCATAGAAGAAGATGTTGCAGGAGTATTTGAGGGCGTCCATGACGGTGATGTCGCCATGATAGCCCAGACAGGTGGGAGTAAACGCCTGGGAACCATAGACCGAGGTGTAATAGGTATACACATGGCTGCAGTTCACAATGCTTTCGGAGGTGATCTCCCCGCTCATCAGGCCAGCCAGTGCCACCACCGGCTTGAAGATGGAACCGGGGGTGTAGGTATCCAGCAGCGCCCGGTTGCGCAGGGGCTTGTCCGGGTCGGCATTGAGTTCGGCATAGTCCTCCGAGAGGGTGTTGGGGTCATAGCTGGGATAGCTCGCCAGCACCAGCACCTCGCCGGTCTTGACATCGATGGCACAGACCGCGCCCGCATTGGCTTCTCTGCCCTGTCCGGCCGGAGCGGTTTCATTGAGGTAGTGGATCTGGTCCTCCAGCGACTGCTCGGCGATCTTCTGCAGACGGCTGTCCAGGGTGAGCATGACGGTATTGCCTGCCTGGGGCTCCACCGAAATGGTGGAATCGGTCACTTCGCCGTTCTCATTGACATAGACCAGCCGCTCGCCGTCCTCACCGCTCAGCTCCTCTTCATAGAGCTTCTCCAGCCCGTCCTGACCGATGATGTCATCCAGCTCATATTCGATGCCGTTCTCCTCGAACTCCTGGATGTTCGCCTCGGTGAGCGGCCCCACATGTCCGAGGATATGGGCTGCCATACTGCCATTGGGATAGCTCCGGGCCGAGCCCTGCTCCACCGATACGCCCGGCGAGGCAATGCTGCGCTCCGAGATGATGGTGGCAGTGCGGGTGGAGATGTCCTCAGCGAAGGTATAGGGGCTGGAAAGGCTGAAGCCCTTGCGCTCCATGGTATACAGCACGCCAGCCAGCCGGCGCTGTTCCTGCTGGGTATAGATGCGTTCCGGGTCCACCAGCTCGCCGTTTTCATTCTTCACCTGGGCATTGTCCAGGCCGAAGCGCTCCAGCAGCCAGTGCATGACCTCCTCGGCATCGGCATAGTCGTTGACCCCGGCGAACTTCTTGAGCGCCGCGATCTCCGAATCGGTGCCGTCAAAGGTATAGGGCTGGGTATCCGAAACCGGCAGTTCATCGATCCACTCCTCCCCGCTCTGCTCCAGCAGCTGCATCAGCGAGAGAATGATCTCATTCTGGGTCTCGGCGGGCAGGAAGGCCTTGTCCAGTACAATATTCATGCTCACCCGATTGGTGACAATGGGATTGCCGTACCGGTCGGTGATCTCACCCCGGGCCGCTTCCACGGTCTGGGTCTTGATGGTGCCCTTGTAGATCTGGCTTTCGTATTCATCGCCCTGGATCAGCTGCATCTGCAGCATCCGTCCGATGAAAAATACCAGCACCAGTCCAAAGGCCAGTACCAGGATATTATCCCGTTTTTTCAGAAATGCAGGCATAGGGTCTCCTCTCTCAGATCTCCTCGGTGCGGCGGCTGAAATAGTCGAACAGCTTCCGCTCCCCGAAGTAGAACAGCGGCATCACAAGGCAGGTATACAGCACCCGCGGTGTGAGCTGGAACAGCAGTACCTGCCAGTTGCCCGCAAAGCCATACAGCAGGTAATAAAAGATGTATTCAATCAGCGCCATGCCTCCGGTATACACCAGGCAGCAGAGCACTGCCGTTTTCCGGTCATTTTTCATCAGGTAGATGAGTGCCAGGCCCACCGCTGCCCCGTACAGGAACAGGGTGAGGGTATAGAACCCATAAAAAGTATTGGCGCCCATATCACAGAGCATGCCGCCCAGCGCCCCATACAGCGCCCCGGTGAACTCCCCCTCCTGCATGGCGATGGCAATCACCGCCGGGATCACCAGAAAGGGCTTGACGCCGAAGATCTGCAGAAAGCCCGGGGTGGTCTGCAGCACATAGCAGAAGATCAGCCCGAAGCAGTAGATCAGATGTTTGCCGGCAATCAGCGCCCGTTTGCGTCCCATGGGTCTTTCCTTTCCCCGGCCCAGCCGGAATTATTCAAAAACCTGTTCCCCCTGGCCTTCAAAGGAGGTGATCACCAGGACATCCTTGACCGTTTCAATATCGCTGAGCGGGTCGATGACCGCATACATGCTCATGCCGCTGGAATCGGTATGGATCTCGGTGACCTCGCCGATGGCAAGATCCTTGGGGTACAGTCCGCCGTAACCGGTGGTATAGATGAGGTCGCCCTGACTGACCGTACAGTCCTTGGGCAGCATGTTGAGCCGGAGCTGTCCGTTCCGGGCCAGGGTAATATCGCCTGAGGTGGTGCCGATGTCCCGGGTACGGATGTCATAGGCACCCACTTCGATGGTGGTATCCAGAATGGTGAGCACCTTGGCGTAATTCTTACCCACTTCGCTCACCAGTCCCACCAGGCCATCCGATGTGATGACCGGGTCGAACTTCTCAATGCCCGCCTCACTGCCGGCATCGATGGTAAAGGAGTAGAACCGCTCGGCGGTGTCCCGTCCGATGACCGAGGCACTGGCAAAGCTGAAATCGCTGTGCTCCTCCTTGATCTCCAGATACTCCCGGAGCTGTTCATTTTCCCGGCGGTACCGTTCCAGGTCTGCCACCTGCTGGGTAAGGGTACGCACCTTCTCCTCCAGCTGGGCATTTTCCTCCTCGATCTCGCCGGCCTGGAACAGATGCCGGTACAGTCCGCCCACGCTTTCGGAAATGCCCGAAGCTGCCGACTGCAGCGGTGTGGTGACCACCGAGAGCAGCTGGGAGGTGAGCGGAGTCAGACCGCCGGACATGGTTGCCCGCAGCATGAACGCGCACAGCACGACAAATACTGCCGCCAGGATCTTGAATTTTGTACTCTGGAAGAAATCCTTCACCCTTGGGGTCCTCCTGTGAATTGCGGGAATTTCCGACCAAATATGGAAATCCCCCTGATAAAACAAAACACTACTTCGTCAACCGCAAAATAGTGTTTTGGTCCTGATTCGAATGTGTCAAAAACGCCGCTTACAGCGAGCTGTCGTCATTGTCCAGCACTTCCCGGAGCTCGTCCAGGTTCTCCAGTACCATACCGGTACCCAGTGCCACACAGTCCAGCGGATTCTCAGCCACCCGCACCGAAATGCCGGTTTCCCGCTCCACCAGCTTGTCCAGACCCCGGAGCAGCGCGCCGCCGCCGGTGAGGACAATGCCGTTGTCGATAATATCAGCCGAAAGCTCCGGAGGAGTCTTTTCCAGGGTGCCCTTGATGGCATCGATGACCGAAGCCAGCGGATCAGCCAGTGCTTCCCGGATCTCCTCGGGATAGATCTCGATATTCTTGGGCAGACCGTCTGCCAGGTTGCGGCCCTTGATGGTGATGGGCTGCTCGTCCTCATAGGGATAGGCCGAACCGATCTTGATCTTGATCTCCTCAGCGGTGCGTTCACCGATGAGCAGGTAATACTTCTTCTTGATGTACTGGATAATGAAGTCGTCGAACTTATCGCCGCCGACCCGCACCGAACGGGCCGATACAATACCGCCCAGCGAGATGACAGCCACTTCACTGGTACCGCCGCCGATATCCACTACCATGCTGCCCTGGGCCTCGGCAACGGGCAGACCGGCACCGATGGCTGCAGCCATGGGCTCCTCAATGATGGCAACCTTCCGGGCGCCGGCCTTGATGGTGGCCTCCCGGACCGCACGGCGCTCCACAGCGGTAACACCCGACGGAATGCAGACTACCACATTGGGACGGGAGAAGAAGGAGCTGTTGGTGACCTTCTTGATGAAGATCTGCAGCATGTTGGCAGTGATGTCGAAGTCAGCGATGACGCCGTCCTTGAGCGGACGCACTGCCACAATGGAACCGGGAGTACGGCCGATGACATCCTTGGCCTCCTGGCCCACATAGCGGACGGTATCAGTACGGGTATCCACCGCCACTACCGACGGTTCCCGCAGAATGATGCCCTGACCACGCATGAATACCAGGGTATTGGCAGTACCCAGGTCAATACCTATATCTTTTCCGAACGAAAAAATCGGACGCATTTTCAGTTTTTCCCCTTTCAAATTCCAAGACCTCTCACAAAAAGCCGTCCGGACCCGGAGGGTCGGACCGGCTGAAGCATTTTTTCAAGTTCCGAACCTATTATACAATTAAACACCCATGATAACAACCGGAAATCCAAGGTTCGAAAAAAATTTACATTCTTCCGGGAAAATCCCCGGGAAAATCCGCTCTCTGCGCCATTTTCCACCGGCTGATCCGGCCCGGGGACACCTCTGTGCGGCTCCGGTGCGGGTGCGGCTTTCACACTGAAGAGCGCTGCCCCGGATGCCCCCTGGAAACACCGCCAGCCAGAATGCCCCGTCCGCTCAAAACAGGCAGGCATGCGGCACAGGCTTCCCCGGAAATGTCTTAAATCACACAGAGTTCAGGGCTCTCAGGCTCAGTCCTCCCCAAGGATGCCTAAATCACACAGAGCCCAGGGCTCTCAGGCTCAGTTCTCCCCGAGGATACCCAGATCGCACAGAGCCCAGGGCTCTCCGGCTCAGTTTTCCCCAAGGATTCCCAGATCACATAGAGCCCGGTAGAGCATCTGCACCGGCAGGCCCATCACCGTGTAGTAATCCCCCCGGATGCCGGTGATGTACCGGCAGGCATAGCCCTGGATGCCATAGGCCCCCGCCTTGTCCATGGGTTCGCCGGTTTTGATGTAG
>ERZ827104.1093-NODE-1093-length-25543-cov-5.471045_pt1 | contig 25543 bp, 38 predicted proteins | sample MGYA00519781_ERZ827104 | MGnify/ENA primary metagenome ERZ827104 (study PRJEB31778, sample SAMEA3449257) | human gut metagenome | biome: human gut; feature: human-associated habitat; material: faeces | place: United Kingdom | collected 2010/2012 ...
ATCACCGGAGACCCTGGCATTACCGGAGACCCAGGCATCACCGGAGACCCTGGCATTACCGGAGACCCAGGCATTACCGGAGACCCTGGCATTACCGGAGACCCTGGCATCACCGTAGACCCTGGCATTACCGGAGACCCAGGCGTCACCGTAGACCCTGGCATCACCGTAGACCCAGGCATCACCGGAGTGGTCCAGGTTATCTTCCTTTTCGATGTATCCTCCAAGGTCGCCTTTTTCCACGCCCCCAAAGCTTACAAGGGCCTTAATCTGGAACAGTTTTCTTCCAAGGTGCATTTTGGTGTTTGTTGTTAACTCGTACTTTTTCATTTTCTTTACCTCGCATTCTCAAAAAATATGACTTTATCGTCCCTGCAGTACCGTTCCTCAAACAGTTTCCGCTTGACAATATACAGATCGTCTTTTTTGGTCGCCTCTGATTTTACGTCCTCAACCGTCAAGATACCATCCTTGCGGTACGAGAAATCGGCAACATACTTCACCGCTCTCTCATATCGCCACAGATACCGCCACGGATCGATTAGAAGAAACCTAGGTTGGATTTTAAGATCCGTGATTTCGCCGTTTTCCAGCATCCGGTGCAGCTCGTTACACCGGAACGCCTCTTTCCGGCTGTCGTGGACGTGTCCCTGCAGGCACTCACGCTTGCTGGCGTTGTATTTGTTTTTTCTCATGTTATCCCTCCCTTCTGTTCCAATCTTCTGCATATTCTCCGATATATCCAGTGCCCGGATTTGCATCTCCTGCTCCGATGGTAAAGGGCATATCGATTTCGTCCAATATGCAACTCTCATCATGATAGATGTCATAATCTTCATGCAAATAATACTGCTGTACAACTTGCTTTCCGTACTTGTTCGTGTGCGTTTCCCTGTAAAAGACCATTTTTCTTCCGCAAAATGGGCATGGTTTTAGCTTTTTGCCAAGATTCTTTATTGGCTTTTTCACATTATCACCTCCATGAATCACTTGACAAGAGCGCAGAAAATGGTGTATAATAAATCCGTCATATCTGTGCCAAGCGAAGATATGTGGATTGACGAAATGTCTTGAAATTATTTAATGCCGAAAAGCAAGGAAAACCGTCTGTGATGTTGTGTCACAGGCGGTTTTTCCATTTCCTGCAACATCTCCTCTGCCAACCATCCCACCGCAAATGTCAATCCAGATTCTGCACAAATGTACCGTACACCGGATTTGGTTTTTCTCGTTCCTCTTTTCTCCGCTGCTTGTCCTTTTCTTCCCAGGCTCGGAAAAATGCTTTCCAATCTCTCAACGGCTCACCGTGATACCGCCAATCGTTGGCTTGCATAACTCGGAAAAATTCTCTGGCATCACACCCTGCGCCGATCTGATCTGCATACAATCGGACCTCTTCTTCTGTCGCCGCCGCTGCCGCTGAGGTACAGGAAAGGGCAGAAGGAGCAGCAGCAGCATAATAGCATTCTTTATCTTCTTTATCTTCTTTTACTTTCTTATACTGCTGCCCTTTGCCTGCCCTTTGCCTGCCATTAGCCTGACCTTTGCCTGCCCCAGATTGGAATGCGTCGTAGTTATTTATCGCAAATACGGTATATTTCGGGTGTTTTGTGCGTGCCACTTCGCCTGTCTCTTCCAGATGGGCTATTGCGGTGCGTACTTGCTTAACTGACAGCCCGGTTTCTTTCGCTAAAATAGGATAACTGCTCACCCTGCTGCCACGTCTTATCACAGTCCCGTGCCACCTGCTGTCCTCAATGGATACAGTCAGCAGCAGATGCAGGAATACAACCTTGGTGTTTACATCGTCGTACCACTCCCACTTAAGGAGGCTGCGATATAGCTTGACGTATCCATTTTCCAGCATATTCAATCACCTCAAAACGGTACGTCTCCGTCGCTCAGAATCTCCTCGAAGTCTCCCAGATTGCCGATCTGCTGTGCCTGCTGTACATCCTGTTGGTATGTATGCGTCGCAGGAGCGCTCTGCGGCTGCTGTGGGATTGTTTGCGGTTGTGGGGTATAGTTTTGCGTCTGCGTCCCTTGCGGCTGATATGGGGCGTTCTGAGCAGCCTGTGAGCCGTCTTTGTTTCCCACAAATCCGACGTAGTCCGCAAGCACATTCATGCTGTAGTGCTTGACGCCGTTGTTGTCCTCGTAGTCGTTGTTCCGCAGCTCGCCGGACACCTCTATCCAACCGCCTTTCCGGAAATAGCGGCTGACAAACTCTGCCGTGTTCCGCCATGCGGCGCAGGTAATAAAATCTGCCTCTCGTTCTCCGGTCTGTTTGTTGGAAAATTTGCGGTTGACAGCCACCCGGAAACGGCATACTGCAATGCCGCTTGTTGTCTGCCTCAATTCCGGATCAGCGCACAGCCGCCCGGTAATGTGGATACTGTTCATTTTAACCTCCCAATACGTCGGAAAAATCTGTTTCCTGTGTTTCTGGTTCCTGGATGGTTTCTGCTTGTGCTGTGGGGACAGGCTCAGACTCTGGGTATTCCAGATTTTCCACATACTCTGAGGTCCCGTCCTCGTGCTGTACTGTCATATCGTTGGTGATAGCTCGCTCCATCTCAATTGACATAATGCCCCACTTGCTGATTAACTGACGCAACATCGTTTTGCAAGCCATTGCGTCAAAATCTTTCTCCCAGAATGTATACCCTTTTCCAGCAGCATATCCTTTTGAGTATTTTTTGGCGTGGGACTCCATCTTCTCTCTACTCCAATAGATGGATTTTCGGAAACCGTTTGTATATTCAAACATGGCGTAATATCCGGTGGTTTCCGTTTCTTCACGCTGTCTTGCATCCTGGATCAGCTGCACCTCGATTTCCTCGTTGAGCGGATCAAATCGCACCAACTCTCCGTTTTTGATGGGCAGTACATTCAGTTTCTTGTACTGTCCGGAGCGGATTGCAAGCTGGATATATCCCTTGTAGCCCAGCTGGAATTGTGCTGTTTTCCGGCGGTTTCTGCTGTCGTTAAATGGGACAAGATAATACTGTCCCAGCTGTGGGGAAGGTGAGAGGTTCAGACCCTCTCCCAGGAGACCGGCAGAGAGGATCGTCCCTGCATCACAATCCTGGAGCGCTGGATTTGCGCTGACCGCTGACGTGATAGCCGTCACAAATCTTGCCGCACGTTTCGGGTCGGACAAGGTGTTCTGGATCAACCGCTTGTATCCGTCGGTCTGGATTGCAACGGAAAAGGGTAACTTTTTCCCTCTGCTGTTTGCCAATGTGTTTGATACTGCCATGTTATGCCATCCTTTCTGTATCTACATACGTATCTGAGCCATTAACTCTTTTAAGGACTCTGTACGCAATTCCGGCGCTTTTCATATAATCTCGCAGCGCTATCATCTGTTCCCGTGTACAGGTTGCAAGGAAAGCTGCAGACCCAATCTGGGGCGGAGTTGTGACCGTTTCTCTTGGCGCTGTCACAGCAACTTGCTCCGGCACAGGCTCTGATTTTGGTTCGGGCTGAGTCATTTCCTGTTTGCGTCGCTCAATTTCCTGCTGTTCTTTCCGCTTGCATTCTGCCTCTTCTCGCTGCCGCAACGTTTCCGCATACTGCATAGCGCTTGTCAGATTGTACCGTTTCTGGTACTCTGAGATGATAGCCGACAGATACGGCTTGTCCGCATATTGCGTGCGTATTGCATTCAGAGCGGCTTTAATTCTGTCAACGTGATCTGTGATCTCCAGCTTTAAGTTTTCCTTTTTCTGGGAAACATTCGCCCATTTTGGATTCAAGATTTCGTCAAATCTGATAAATTCCCGGAGTTCCTGTTCCGTGACATAATCGTCAAATGCCTGCCGCAGCTGATTGTATTTGTCTTGCTTTCTGGCATCGTCAAATACCTTGATCTGTCTGTCAATTGCCGCAATTGGTGCCTGTATCATCCCAACAAGTTCCTTGCACTGCACCTCAAATGCCTCATACGGTGCAAGACAGGTTCGCTTGATCTCTTTCCGCTTGTCCTCGATAGCTTTTACAAGCTGATTCAGTTTCGCCTTGTCAGCTTTTGCTGCCTTAATACCATCCTCTGTAACCACCAGATTGTTATAATAATCCAGTTTTGGGGAAATTTGCTCTTTCAGATCGTCAAAATTCCACTCGATTTTCTGGGGAAGGACGGACAAATCTGTTTCCACAACCAATTCCATAGTGTTTCGCTCCTTTTTCTTATATTTCCGGCAGAATCAGCGCCGGCTTTTCCTTTGCTTGCACCATTTGCCAGAATGTTTCTTCTTTCTCGAGCAGCCATTCCAGATCTTCCAGAACGTCACTCCGTGTAACCGTATACTCCCGGATTTGCTTTCTCGGTGTTCCGGCGCTTGTGTATCTAAGATAGGCACACAAGCACACAAAATCCCAGCCAGTAGCAAGCAGTTGATGCAATACTTGTACGTAGTAATTTTGTGGCAACTGGTTGTTCCATTCTTCCCACTGGGTGCTGTTCTGTATCGTACACGTTTTGATTTCCAGGATGCCTTTTCCACTCCCGTCTTTTGGCAGTAGTTCGCCGTCCAGCGTGGCGTATAGCCAATTGTAGTTGTCTTTTGCGTACATCCGGTAAGGATGATACGCAATATCATATTCCGGATGCTCAACCCGGAACAGGTCACGGATGATCGGCTCAGCCGCAACCCCAAATGCCACAGCTGGCTGATTGGAGATATCCTTTTGCGTTGACAGCCCGGTTTTTTCTTCCCACAGCTGTACATTTGTTTTGTATTTGTTAAGTCCTACCACGCACGCTGCATCACTTCCACCGATACCACCTTGACGGCGGCTCAACCATTCCCGGCGTGTTTCTGGGTCGTACAAGATCATTTCTTCACATCCTCTGCGATTTCACGGATTTCCTGCAACAGTCGTTGTACATCACAGTCGATATTTTCCCATGTGTCCACTCCGTCGCTAAGCAGCATCTTGTTGTAGTACTTGTTATCCTTATCGTAGGACGCACAGTACGACTTGCTTAACTGATGTTCTGTGACGGTCCACCCGTGCGGAAAAATTCGCACGAAAATCTGTGAGACGTGCGGTTGGATCTCAAGAAATATTTGCATCTCTGTTTCTTTCGACGCATTTATTTCCATTGCCAGACGCACGATTTCCGTAACAGCTGCGATATTGTTTCCCTTAGCCACGCTTGCACACCTCCTCAATCGCTGCCTTGTCCTGCTCTGCGCTCTTTTCCTGCTCCAGTGCCTGCTCGTAGCCCTGGAACTCATCACGCAGCATCAGAAACCGCAGCTCGTCCGATGCAATATCATCGTGCATCATGCTGATGATCTTAGATTTTTTCAGTTCGCTTGATTTGATTTCCATTGACATTTTCCTCACTTCATGCTATAATGTATATGTACATTTTTCATTTTCATTTTCTTTGCGCCCCGTTGTCGGTTATCTCCGGCGACGGGGTCTTTTTTTATGCCGCAGTGTCCGCAGCGCCTTCTCTTTCTCAACGGTTGACATTGCCATATAATGACCATATGACATTCCCAGTGCGTCAGCGTGGCGGACGGCATCCAAAAAAGACTCGAATTTTTCCACACGCAGACCGCCAAATGTAACCGTTGTTTCTATGGTTTTGGCCGCCGTGCCATGTGTTCTGCGGTACTTCTGGCGCAGATAGCTCTCTTTTTGCAGTTCTTTCTGTCTGACTGCCACACACTCCGTGCAGCGCACATGAGAGCCATTCGTTTTGACGATTTCTTTCCCACAGTCCACGCAATTTGCGACCCGTGGGATATACTTTGGATTTGCCATTTTCTCACCCCCTCAACTTTCTCCGAATCAACCGCATCCATTCCGTGCGCTGTTCCTCAGTGACTGCACGGAACACCGTTTCTTTCAATTTTTCCCAGTGGCGGAACAGCTCAAAAGCGGTATAACCAGCCTCTTTGCAGATCGGTGGGGGGGTACACTCTTTCTGCACTGGTTCTGCGCCCTCTTCTCTGACATCTTCCAGAGAGCCGACAAGCTCCGGGAAGTCTATCGCAAATTCACACAGCATTGTTGCACTTTTCCACATTTCTTCTCACTCACTTTCTTTTTCTTTCGTTTCGCTTGCAAGTTTCACGATTGCATCTGCGATATCTTGCATTATTTCATGTTCTGGGATTTCCCTTACTGCAGCGACAATCTCTGCGACCCAGCTTGCAACGCCAACGCTGCCCGCAATCAGACCACCGATTGACGGTCTTTCTGCATCAGCTGTTACCTTTACAGTATCTTCCGCCTCGCAGATCTCAACATGGAAATTAAATTTCCGTTTCTTCTCTTCCATCTTGCTTGTCCTTTCTGCCGCTTTTGCGGCGTGTTTCTTCGTACTCTCTGCATGGGTACAGCCGGGACCGTTCCGGGCATACTCTATACCAGTAGCAGGTTTTACACGTGGTTTCGTTCGTTGTTTCCATTCCGTTTCCTGTGCAGTTCTCCCGCCCAGGAATTCAGCGCAATGTCTGCGATTTTGTGCAGGATTGCGTCAATTTTTTCGGAATCTCTCTCCCGATCCAGACAGTAGTTGTCTGCAATTGATATCCTCGTGTTTCCAACCGAGAATTGTTCCACGATATGCGGATTTTCTTCCCTGCGGTCTGCTGCCATAGCTTTTCAGCCCCTTTCTACTTCATATTATGCCACTTCATCGTGCATTCATGATTTTGTTGACAAAATAAACCTGTCCTTTTCCGGTTACCTTCGGCGTTTTGTTCACTGAGATATGCCCGTCTGAGTGTGTCACGCTCGTTTCCTTGACCTCGAACAGTTTCATTTCCATCGCACGCTGTGTGGGCATATTATAATCATTCCCACGCCGCTTGATAAGATACCCGTTTTCACGCATCCACGCAAATAATCGTGTCTGCCCGGTGTCCACGCCGTTCTGTTTCAAGATTTTCGCCAGCTCACCAACCAGGATGCTTGTTTTCGATGCGGAAACGCTTTCCGCAAACAGCACTTTTGGTCGGTCCTGCTCTACCTTGACTTCCAGCTGTTTCCGCTGTTCCTTCTCTTCCTTGAGCTGTGTGGCAAGCTGGATTAAGAAGTCCGGAGAAGTCAGCGCCTGCTCCAGCGTCTGATCTGTCATATACGCACCATGCTTTCGGATGGATGGCAAGACCTCGTTGGTGACCCATTTCCGGAACGGTTTCGCTTGTGGCTTGTCTGACCGGAGAATCACGGCGTACAAGCCGGATTCGTTGATAACGGTCATTTGCTGTGTTCCGCCAAGGGTGTCCACCAGAGTTACACCCTTTTCATCCGTTTCCAGTCTGCTGGAAACGTTTCTGCTGTTGCTGATTTCCAGAACCTTGCACACATCAGCCAGTACCCACCACGGTTCACCGTCTTTCTCAATGGTGCGGATTTCGGAACTCTCATAATTCCACGTCTGCAGGTTATTGTCCATGTTTCATCTTCCTTTCTTTTCATGCCGGCATCATCGGGGGACTCTCATTGCGGCAGCAGCAACGGATTGCTACATACAGCACGTCTTTTGTTTCTTCTTCCGTAAGACCTCCCATAAGCTCCAGAAATATGACGGTCTTTCCCACATCTGCCCGGTACTTATTGCACATATCAACCAGCGTGGTTGTCTCGTCAAATTTTGTTTTTACAGCATCTGCCATTTTGTTTCACCTCGCTTTCTTTTTGGATTTCTGGAACCGGACTGTTTTGTACAATCCGTCGGAAACACCAGCACACGCATATCTCAATGCGGGACGGTATGCAATTGTGCATTTACGGGTTTTCAGCCGCCCGTGGTCGCTGCTGCGTGTATTGTATTGCATATTGCAACGGGTTCCGATCGTTGCTTATTGCCTGCAGCTCGGCTGGTGGAGCGTCCGGGAGTTGCACCCGGAACTGTGGGATGTCAGCCCACGGCATGATTGCATCAATCCATCTGCGGCGGCATCGTACCTACCGCCGCATGAGGGGGAAAAAATAAAATGGAGGTATTACGCCCATGGGCGTATTGAGGATGTTGGTGCGGCGTTCCGGAGTTGCACCGGAGCCGGCGGAAAGGTAGACCGGCTGCCTGCTCGCCACATTCGACCGTGGTGTTACCAGCGCCACGGTCAGCCAAATTGAAAGGAGCATATCAAGCAGTTTAACGTCTTACTCAGGACAAAATAAATCAGATATATTGTGTATTGACCTCATACTCCAATTCAATTCCCAAATTAAGAGCAGCTGCCACAATAACGCATTTGGAATCGTCTTTTACCGCATTTTTCCAAGCTGTCAGCAAATTTGCTCGATAGCACAACTCTTCGCATTCCAGCTCACATTCTTCCCAAGATTCCGCCGCCATAATCTTATCAGCCAGTTCTTGTGCGGTATAGCCACCCAACTTTCTCAGAGTTTCATCAATGGCGTTTCTGTTTTCTCGGATGGATTTCATTTTATTTCACCTCCTGCGCTTTTTCTTGTCAGTTATCACGATCTGTTCGCAACGCACAATGCGACTGCGAATCCTATCACGATCACAAGTACTTTAATTGCTTGCATTTTTTCTCACCCCGATTTCAACGCTTGCCTTGATTTCCCTTGCAATATTCCGGCGTTCTTTTTTCGCCTCTGCAAGATTGTATCTGTCCCTTGACTCATCGTTCCGCATACTGCGGTTTAGATATTTCATCATTGCAAGCAGCTGATTGTCACCGGCAATTTCCAGTATTTCCTTGACCGTCATTTTTCATTCCCCCCCTTTTTTTATAATATTTTTGCCATACCCCTTGAAAAATATTTCACAATCTGCTATAATAAGATTATATTTGAGATTGGAGGTATTTTTTATGAGATCAAAATTATTAGCAATCACACTCGCTGCTGCATCTATGCTCTGTTTTGCAGGCTGCGGCAGTTCCACAGGTTCTGGAACATCCTCACAGGCTGACGGGTCCAGCGTGGAGGAATCTTCTGCAGCGGAAACCATTCCGGCAGGAGATTACACCGCATCCGGAGACGGTACTGTGTACCTGTCCACCGCCGGCGGCACAACAGAGGATGGAAACATTCCTGTTGTCAGTGCGTCAAGTGATATGCAGATCAAGCAGATCGGGATTAACACCAACGGTTATGATGGGTCTATGATGGCTTACATCTACATCGACGGTAACCTTGTGGACAAGCAGCAGCTGTCTGATTCTCAGTCCACGCTTGACCTGTCCGGTGGCAGTCTGAGCGAGGGAACGCACAAGGTGGAGGTTGTCCAGTATACCGGTGATACGGTATCCGCTGACAACGTCGCAACCTACCAGACCATGCAGTACGAGATTAAGTACTAATCGTATTGATTCCAGGCATCTTCAAGAGCCTGCCGCTTTGCGGCGGGTTCTTTTTTTCGCCTTACGGCGTGGAGCGGTCAGTTTAGAGCCGTACCGCCGGACGGCTTTTTCATTATGCAAAAAGTTCGGAATCATCGAAATCTTTGAATTTGCGTCGCTCCCCATTTTTCACAGTAAGTGGAATGTAGAAATTATATTTTCCGTCGTAACGGGAAAAGTTTACAACGTTTTCCCGTGATTCTGTGATTTTGTAGCCTTCCCAAAGATGCTTGATGGTGATTTCTTTCGCTCCGTATGCTTGACCGAGTTTTCTCGCTTCGGTTCTTACGGTCTGTGTGCTGCAAAGTACATCAAACATAAACCACACCTTAGAATTATCAAACTTAAAAATGCACGGCTCATGGTTTCCGTGATCAAACTCCACATTGCTTTCGTTAATCCACTTCATTTCGTTATTCCTCCGTGATATTTCTTGTTCAGTTGTTCGCACCCCTGTGTGAATCACTGTATATATTATACACCACTTTGTGCGAACTGTCAAGCTATTTTAGCATAAAAATTTCCACAAATGTGATAGTTGAAAATTGTGCAGCTCGCACAATATGAACAACCTTTCAAAATTTCCACTTGACAAGTTACCACAATTGTGGCATAATATAAAAAGAAGGGAGGTGATATAATGGAAACAAAAAACTTACTTGAAAAGCTGCGAACCCAGCGGAAATTGACAAAAAGAGATGTCTGCAATGGTACCGGAATCCCATATACCACATATACAAAATATGAGTACGGGGAACGGGAACTTGGTTTAGGCAGTTTGCAAAAGCTCGCTGATTTTTACGGGGTGACCACCGATTATCTCCTAGGCAGACCCAGCGCCGACCCACCAAGGGATGTTATAAGAGATGTGGCGGCAGAATATCATCTCAACGACGCCCAAAGGGGAATCTTAGCAGCGTACCTCTACATGGACAAGGAAAACCGTGAATATCTTATGGGTATTATCCGGAAAGTTGTGAACGACTCAGACTCAGAAGAGGCACGGAGCAACATGGAGATCGTCACAGAGGCTGCCAGAAGTACAGACCCAGGCAATGCGCCGCATCAAGCAGCGTATGACAGGGACCAGCTGGAGGACATGGACAAGAACGCACCGAGAACAGACGAGGATATGTAAGCCGCAAATAATAACCGCCTATAATGGTATAATAACCATTGAGGTGATTATATATGGGTTACAATATCTGCAAGGACGCCAGGATTGCAAGCTGGCGTTGTCTCATTGATTGCGGCGTGTCTGAGCTGCCGGTTAAGCCGGTGCAGATCGCAAAACATTACGGAGTGGAGTGTATTGATTACGCTCCACTTTTGCGTTGTGGGGAATCCGGGAAAATTCTGCGCCGGGAAGACGGCAGAGTGCAGATCATACTTGACCCGGCACAGCCGGAAACACGGAAACGGGTTACCATACTGCACGAGCTGGGACACTATCTGCTGGGGCATCTCGATGCAGTGCCGCTTGCGGTTCCTGGTGACAGCACGTCATGGCATCCGGCAGAATTCGCCGCAGAACAATTTGCGATAGGCGTATTGATGCCTGCGTGCGTCCTGTGGGGTCTTGACATCAACACGCCTGTTGATATTGCCAGCGTGTGCAACGTCTCCCAGAGAGCCGCCAGAATGCGTGCAGAGCGCATGGAAACACTGTACAAGCAAGATGGATTCTTGACGCATCCGCTGGAGTGCCAGGTGTACAGCCAGTTCCACGCATTTTTCCGGGCGGCGAAAAAAGAAAAGACCACCCTGTCCGGACAGAGTGGTCTCTAAAAATGTGATGTTAAAAATTATTGTCAGTCGATCGGGAAGAAGTCATAGTCGAACAGATCTGCGAACTCCGGAGAGGCTGCAATGTACTTTTCCAGGGTCTCTTCGTTTGTTTCGTCGCCGTCCCAGTCGATGGTGTCGGAAATCTCAAAATCAAAGTAGCTGCTGACTGTCTCCCAGTCGTAGGTCTTGCCGTTGTAGTTAACCGTTGCATTTGTTCTGATTGTGTTTGTCATGATATTTACCTCCAAAAATTATCTTTTTCTTGACTTATGCTCTGTAAGCTGCGTTCAGATTTTCCAGAAATTCGCCGGTGAACTGATTCTCGTTGTAGCCGCAGATATCGCCGGTCTTAAGGTCGATGTATGCGTTGTCGTATGTACTCATGATGTCACGTGCGTAACCGTCGCCAATGTCTGTACCCTTGAACAGGATGGACTCGATGCCGCCGTTTCTTCTATAATTGATTACAACGTCCATCACCTTGTTGCCGATCTTGCGCAGGTACATACGATCCTTGCCGTACTTAGTCCAGCGGCTTGCGCCTGCCTTTTCCAGCTGAGTGATGTTCCAGCCCTTAACGATTACTTCCTTAGCCTTTTCAGCGGCTTTCTTTGCAGCCTCGATCAGCGCATACTTTGCGTCAACCCAAGCCCAGTGCAGAAAGTAACCAAATGTCTTCTTGTTATCACCGGTCTGTGCCTTGTAGTGGTTCCATGCGTTCTTCATGATTGCTGACAGATTGTACTTTTTCATTTTCTTTTCCTCCGTGTTTAAGTTGTTTGCACTCTTCGTGCTTTCCATGATTCTATTATAGCACACTCGTACTAATTTGTCAAGCATTTTTAGCACGAAAAAACTATTTTTTCTTACTTTTGTACGATTGCACAATTTACACAGCTTGTTTTTGTACACTTTTATACTATTTTCCCGTTGACATTAGTATTATCGTATGATATACTATAATAGAGAGAGGAGCTGATATTTTTGGAAACAAAAAATAGACTGAAAAACCTAAGACTCAAGCACGGATATAGCAGAGCGAAAGACTTCTGCGAGGAAACAGGGATAAGTTTCAACACGTACCAAAATTATGAATCCGGGAAGAGAGTCCCGTCCACGGAATTTCTCGTTAAGATCGCCGATTTCTACGGCGTTTCCGTTGATTATCTGCTTGGGAGAGTCGAGGACGACAACGCAGAGAAGTTAAGAGACATGACGGAAATGGCAGAATTGCGGGAGTACATCGCCCATGAATTTTTGCAGCTGGACGATGGAGAGCAGCGAGAAACGATGCTTATTGTCAAGAAAAAAATTGACGAAATAAAAGCGAAAAAGGAACAATCAGCGTAAAAAAAGCACCCCTCGGAAAGCCGTGGGGTGCTAAGTGTATCCGGAAAGGGAAATGATTATGGAAACGTATTGTATATATCTGCGTAAGTCCCGTGCAGACGCAGAGGCAGAGGCACGGGGAGAGGGGGAAACGCTGGCACGGCACGAACACACATTGCTGGAGCTTGCAAAGCGGCAGAGACTCCCGATATCTAAGATATACCGGGAGATCGTGTCTGGCGATACAATAGCCGCACGTCCGCAGATGCAGCAGCTATTGCAGGATGTAGAAAGCGGCACCTATGCCGGCGTGCTGGTCATGGAAGTGGAACGACTTGCCAGAGGTGACACAATAGATCAAGGAATTGTGGCGCAAGCGTTCAAATTTTCCAACACAAAAATTGTAACACCCATCAAAACCTATGACCCAAGCAATGAGTATGACGAGGAGTACTTTGAGTTCTCTTTGTTTATGTCCAGGAGGGAGTACAAGACAATTAAGCGCCGTATGCAGGCAGGACGTGCAGCCGCAGCCCGTGAGGGAAAATACGTTGGAAATATTCCACCGTATGGATACGACCGCAAAAAAATTGAGAATGATTCTGGGTATACTCTTGTACCCAACGAAAAGGCAGAAATTGTAAAATCTATATTTGAGTGGTACACAATTGGCGCTGTTATGCCGGACGGAACACGGCAGCGCATCGGCACAACCAACATCGCAAATAAGCTGCATCAGATGGGCGTACAGACCGCAAAGGGCGGACGGTGGAGTCAGCACACCATCCGCAGCATACTGACCAACCCGGTATATTGTGGCGTTATCCGGTGGGGATACCGGAAAAACAAAAATATAATAAAAAACGGCGTTGTGACCACGACACGCCCAAACGCAGAAGATGGATATATTACAGTCCAAGGGCTGCACGAGCCTATCATATCACAAGAGACCTACAACACCGCCCAGGGGCTTTCACACGCCGCCGCACAGATACCCAAGGTCAATATAGACCGGGCGCTCAAAAATCCACTAGCAGGAATTGTGGTGTGCCGTAAGTGCGGTCGTTATATGACACGGCGACCATACACCAGGACGCACCGACAGGAAACATTGATCTGCAAGACACTTGGTTGCTCATGCGTCGCATCAGACCTCTGCCTTGTAGAGCAGCGCCTGCTGGACAGCCTGGAAACATGGTTGACCAAGTATGCCATCCCGTGGGGTAGTGCGCACAAGAGCTCACCAGAGCCGTCACAAGATGCGGACCGTGCCGCCCTGGACGCTCTCCGGAAAGAGCAGGAAAAGGTCAAGCAGCAGCTTAATAAGTGCTACGATCTGTTGGAGACTGGCGTATATGATGCCAACACATTCGCAGAGCGTTCCGAGATGCAAAAAAAACGGATCTCCGAGATACAACAGAAAATGGAAAATTTGGCTGACAACATCAAAAGGGCGGAATCACGGGACGATGATATCCGTGCCATTATCCCCAAGGTGGAAAACATCCTGGAAACGTACCACAGTATCGCAGATGCCGTGGCGAAAAATCAAATGCTCAAAGAGGTACTGGAAAAAGCAGAGTACAACAAGGACCACAGCACCAGATGGCACGGAAACGCCGATGATTTCGAACTTGTCATTTTCCCAAAACTCCCAAGGTGATTTTTTTGCACTTATTATGCACACCATGTGTGTGCTAATTCCTCGGTAGCCACATCAGTCAAAATTCCTTTTACCTTATCCGGCTGCGCCGTATACCGCTGGTTCATATAGCGCAGCGATGCAGCTAACTCGCCGTCTGGTCCGCCAAGCTGTGAAATAATATACTTCGCCGTCTTAGCATTCGGGGTTTTGATCTTCACCGGATACTGGAGTTTCTTTTCATAGACCCACATTTAGTTCGCCTCCTTTTCCCACGGCCACGGTCCCTGATTCCACGCCCAGGGCGCATTGCCGTCTGTCTGGAGCGGCTGGATCGGACCGTACTGGCGGATATAGGCGGACGCTGCCTTCTGCCGCATTGCCTGGTAGTTTTTCCACATCCGCAGCGCCTCCGGACAGCGTGGGTGGGTGTCCAGGTACAGCTGTAACTCGTAGAGGACGAAGTCGTATTTCCGGATCATCGCCATCAGCCGCTGTTTCTCATGCAAAAGAGCCACCTCCTCGGTAAGGATAATCCAACGCCGGGAACATTGTCCCGATGGGAAAAGCTGTGTCCGCATCATACGGCTCTTCCCACTGCTGGTACGGCACATATGCCATTCCCGGCGGTGTCTGATCCGGAAAAGGCGTCGTGGGCTGGAAGGATTCCCGTTCCGTCATCCGGCTCTCCGGCGCATCTGCCGGAACAAAATCCCGCAGAAAATTCCGCTGCATCCCAGCTATTTGCTGGATGCGTTCCAATTGGTTCTGCATTCTGCACATACTCCTCTCTGCACCGAATCTAGGCATTCCCGGTGCATTCTAATGTATGCAAAACGGCACATTTTCGTGTTTCCGGGACATTGCCCGAAAAAATTCACATCCCGCTCCTTGACTTTTCCCATTTTTATGGTATACTATCATACGGACAGTGCGAACGGTTTTTCCGGGCGGCTCCGCTCCCGTTCCCTGTCTCATGAAGAAGGGAGAATTGGATATGATACAACTCATTGCAACAGATATGGACGGAACGCTGCTGGATAATGAAAAGCGGCTTCCGCCACAGCTGCCTGCACTGCTGGAGGAATTATATCGCCGTGATATTACATTTGCCGTGGCAAGCGGCAGATCTCATATGATGCTGACCAATCTGTTTGGGGAACTCGCCGAAGAGATCATTTTCATCTGCGACAACGGGGCGTGCGTCATGTATCCGCATGAGGCGCCCATGCTGCACAGCCTGCCAAAGGAAGTCATCCGCCAGACGCTGGATGCCTGTCATCAGCTGTCCACCGCCGTTCCGGTGCTGTGCGGTTTCCACCACATTTATTACCCGGAAAACAACAACGCCGCCATGCAGCGTGAGATCCAGCGGTATTACCGTGATCCCCAGGTTGTTCCCTATGATATGCTCTATGCGGTAGACGAGCCGATTTTGAAAATCGCCCTGTGCGACACCAACGGACCGACCCGTGAGGCATATCCTGCCATGCGGGATGCCCTGGGGGATAAGTACGAGCTGCTCATTTCCGGCGACTGCTGGATGGACATTATGTGCAAGGGCATCACCAAGGGCGCTGCGCTCCGGGAACTTCAGGAACGCATGGGCATTACGCCGGCGGAGACCATGGCTTTCGGGGACTATGACAACGATATCACCATGCTGCAATGCGCTGAGTTCAGCTACGCCATGGAGAATGCCTCCGACCGGGTCAAGCTCCAGGCGAGACATACCGCACCTGCCAATACCAAAAACGGCGTGGTTCGGGTGCTGTGCGAAACGCTGGGTATCCACCCGGAATCTCTCTGAACGGGCATTTTACCTGGATTTCACCGGGAATTCGAAAAAAACGCTTTACAAAACTGCAAAAATATGATATACTAGCCTTGATATCCAGACGCAAAAGGATATCAAGGCTTTTTTAGAGCATGGTTGGTTTTACGAAACCGACTCAAATGACAGAAAGGAGTTTTGCATGGAAGCCTATATGCCGTTTCTGCTGTGGGGTGGTCTTTTTGTACTGACCGTTCTGGTGGAATTCGCCACACAGCAGCTGGTGAGCATCTGGTTTGCAGCCGGATCGCTGGCAGCGTTTCTCGCCGTCTGCTTTGGCGCATCTCTGCCGGTGCAGGGTATCCTGTTTCTGGCGGTCTCCGTGCTGCTGCTGATCTTCACCCGTCCCATCTGCCGCAGGATCTTTTCTTTCGGCATCAAGGACACCAATAACCAGGAAATCGGACGCATCGCCGTGGTAATCCAGGAAGTTGATCCGGTGAAGAATACCGGACGTGTCCGCCTGGATGGTGTGGACTGGATCGCAGTTTCCCAGGACGGCACGATCATCCCGGAAAACACCAGCGTCCGCATTGAGGCAGTCAGCGGAACAAAGCTCACCGTGAGCCGTCTGCCGGAGACTGTCACCGCAGGCACAGCACAGTAAGCACACGCTCAGCGTACCAAAAACATTGCAACATGGATTCAAAAAGGAGAAAACATTATGGCATTTCTTGTGATTTTAGCAGTACTTGTATTTATCGTGCTGGTACTGGTTTCCCGTATCCGCATCGTTCCCCAGGCAAACGTCTACGTTGTCGAGCGTCTGGGTGCATTCTATAAAGCGTGGGGCACCGGCATCCACTTCCTGGTACCGTTTATCGACCGTGTGGCAAAACGGGTCTCCATTAAGGAACAGGTAGTTGACTTCAAACCCCAGGCAGTTATCACCAAGGATAACGTTACCATGCAGATCGACACAGTCGTGTTCTTCCAGATCACAAACTCTGTACAGTTTGCATACGGCGTAGAGCATCCTATCGCAGCCATCGAGAATCTGACGGCTACCACGCTGCGTAACATCATCGGTGAACTGGAACTGGACGCAACGCTGACTTCCCGTGACCTCATCAACACCCGTATCACAGAGACCCTGGATCTGGCAACAGACCGCTGGGGTATCAAGGTCATCCGTGTCGAACTGAAAAACATCCTGCCGCCGGCTGAGATTCGTGATGCCATGGAAAAGCAGATGAAGGCAGAGCGTGAAAAGCGTGAAAAGATCCTGCGTGCCCAGGGTGAAAAGGAATACCAGGTCACTGTGGCACAGGGTGAAAAGGACGCCAAGATCCTGCGTGCAGAGGCTGACAAGCAGACTGCGATCCTGAAGGCAGAGGCTGACAAGGAGGCTGTGATCCTGCGAGGCGAGGCGATCAAGGAACAGAAAATGCGCATCGCTGTCGGTGAGGCACAGGCAATCGAACTGGTACAGAAGGCACTGGCAGACAGCCTGGTCAAGCTGAACGAGGCAAACCCCAGCGAGTCGGTTCTGAAGCTGAAATCTCTGGAGGCGTTCGAAAAGGCTGCGGACGGCAAGGCAACCAAGATCATCATTCCCAGCGAGATTCAGGGTCTGGCTGGTTTGGCTGCCGGTCTCAAGGGCGTTCTTTCCGATGTTGCTCCGGCTGGCGAAACGACCACCGCAGCAACCACAACAGCTGCACCGACCAAACAGTAAATTTTTCCGATTTTCCAAAAATCAGACAATACCGAAAAAGGCGGCTTTTTGCCGTCTTTTTTTGTGGAAAAAGCTGATTTTCCGGGAAAGCCGTTTCTTCGTGTCGTTCCCCTTGCAATCCTGCCGCAATTTGTTGTATAATAAGAGGTAGCGGCAAAGAAAGCGATTATTGCTTCCTTGCTGGAAAACCGCTCCGTACTACATAAAAATAAAAAAATACAGACGAACCGAGGTCTTATCATATGGTTTTTTCCCGATTGTTTTTCATCTATCTATTCTTTCCCATCTGTTTTCTCTGCTACTTTGCCACGAAGAAAACGTCCTACCGCAATGCAGTGCTAATCGTCTTTTCTCTGCTGTTCTACGCCTGCGGTGACCTTTCCTTCCTGTGGCTGGTCGTGGCGAGCGCTCTGGTGAATTTCGTCCTGGGGCGTGGCATTGAACGATTCCGGGACAAAACGCCGGCAAAGCTGCTCCTGGCGCTTGGGCTGGTTCTGAATCTGGGGACACTGGTCGGGTTCAAATACACCGGCTTTTTCATTGAAAATCTGAACCACTGGTTCTCTCTGTCCATCCCTGTTCCAGATCTGCCGCTGCCGCTTGGCATCAGCTTTTTCACGTTCCGCACGGTTTCTTATCTCATCGACTGCGCCTGGGGCAAGGTCAAGTCGGAACGGAACTTTTTCACATTCCTGCTGTACGTTTCATTTTTCCCCATCACCATTTCCGGACCTATCGCACGGTATGAGACCATGCAGGCAGACCTGCACCAGCGCCGCATTTCAGCGGACGATATCAGCATCGGTTTCGGCAGAATTGCCGTGGGACTTGCCAAAAAGATCATGCTGGCGGACCGGCTTTCTGGCATCGTAGACCAGTTCCTGGGGAACGATTTCACCTCACAGACCACCCTGGGCGTGTGGTACGGCGTTGTGCTGTATGCCCTGCAAATGTACTTTGACTTTTCCGGCTATTCGGATATGGCAATCGGTATTGCACGCATTTTCGGATTCCACCTGGACGAAAACTTCCGCCACCCGTTCCTGTGCAAGGATATCACGGAGTTCTGGCAGCGGTGGCATATTTCCCTGGGGACTTTTTTCCGGGATTATCTGCTGTATGTGCCGCTGTTCGGAAAGCGCCGGAAGATCGGCGGTCTGCTCCTGGTCTGGTTCTGCACCGGACTCTGGCACGGCGCAAGCTGGAACTACATCATCTGGGGCATTTATTACGGGCTGTTCCTCATGCTGGAAATGGGCATCGGCAAAAAGGGCATGAAGAAGATCCCGGCAGTCATCTGCCATATCTGCAACAAAATCGTTATCGTTGTGGGATTCGGCATTTTCTACTGCACCGGCGGCATCGACCAGCTGGGCGATATGCTCCTGGCGATGGCTGGACAGAACGGTACAGGCTGGTATGACACCATGCTGGTGACATCCGTACAGAACAACCTGTTCCTGCTGATCGCTGCACTACTGTGCTGTTTCCCGCTGCTGGAGCTGCCCAAAAAGTGGATGGCGAAAAATCCGGCAGTCAACCTTACGCTTTCCGTTACGGGTACGGTTCTGGCAGCCGGGCTACTGATCGTCAGCAGTATCTTAATGGTTGACGCAACGAACACCCCGTTCCTATACACCAAGTTCTAAGAAAGGAGACGGCAGTCATGGACGAAAACAACAACAATTCCAATACCCCGAATCCGCAGAACGACTTCGATCTGGACGCTGCGCTGGAAGAAAAATTCCAGCAGGTGCAGCAGGATCTGGACCGTCTCCGGGCAATGAATGCCAACGCTGACGCGCAGCAGGCAGCAGTAAGTGCCGCTGTGCCGTCGGAGGAGTCTACAGAGGAAACGGCAACTCCGGAAGAGCCTTTGCCGGAGACAGAACCAGCGGAAGAACCGCCTGCTGCGGATTCTGCACCGACGGAAGATGCGCCGCAGTTTGAGATTGCCGAAGAGGCGTTATCGGAAACTGCACCAGCGGCAAATACGCCGGAGGACAAAGAATCCGCCAGAGAGCGGAAGGCTCGCTATAAACTGAAACGACAGATTTTGATTACCAATCGGGTGGGCGCTGTTGTCCGAATCTTTGCCATTGGTTCCATCATTTTCGGCGGCTCCATCTTTCTGCTGGTGGGCAATCGCCCCACAGAATCCGCCGAAGAAAACCGCAAGCTTGCCACACCGCCGTCCTTTTCCATGGACACACTGGAAAGCGGCGATTACATCGCAGACTGGATGCACTACTACGAGGACACCGTTCCCGGTCGCAGCAACTTCAAGCATATGATAAGCAAACTGGAAAGCTACCAGGGCTTGCAGGGTGAAGACAAGGTGCAGTTCTACGGCAACATTGCGCCGGTCAAGAAAGACACGGAGAGTGAGAAGAAAGACAATGTCACCACCACTGCGCCGGTTGCCAGCGGAAACAGCGCCGGTGTGACCACAACGGTCACTACTGTCACCACCGAACCGGAGGCAGACCCCATTGAGATCGGAGACGGCATTGTTCTGGTGGACAAGCGTGCCATCAGCATCTACGGCGGCAGCTTTTCCCGTGGAGAAAAATACGCCGCAACACTGAACGAATACAAGAAACAGCTGGGCGATAAGGTGAACATCTATTCCCTGGTCGCACCTACCGCAGTTTCCTTTTATCTGCCGGACTCCTATTCCGGTTATACCGGCAGCGAGTCGGACAACATCGACCACATTGACGAGAACCTGCAAAACGTCAAAGCTGTGGACGCATATGCGGCACTGGCGGCGCATACCGACGAGGACATCTATGCACGTACCGACCACCACTGGCTGCCCCTGGGCGCTTACTATGCGGCAGAGGCGTTTGCCAAGACAGCCGGCGTGAACTTTGCGCCGTTGTCCAGCTACACCAAGACCACACTTTCCGGCTATCTGGGCAGTATGTACACCTTTACCAAGAGCGCCGTATTGCAGGAGAACCCGGAAGATTTCACCTATTATACGCCGCACAACCAGTACACCACCCAGTATTACGACACCAATTTCACCAACGAACGGGACGGCAAGCTGCTGATCTCCCTGGACAATGTAGAACCGGTCAGCTGGTATCTGGTATTCATGGGCGGCGACGAAAAGATCACACACGTCAAGACCGATGTCACCAACAAGCGGACGCTTGTCATCGTGAAAGACAGTTACGGCAATGCGCTTGTGCCGTATCTGACGCAGTCCTTCTCGGACATCTATGTCATTGATATGCGCTATTTCGATTTGAATGCCGTTTCCTTTATGCAGCAGGTCGGTGCAACGGATGTTTTGTTCGCCATGAACACATTCAGCGCCACCGGCGGCAACAGCGAATGTCTGGAAACCATCCGGACGCAGTAAAGAGGTCTCACAATGAAAGAACTGGAATATCCCTTTGACAGCAGCTTTCTGCTGAAAAAACGACGCAAACTGAAAAAAAGCCTCCTGGCAGACGGCAGCCAACGCATGGAAAAGCGCATTGCCGTGCTGGGCGGCTCAACAACAAACGATATCATCTCCATGCTGGAACTGTTCCTGCTGAACTGCGGCATTCAGCCTGCCTTTTATCAGTCGGAATATGCACAGTACTGGCAGGATGCCATGTTTGACAATCCGGAACTGGAATCGTTCCAGCCAGACCTGATCTTCATTCACACCACCAGCCGCAATATCAGCGAGGCACCGCTGCCCCTTTCTGCATCGGAGCAGGAGGTCCGGGATGCACTGGAGCGCCAGTTCAGCCACTTCAGCCAGATGTGGGAGCGTCTGCATGAAGTCTATCACTGTCCCATTATCCAGAACAACTTTGAACTGCCGTCCACTCGGCTCATGGGAAACCGGGATGCCTGGGACTGTCACGGCATGGTCTGGTTTATCCAGGAACTGAACCGCAAATTCGGACAGTATGCCGCATCCCATTCCGACTTTTATCTCCATGACCTGCACTATCTGGCGGCAAGCTATGGGCTGGATGCCTGGCACGACGATTCCTACTGGTATCTGTACAAGTATGCCATGACTCTGGACGCTGTCCCGGAATTCGCCTACAGTCTGACCCGAATCATCCGCTCTATCTACGGCAAGAACAAAAAAGTCCTGGCGCTGGATCTGGACAACACGCTCTGGGGCGGTGTCATCGGCGATGACGGACAAGAGGGCATTGCCATCGGACAGGAGACTGCCGAGGCAGAGGCATACACAGAGGTGCAGGAGTACTGCAAGGCACAGAAACAGCTGGGCGTGCTGCTGACCGTATGCTCCAAAAATGAGCCGGAGAACGCCAAGCTGGGGCTGTCCCATCCGGACTCTGTGCTGCATGAGGAGGATTTTGTCACCGTCTGTGCCAACTGGGAGCCGAAAGACCAGAACCTGCTGCACACCGCAGAAACCCTTTCGCTGCTGCCGGAAAGCTTTGTCTTTGTGGATGACAACCCGGCAGAACGGGATATTGTCTCCGCACAGATCCCCGGCATTGCCGTTCCGGCATTTGACAGCCCCACAGACTGCATCCGTGTCCTGGATCATGCCGGCTATTTTGAAACGACGACTTTTTCGGCGGCGGATGCCAACCGCAGCGAGATGTACCGTGCCAACGCAAAGCGTGCGCAGATGCAGCAGACTTACGCCAACTACACCGACTATCTGCTGGGGCTGGATATGCACGCCGAGATCCGGGACTTCGACCCGGTGGCACTTCCCCGTATCGTCCAGCTGACCAATAAGAGTAACCAGTTCAATCTGACCACACGGCGCTATACCCAGAGCGAGATGGAACAGATCGCCGCAGACGACAAGCATATCCGACTTTACGGACGGCTGCGGGATAAATTCGGTGACAATGGCATTGTTTCCGTGGTGATCGGTGAAATCTCGGGAGACACGCTGCACATTGAGCTTTGGCTCATGAGCTGCCGTGTGTTGAAACGGGACATGGAACTGGCGATGCTGGACACGCTGGTGGCGGCGTGCCGGGAGCGAAACATCCGCAGCATCTGCGGCTACTACTACCAGACGGCAAAAAACGGCATGGTTCGGGATCTGTTCGGCAAGTTTGGCTTCACCAAAACGGAACAGTTCGAAAACGGCGACAGCACCTGGCATTTGGATGTTGCCGGGTACAGCAATCAGAACCATGTGATCCAAGTAAATGAAAAGGAGCATCAGAAGGCATGACACACGAGGCAATTTTAGAGAAACTGAACGAGATCTTCCAGGATATTTTCGACGATGATTCTCTGGTAATCACAGAGACGACTACCGCCAACGACGTAGAAGACTGGGACAGCATTGAGCATATCAATCTGATCGACGCTGTGGAAAAGGAATTCGGAATGAAGTTCAAGATGCAGGAAGTTTCCGGCATGAAAAACGTAGGCGAAATGGTGCAGATCATTGCAGAGCGCTGTGCTGAACCCAAGCCGAAAAAGCGGGGATTGTTCCGGCGGTAAACGGAAAACTGCAAAAATGACGATTCATAATCAAAAGCGCACCGTTCTCAAAACGGTGCGCTTTTTGTCGTCACATTCCCTAAGAGCCTGTTCCGTATCTTTTTCCACACGTCTTTTCGGCAGATTTCGCCGCTGACTGCGTCAAAAATCCTTGCCATACGATAGTATGCCTGCGGATTTTTTCTTGTCACCGACAAAATCATGCTTGAAAATCCGCACATAAAAAGATACAGAACAGACTCTAAGAAATCCACATCCCATATCATGAAAATTCTCCGTGAAGAATTTGTAAACCTGCATTTCGTCCCATTGACATACTAGGTTGGTAGGTGTATAATAGGGACAAACAGGGAAATACTGAAAGCAATATGTCAAACTGTTCTCAGAAATTCCCGGAGCAAAGGAAAGTGGTAACCTATGATCGTGTCCACAAAAGGACGCAATGCGCTCAAGCTGATGATGTGCCTGGCGCAGGTGGACGACCATTCTTACACGCCGCTGAAAGTCATTTCTGCCCAGCAGAACATTTCTCTCAAATATCTGGAAAGCATCACATCTATGCTGTCCAAGCAGAAATTTGTAGAGGCTGCCAGCGGAAAAGGCGGCGGTTATCGGTTGTCCCGTCCGCCGGAAGAATACAGCGTGGGAGAAATCCTGCGTGCGGTGGAAGAGTCCATCGAACCTGTAAAGTGCATCGAAAACGGCACGCCGATCTGCGAAACGGCAGATTCCTGCCACACCCTTCCGATCTGGAAAGGGCTTTCTGCACTGATAAACAACTATCTGAATTCCATTACCCTTGCCGATGCGGTAAATTATAAAGATGAAGAAGGAGAAGATGTAACATGAGTCATAACGATCTGCTGCGTATTCAGAATCTGAAAGTTTGTGCCGGAGAAAAAGAGATCCTCCACGGCATTGACCTGGATATCCACGAGAATGAGGTACACGTACTGATGGGACCGAACGGCACCGGTAAGTCTACACTGGGCGCGGCGCTCATGGGCAATCCGGCTTATACCGTAACCGGCGGCGACATTATTTACAAGGGACAGAACATCAACGAGATGCCGGACAACGAGCGTGCCAAGAACGGCATTTTCCTGTCGTTCCAGAACCCCATCGAGATTCCGGGCATCACCGTCAGCGCCTTTATCCGCAGCGCTCTGGAGGCAAAGACCGGCAAGCGCATTCGTCTGTTCAGCTTTAAGAAAGAGCTGGAAGAGAAGATGGAACTGCTCCAGATGGATCCGTCCTATGCAGAACGTGATCTGAACGTAGGCTTTTCCGGCGGCGAAAAGAAAAAGACCGAGATTCTCCAGATGCTGATGCTGAATCCGGAATTCGTTATTCTGGACGAGACAGACTCCGGCCTGGACGTAGACGCAGTCCGCACCGTTTCCAAGGGCATCGAGGCATACCGGAAACAGTCCAAGGGCAGTCTGCTGGTCATCACCCACAGCACCAAGATCCTGGAGGCTCTGCCGGTGGATTATACACACATCATGGTAAACGGAAAGATCGTCAAGACTTCGGACAGCTCGCTGATCGAAGAAGTCAACGAGAATGGTTTCGCAGCTTACGAAAACGCTGAGTAAATAATTGCCGCAGGATGACCGAAAGGGTGAAAAACGTGAAAGAAAAACAGCAGATCGCAGACATTGACAGAAGTGTCTATGATATTAAAGATAAAGAAACCGATTTCTATAAGGTGGATGCCGGTCTGACGCCGGCGCTGGTCGAAAAGATCTCCAAAGAGAAGAACGATCCGGTATGGATGCAGCAGTTTCGTCTGCACTCGCTCCAGATCTACAACGAACTGGAAGTGCCGGACTGGGGTCCGTCCATCGACGGGCTGAACATGGACAACATCGTTACCTACGTTCGCCCGAATACCAAGATGAAGGCGAAATGGTCTGATGTGCCGGAGGATATCAAGAATACATTCGAGCGCCTGGGTATTCCGCAGGCGGAGCGAAAGTCTCTGGCAGGCGTCGGCGCACAGTATGACTCCGAACTGGTGTATCACAATGTACGCCAGGAAGTCGCAGACCTGGGCGTTGTGTATACCGACCTGGAAAGTGCAATGCACGGCGAATATGCGGAGATGATCCGGAAGCATTTCATGAAACTGGTTCCGCCTACTGACCATAAGTTCGCAGCGCTCCACGGCGCAGTGTGGTCCGGCGGTTCGTTTGTGTATGTGCCGAAGGGCGTGTCCGTGGAAATTCCGCTGCAGTCCTATTTCCGGCTGAATGCACCGGGCGCAGGTCAGTTTGAGCATACTTTGATTATCGTAGATGAGGGTGCATATCTCCACTTTATCGAGGGCTGTTCCGCACCAAAGTATAACGTGGCAAACCTTCACGCCGGCTGTGTAGAGCTGTTCGTCGGCAAAAACGCAACCCTGCGCTATTCCACCATCGAAAACTGGTCCAAGAATATGTACAATCTGAACACCA
>ERZ827104.1101-NODE-1101-length-25357-cov-2.866572_pt1 | contig 25357 bp, 21 predicted proteins | sample MGYA00519781_ERZ827104 | MGnify/ENA primary metagenome ERZ827104 (study PRJEB31778, sample SAMEA3449257) | human gut metagenome | biome: human gut; feature: human-associated habitat; material: faeces | place: United Kingdom | collected 2010/2012 ...
AGAGGGCAAAGTCCTTATTGAGACGAATATCAGGCACTTTGAGATTGATAAGTTGGGGATGTGCATCAAAGAATGCAAGACGCATCGGCGTAGGGAAGGAGTCCTTTTGGAGCAGCCTAAAATCAAGATCCGTTTCCTTGGGAAGCGTCAAGTGGAACCAGGCCCCGCTATTCATGTGGATTCGTTTCTTCCCTTTTTCTTTCAGTTTAAAAAAGCAGGGGAGGGTGGCATCGCAGACGGAAATGGGGACATCCTTATAGGTGCCGCTCATGCCTTGTGCAAAATAGGGCTTTGCTTTATCGTCAGAGAGTGTAATGAGCTCTGCTTCATGAACCGTTGTCGCCGTTATCTCACCGCCGCTTTGGGGAAGTGGCGGCTCAGAATGCAGTTTCTTTGCTGTCGTAAGACGCAGGTTTTCCCGAGTGACGGACGCAAGATAGTTTTTTTGTTTTTTGCGCAGATAAAAAATTTGGTAAATGACGGCAGCCGCCAACAGGACGAGGGAAAGACCCCGATTGAAGAAGGTCGCCGCCGCTGCTATGGCAAGGATGGGAATGATGAGAAAGGACGCTTTCTTATAGGTTTTATACTCATTGATAAGGGTTTTGATGATTTCCTTAGGTTCTCTTTCTGTCATGACCTGGTTCCGTAAGGGGGAACCACACCTCCTTTTTGCTGTAACGTCTTTCCTTTAAGTTTACCATAGATGGGAACGAGTCACCACAGTAAAACGGCCATTTTACCAATAAAAGAAAGGCGTGGTGGAAGGTGTTCCATCGCGCCTGTTGGCTGATTGCTTCTTTCTATTTCTCCATCCACGCGGCCTTTCCTTCCGTTACCACAATTTTCTTTGGTGCGGTCACAAGGCTGCATTCCGGCCCGTCCAGGGCATAGGCTTCAAAGTAGACATGCCCCGCATCATCTTTTTTGCTGACGACAATGGAAAAGCTGTTCTTTTTCGCAAAGATCAGGGCAATCTCCTTATCCTTCATCGTTTTTTTGTACTTTTCTTTCGTCATTTTTTCGGTAGCTCCTGGGCTTTTTCCAGTAACTTGCCGCCATGTCAATGAAGTCACGAGCGGCACGGCTGAGGGTCGTACCTTTTTGATAGCTTGCCGTCATGGACCAGCGCAGGGGCGTTTCAAAGGAAAAATAGCGGATGCCTTTGGTAAAGTGACGGGCCGTTGATTCGGCGACGATGCCGCAGGAAATTCCGGCCCTGACCATTTCGAGGATGGTGGAGGGGTTCTGCGTTTCAAATAGGACATGGGGGGCAATCCCTTTTTCCCTAAAGGCGGCATCGATGGAGGGACGCATGGTTGTTTCCTTTCGCAATAGGATAAAGGGATGATTGGCCAGTTCGGATAGGGAAAGTCTGGGATAAGCGCTTTCTTTTGCCTCCAGGACGCCTGTAACGGCAAGGGAAGCGGGCACGGCAAGCAGGATTTCTTCCTCAAAAAGGGCCTCATAAGCATTCTGGGCTTCTTGATCCGGAAAGAGGGTCATGAAGCCAAAATCGATGTCGCCACGGGCAATGAGGGGCTGCATGCGGTAAATGTTGAGCTCGTAAGGAACAACGACCATGTGAGGATATTTTTTGTGAAAGCGGGGATAGACGTGGACGAACATGTCGGGACCGCGGACCGGTGTCATTCCAATGGATAGGGTCCCTTTATAGCTTCCCGTAAGATCGCTGATTTCCGCATAAGTCCTGCTCTTTGTGCGGAGCATCTCCCGTGCGCCCTTGAGGTAGATTTCACCAGCCTGGGTGGGAATCATTTCCGTTTTGGTGCGGCGAAAGAGGGCTGTTCCGAGCTCCCGCTCGATCTTAAGGAGCTGCTGGTTCAGGGCGGACTGGGTGAGATAAAGCTTTTCCGCCGCCTTGGTGATGCTTTTTTCTTCGGCAATCTTGATGATATTTTCAATAAGATGAGTATCCATGGCGCTTCTCCCTAGACTTGATGCTGTCATTATACTACAGTGCTTTTTTCAAGGCAAAAAAGAGGCCTTCTCCCTGAATATGAAGGAGAAGACCTCCGAAAGGTTCCTTGTAAGGACGCAGTCAGAACTTCCAATTGAATCCAGCTCGGATGCTGTAGGTGCGATGATAGTCATGCCCGACATAGCGCTCCACGTCAAAGTACATGGACTGTTTATCCCCGGTCTTGACGCTGTAGCCAAGGCCGATAACGCCCCAGGTTCCTTTTTGGTCATTTGTTTTGGTATAACGGTCGGTGCCATATGCAGCTGTTACATCATCTCCATCGAGAAATTCGTGGAGGAGGGAGGCCTTGAAATAGCATTTGCTGTCAAGTTTCGGGTCAAGGCGCTTTACAAGGTCAAAGCCGAGGCGCCCCACAAGGCTCCAGCTGTGATCTGCAGAAAGAAAAAGACCTTGGGAATCGACGGCGTCATAGCCGCCAAGGTAGGAAAGCTGGACCTGGGCCTGCGGAACGATGCTCCAGTCTTTCGAGAGCTTATTGACCCGCCCGTATTCGGTAGAAAGATTGACTGAATGTCTGCTGTAATCGGCTGCATAGCCTGTGCCTGTTGTGGCATCGGTAACACTGTAGTCTTCTTTGCCGTAATGGTATTTGAGATAGCTGTCCCAATAGCTGTGGGTGCCTTTTTTCCAGTCGGCCTTCCTGTTAAGGCCCGTCGGGGTGTAAAGATGGGTATCATAGACGCTGATGGCGGTATCACGAAGCCCCAGGTTTCCGCTGGTTCCTTCAAAGTGGCCTTCATTTTTGGTGTAGGCCATAGAGGCGCTCAACCGATGCTTATGAGGCTCCTGATCCCGTAAGACCGTTGTATAGCCAAGCTCATAGGTGTTGCCATCAAGTTCTCCCATGCCGTCAATGCCAAGATTGCGGTAACGGAAACGAATCCAAGCCCCCTCGTCAGCGCCCGGTGTGAAGTACCGCGTATTGCCGCTGCGATTGGTAAAGGTGTCAAGATCCGTAAGGTAGCGCCAAGAAAGGTCTGCCAGACGGGAGGGCGTCTTTGCGCCTTCGTTGTGTTCGCGGCTCTTGACGACATAGATGTTGACGGCATCGTCCCCGTTATAGAGGGCTTCTACATTTTCCGTACCAGGTTTTCCGAATGTGATAGGACCGGCTTCCTGAGAAACAGAGTAGGTTGCACCGCCGTTTCGATCGTTATTGTAGGCATCCGTATTTAAGGCATCGGACGAAACGGAACGGTATTCCGTCTTGTAGAGGTTGTTATAGATGCCGGAAGAAAGGGCTGTGACGAGGGTGCCGCTGCCAAACCCGTAGCCTGGGTTCTTGACCGTTGCAAAACGAACGGCGTCACCTGGATCCATTTCCTCATCCAAGGTGCTGATATTTTTGATGACGAGGGTCTCTTTGTCGCTGCTTCCGTTCTCGACGTAGAGCATATCGCTTTGGCTGCCGTCATCAGCATCAAGGTCCATGGCAAAGGTATGACTCCCCGAAAGGGTCCCAATTTCAAGGGAATCTCCGCCGCTTTGATACTGCACGGTCCCGCCGTCGCCCGAAAGGGTCGTTACGGCAGATGCTTCCGTCATGTTCCATGTACTGCCGGCGTCAAGGGTGAGATCAATGGCTCCTATTCCAAACGGGGAAGGAAGAATGGTATCTTCTCCTGAAGGGAGGTTTTCTTCTGTCCAGGAGGTTGCCGAGATGCGCTCATATAGAAGCCCCGTATCGGCTTGCCCCGTAAAGAGGGAGCCGTCACTGAGCGTAAGGGAAATGGCCCCGCCCGGAAGGGCCGCCTCAGAGTCCATCGGGACAATCCGTGTTATATTTCCAAAGTCGGTGCCGACGTAGCCATCCTCTCCATAGGCAGACAAGTTGCCCGTAAGGGTGAGGGTTGCCCCATTCGTGGGTGTCATCGTGATGGTGCCCTTGTCGTAGGCGAGAAGATTGCCCTCTACAGAGCTGTCTTTTCCATAGGTTACAGAAAGAATGGCCCCATCGCTGGATTCAGCTGATGTGCCGCTTTCTTCGGGAACTAACCCGCCGGAGCCGCTGGCGCTTCCCTCTTGGAAGGGATCGGGCGCAACCGGGTCTACATTGGACGTGTCTACGGCATGAGCTGCCAGGAAGGCGATATGACTCTTTACGGCAAGGGAGGCATTCTTGATTTCCGTCTGACTGCCCGTAAGGGACGCCACTGCAATAGGACGCGTCGTCACGGCATCAAATTCCTCACCTGTGACAGAATCTGTTATCTTACCTATGACAGGCTCTGTGCCCGTCGTAATTGTAAGGGTGCCGCCTTGAGCATCGACGCTTGTTTGGGAGGCGTTCCGCGTCATGATGCCGTAAAGAGGAGCTGTAATTTTTGTGCTTCCCGCAAGTGTCAGCTTGGCCTCCGTACTCAGCTGGGCCCCTGTGCTATTTTCCGCGGAGATGATGTTGGTTCCTTTGGCGGCTAGACTGGTTTCCATGCCGGACCACAGGTTGATGGCCGTTTGTTTGGCCTCAATGACATTATCGCCCTCTGCTTCGAGAATAACTTTCCCAGCAAGATAAGACGTGATAGGGCTGCCCTCCGCCGTAAAATCGGTACTGCTGTAGCCGCTCCCACGGATGCCGTAGGTGGCACCGGTGATATGATTGCTGCCGCCTGCTGTAAGGGTGACGGTTCCAAAGGCCGGTCCGGCTTCTCCGACATTGGCTATGGTTCCAACGCTGATTCCGCTGCTATAGGCGTCCTTTGATGGGACAGAAATGAGATTGTCCTTTCCAGCAGAAAGCGTCACGTCGGCACCTAGGCGGGTCTGGATGCCCGAGATGCCATAAGGGTTCTGATTCTGCAGGGTATCGCCGGCCGTGGCTGTGATTGTATTGCTGCCTTTTGTCTTAAGGGTAATCTGGGTGCGTTCATCCGTATTGAATCCACTGGAGGGCACACCCGAATCGGTCGGGTCATAAGGAACATCCAAAGCGCCTTCATAGTCATCGCCCGCACCGGGAAAGGGGTCCATTCCATCATTGGCGCTGGGCCCACTTGCATAGAGACCATGGTTGAATCCTTGCAGGGTGATTCCTTTTTCTCCTTCAAGGGTTACGTTTCCCCCTTCCGCGTAAAGTCCGGCGGCTTGGAGAGGGGTAGAAAACCACCCACTGGACTGATCAATGAGCTGAGTGTCGGTAGTGGAAGAAAGGGCCAGTTCCTGGGCTTTCATGGTGAGCGTCTTCCCGTTTGGCACATAGACCTCAGCCCGCGGCCCCTTAACAGTAAGGCTTCCGTCCGCGTTTGTAATGGTCAGTTGATCTGAGCTCCCCTTATCCCATGTGTTTCCGCTCCCTTTGGGGAGCGTTGATTCGCTGGACTCATTTTCGAAGATCCTATCTTCCGCAAAGGTCATCTCTGAACCAGATCCCATGGTAAGCACTTCAGCTGATGCTGCCGGTGATAACGACAGCACGCAGAACAATATGCCCAATGTACTGGCTGCAGATTGAAAAGAACCGCGATGTTTCATGTTACTTCCCCTCTTTTTTGTTTAATCATATGATCGTTTGATGAACTCGTATCTATTATTTATTATAGCATAAATAAATAAAAAATAACTTAAAAGAGAATCATTTTAGAATATCAATGAAATAATGAACATTTATCATAAAAAGAGTACTAAAATGAAACAATAAGATAGGTTCCTTTTAAATGATGGCGCTTCGAACCACGGCTCCACGGACACCAAGGGCCTCCAGCTGGGAGGCCCTTGGATCGGGCCAGCTAAGTCCTCCCAAGACATAGATGGATCGGGGCGAAGACCGTATGAAGTCGGGAAGCTGCGTCAACCCAAGGGGAAGACTGTTGGGTTTGCAGGAGGTCGGAAAGAGAGGACTTACGATTAAGTAGGAAGCTCCTAACTGAAGGGCTGTTTCAACTTCACTCAGCAAGTGGACGGAAATCCCCACGCCATGGGGATAGGGCAGTTTCATTTTTCCCTTTTCCAATAGGTATGCTGCTTTTTGGGGATGGGACTTCGACCAGAGAACCCAATTTTTGAGGGGCATATGAACTCCGGCAATCGCCTCATCAAGGGCGAGCTCCGGATGATTGTGTGCAAGGAGCGGGAGACGCCAGTCCTTACAGAGCTGGGCAACCTTATTGAAAAGGGCCCGGTATGTTTCCAGCGGCAGGTCTTTTTCACGAAGGATGAGGGCCGCCGGAAACGGTGAAAGGGCAGGAATGCGTTTTTTTAGATAAGGAATCAGCGGCTCTGGATAAATCTTTCGGTCCGTTACGAGGACGTAGGGAAAGGAACGGCTCATAGGAAAATTCCGTCCGCCATGACGGGCTGCATCCCTTCTGCCACAAGGTCGTTAAAGACGGCGTCCACGGAGCGGTGGTCGGCAATCTCAAACTGGTCGTCCCCTTCTTCTTTTTGGTGGCTGTGGGCACCGATGCCTGTGCTCACACCGGCGGAAATCTTTGTGGCGGCAATCTGCATGAGGTGGTCTCTGACACGGGGGACTTCGCGTGTTGAGACGGTGAGGGCCGAACTTGGCATCAACAGACGGTAGGCACAGCAAATCTGAAGGAGTTCCGCTTCGCCGACGCCCATGGGGTAAATGGTCGTGTTGCCTTTGATGGGGCGCAGACGAGGGCAGGAAAAGGCGATTTCCGCGTGGGGATACTTGCGCTGCAAGAGGTAGCCATGAAGGCCTGTAGCAAAGGCGTCGCGGCGAAAGTCCGAAAGACCCAGGAGCGCGCCGAGACCAACGCCGCGCATGCCGCCTAAAATGGCCCGTTCCTGCGTATAGAAGCGGTAGGGGAAGACCCGTTTGTTGCCCGCAAGGTGCAGCTTGCCATAAAGGTCATGGTCGTACGTTTCCTGGAAAACGGTCACAAAGTCACAGCCGCATTGGTGCAGGTATTCGTAGTCCTTTTGGTTCACGGGGTAGATTTCAAGGCCAACGACGCGGAAGTATCGGCTTGCCATCTTGCACGCTTCCCCAATATAGGATACGGGGGACATGTGGCTGCTTTCGCCTGTGAGCATGAGGATTTCTTCAAGACCTGTGGCGGCAATGGCCTTCATTTCTTCTTCCATCTGGGCGAGGTCAAGGCGGGCCCGGTGAATCTTGTTGTGGCAGTTGAAGCCGCAGTAGATGCAGTAGTTTTCACAGTAGTTTGCTAGATATAGGGGCGTAAAAAGAGCAACACTATTGCCAAAATAGCGGTCCCTGACGGCTTTGGCCTTTTGCGCCATGGCTTCAAGGTAGGGCCTTGCCGCAGGCGAGAGGAGGGCTCCGAAATCATGGGGCGAAAGGACGTCTTTCCTAAGGGCCGTTTTGACGTCACCCGTCGTGTAGGTCCGCTCTTCGAATTCTTTCATGAGGCGTTCCACATCTTCCAGCATGGTGGATGGCAGTTGGTCCATGCCGGGCTCGTAGGTCATGGGATCCTTGATAGAGGCGGCAAAGGTCTTTTTGGCTTCTTCCGTCACAATGGTGGGGTTGATCCTTTCTTCTGTCATGGTCATCGCCTCCTAGTCTTCGTCCCGCAAAAACCCTGTCAAGGGACTCGAGGGGTCGGCCCCTTTTTGAAGGACGCGGCCAAGCCCCGCGAGATAGGCTGTGCGGCCTGCATTGATGGCAAGGCGAAAGGCTTCCGCCATTTGGACGAGGTTTCCGCTTGTGGCAATGGCCGTGTTGGCCATGATGGCTGTTACGCCCATTTCCATGGCGGCGCAGGCTTCGGACGGCTTTCCGATACCGGCATCGACGATGATGGGAAGATCAATTTCGTCAAGCAGGATTGCGATCCATTCCTTATTGACAAGGCCTTTATTGGACCCAATGGGGGCGGCAAGGGGCATGATTGAGCTTGCTCCGGCCTCTTTCATGGCGCGGGCCGCCGTAAGGTCCGGGAACATATAGGGCATGACGACAAAACCCTCCTTTGCAAGAGTCTCAGTGGCCTTGATGGTTTCTGCGTTGTCAGGAAGGAGGTAGCGCGAATCTTTCATGATTTCAATCTTGATGAAGGGCGTATGGCAGATTTCTCGGGAAAGACGGGCGATGCGGACAGCTTCGTCAGCGTTTCGGGCGCCTGATGTGTTGGGCAGGACTGTCACCGATTGGGGAATATAGTCCATGATGTTGGCCTTTCCTCCTGTATTCACGCGGCGCAGGGCAAGGGTCACCATTTCCGCGCCGGCCCCTTTGATGGCTGCTTCGATAAGGGGCAGGGAAAATTTCCCTGATCCCAGGATGAAGCGGGATGAAAAAGTATGCCCGCCCAAGGTCCAAGTATCATTATTTTTCATATTGATCTCCTCCATATTCTTTCAAAAGATGCGGCGCTTAATAGGCGCCGCTTTTTCCAAGAAGCAGCCATGTGACGATGTTTGCCATCATGGCACTGCAGATGGCAACGCGGGGCGCCATGAGTCCAGCCCCGGGTTTAGGGGCCGATATGCTGTCGCCGCAAAGATAAAAGTGGGGACTCACTTCCCGCACCTTCATGAGTCCTGTTTTGCCAAAGCCCGCCATACCGGAGCCGCTTACAAGATAGGCATCCGGTTTTTGGCGGCGCACCTCATGGGCCAGCATGGCCTTTTGATCAGCTTTATCAAAGGCTTCACAGATGATGGGAGAGTCCCCGACACAGGAAGCAAGGTTTTCCGGCGTGATGCGGGCCGTTAAGGTTTCATAGGCAAGGAAAGGGTTGATCTTCATGAGGAACTCTTTGAGTGCATCCGTTTTCTTTTGCCCTACATGTTCTACAAAATAGGATTGGCGATTGAGGTTCGTCCAGTCCACGCTGTCAAAATCGATAAGGCGCAGATGGCCCACGCCGATGCGGGCAAGACTCACGGCGATGTTGGAGCCGAGGCCACCGAGGCCGCAGATGGTGACAAAGCCTGCGTCCAGTTTTTCCTGGACCTTTTTCCCATGGCGCTCGCAAAGGGCACTGTAAATGGCGCCCGCTACAGGGTCCGATGTATTCCAAGGGGTGAGAATTGCCGTTTTTTCAGCCGCCGCCAACAAAGCTCACCACCTCCAGCCGCATGTCCTTTTTGAGCGCCATGGCGTCCCAATCTTCTTTTGGCACAAGTCTGCCGTCCACTTCCACGGCCGTGTAGATAGGTACGGCGCCTAGGGCCTTTAAGGCGTCCGTAACGGTGGCGCCTTCTTTGAGGGTGCAGGTCTTGCCATTTACCATGATTTCCATTTCTTCCTCCTTTTTGCTGAAACGGCAAAAAAGGTTCACGAAAGTCAGCACCCGAGGTGGTGCTCCCCTTCGTGAACCTTTGGTTCAGTCTCAGCTCTATAAAATTTTTAAACAAAATAGCGGGGACCTTTTCGATCCCCGCCTGTCAGTCGCGTCATCCCTACGTTGGCATTATCCAAATCAGGTTGTGGGTCGAAGTCAAACTTCCTCTCAGCAAAAAGCTCCCCAAATATTCTGTTTACCTTGTTAGCATAGTCTTTTTACATAACATTGTCAAGTCAAGCGCCCTTTAGAATGTCGAAATCTGGTGGCACAGGGCCTTTCCCACGCTTTCTGCCATCTTGTCAAGGGTCTTTACGCGAACAAGGTCCTTACCGAAGATTTTTTGGGCATCTTCCATGGAACCCGCAATTTCATCGTTGATGAGGCCCACAATGCGTACGCCGTCGCGGCGCAGGGACGCGGCTTCTGCCGCCGTGTCGTCAACGGCCCTCTCGTCCCGGTATTCGTGCTGACTAAGAGCCCCTTTGCCCGTATAAAGGGGATGGTCGTCATTTGGCGACGCATCCGTCAGCATGACAAGAATTTTTTTGGTATCTGTCAGGTCCCCCATGAGGACGCGGGCGCCGCGCAGGGCAAGACCGTCCCGGTTCCAGCCCGTGGCACAATAGTTAAAGACACTCATGCTTTTTTTCTTTTCTTCATAGCTTTGGTAGAGCGTCATGACCGTGTAGCCTCGGAGGGTACAGAAGGAATAAATTTGGTAAGGAATGCCGCAGGCGCGCAGGGCCTCTGCAATGACGTAGGCCTGGGCTGCAATGACCCGCTGGTATTCGCCGCGCGAGGCTGAGGCGTCAAGCATAATGTCAACCGTAAAGTTTGGGGTATAGACATCTTCCTGACCATAAAAGACCCTGTCGTCGTCCAGGTAGAGCCCCCGCCAGATGAGCCCGGGCACAAGTTCTCCGCTTTTTGCCGGGATGGGCAGCTTCATGCGCGTCATCTGGAGCGCCGTGCGCAGCTGCCCCGTAAGACGGGTGATGCTCTTGCGATATTTTTCGTTATTTTCTTTATAGTAAGTGATGTTGCGGGCGCGCTGCCTGCGGGCATTTAAAAGCCACTGAGAAGCGTCGCCCGTTGCTCCTTTGCTCCCGAGGCGCCCCCGCGTAAAATGCAGGTGAGCCCCCCTATGGGGGCCGGTGCAGTATTGCCGCTCAATCGCAAGCACCTTATCGGCACTGTAAAGGGAGGCCCCAAAGCAGGTGACAATATAGTCGTGATTTTTCACGGCAGTCTGACCGGTAATAAGGGCCATGAGGCCATTACGTTCCTTCTTGCCGTTTACGATTTCTTCCTCATCATGACGCACGACTTGGAAGTTCAGGAGGGATTCATGCCGCGTCCTAAACTGTGGTACGAGAAAGCTCAGGATGGCAGCTACAGGGCTTGAGATGATGACTTTCTCCAAGCTTTCGCGAACGAGGAAGCGGGAAACAAAGTACTTTTTTATCAGCTTGCGAAAATGGTCGCAGATTTCTTCTGCTGTCCACGAAGGGTCAAAACGCAGCCCTTCATAAAGCCCCTTAGCCCAAGGATCGATGAGGCCCGTTTTTTCACCGAGGACCTCATGCCAGCGGGCCGCCTGCATTTCCTGGGCCACGCCATGACGGATGGAAAGGGGGCCGTCAAAATAGTTTTGGGCTTGCTGCCTGCGAAGATAGGCAAGGACAGGGCGCTGGGGGAGTTCCTTGACATAGGCGCAGCCTTCCAGCCCCAGCCACAAAAGGTCACTGAAAAGGTCGGCAAGGGCTGCGGTCTTCATCTCATCAAAAAGCGTTTGCAGGACCTTCATGTCATAATATTTTCGAATAATGCCAATGACGGCATTAAGGTAGAGGTTTGGTTCGTGCGTGTCAGGGACAAAAGAAAGAAAATCCGGATCGTAAGTGTAGTCCCCGGATACGTCCCAGACGATGTTGAGGGCCCGTTTCCGCCGGTAGTCATATCTTTTCTTTGCCATGATGGACCTTCTTAGTCACTGAAAATATCACGTCTGCCATAGGACCCTGGAATGTGGAGATTGATTACATCGAGGATGAGGGCCGGCTCATATTCGTCAAAAGATTTGTTGATGATGCCCATCTTGAGGGCCCGGTGGGCTTCAAGGCCCCGCTCCATGAGATGGAGGGCGTCAAGGAGACCGCGCAGGTCAAGGGCCTTATCGGAAATTTCAGCTTCACTGCATTTTTTCTCCAAATCGAGAAAAATCTGCACAAAGGCATCACAGGCCGTATCCTTCATGGTCGGAAATTCCGTCCGTAAGAGACGGGTCAGAGGTTTTTCCTTGATGGGTGGCAGCTGGATGACCGTAAAGCGGCTCATGAGGGCTTCGTTCATTTCCCGCGTGCCAGAGTATCCGTAGTTCATGGTGGCAATGAAGCGGCAGCATGGGCTCACTTCAATCATGCGGTACCCCGGGATATCGATGCGGCGGCGGTAGTCGAGGAGGGAATGGAGTACTGCCATGGCTTCGTTGCGGGCCATATTGATTTCATCAAAGACCCCGAAGCCGCCTCTTGTAGCACATTCATAGACCGGACCGGGACGAAATTGGACTTCCCCGTTTTTAAAGGTATCGGTTCCCAGCATGGCTGATGCGTCCATATTGATGTGGAAGGAAATGTTCCACATGGGGCGGGAAAAAACTTGTGCCAGGTTTTCGGCAAGCACGTTCTTGCCCGTTGCCTTGGGACCGACAAGGAGCAGATTCTGCCCACATAAGAGAGCAGAAAGAGCGTCTTCCCAGACTTCCTTGCCAAAAAAAGGAAAATGGGGTACGGGCACACGGTCCTTATCCGCTTCTGTTACAGGAAATTTGCTGCGATAGGCCTCAAGGTCTTTGATGAGGCTTTCCTCGACGCCTTCGCTGCGCAAAAAATCAAGTGATAACATAGTAATCAGTCCTTATCAAGTAAATCTCACTGCTATTTCATATTATACCACAGGGATTTGATGGTGCCGATAAAATCCCCCTCTTTTTCTGTTGATAGGAACGAAAAGCAGCAGTAGAATCGTATAGAAAAAATCTATGTATTGGAGGGCCCCAATGACTGACAGTTACCAAGATTTGGCACGCCTTTTGAAAGCCCTGTCCAATCCCAAGCGCCTTGCCATTGTCGATATGCTTTCCTGCGGCGAGCGCTGTGCCTGTGACCTGCTGGATTATTTTCCCGTCACCTATCCCACCTTGTCCCATGATATGAAGGCGCTCCTTGCGTGTGGAATCTGCACGAGCCGGAAGTCGGGGAAAAATACCTATTATGCTTTGTGCGCTGATACCCTTGAAAAGTTTGAAGGGGCACTGCACCATATCCCCTCCCCCAAAAAAGACTGCATTTGCTTTCTACAGAAAAAGGGGGACTGTACCTGTGGATCTTAACAGAAAGGAGGAATCTATCTTGCGATGTGAACCAGCATCGGAAATCAGTTTTTTCAGCGCTATTTGACCTTTTAGGTCCTTTTGTGTATGGCTGCAGGCCATTTTATGCCGGGCCTTGTTACCTTGCTGAATGGTCCTACGGTAAGCGGGATTTCCCTTCCCATTACGCTCCTTATTTGGGTTATGATTTTTCCTATGATGAAGGTGGATTTTGAGAGTATCCGCAGCGTAGGGAAAAATCCCAAAGGCCTTTTTGTCACGTGGATTGTCAGCTGGCTTGTGAAGCCTTTTACTAGGTATCTTGTGGCCTCCTTTTTCCTGATGGTCCTGTTTCGACCTTTGATCAGCGCGGACCTTGCCCACCAGTATCTTGCCGGAGCTGTTTTGTTAGGCGCGGCGCCCTGCACGGCCATGGTTTTTATCTGGAGCACACTTACAAAGGGGGACCCTGCGTATACAGTCGTGCAGGTTGCCACCAATGACCTCATTATTCTAGTTGCCTTCATCCCTATCGTTCAGTTTCTCTTAGGGGTCTCACAGGTGATCGTTCCTTATGGAACGCTTCTTCTCAGCGTTGTTCTTTTTGTCCTCATTTCCCCTTGTGGTCTGTATGCTGACGCGCGGGATGATGACTAGGCGAAAAGGGAAGGATTATTTTGAAACAGTCTTTCTTCCCCAATTTGATCACATGACCATGGCGGGGCTCCTCTTGACGCTTGTCATCATCTTTGCCTCCCAAGCGGAGCTTATCCTTCACAATCCGTTCCATATTGTGCTTATTGCCATTCCGCTCATCCTACAGACCCTCCTCATCTTTGCCATTAGCTTTGGCACTTGCCGGATTCTTCATTTGCTCTTTGCCATTGCTGCACCGGCAGGGATGATTGGGGCATCAAACTTCTTCGAATTTGCTGCAGCCGTTGCCATCGCTCTTTTTGGGACTGTAAGCCCGGCTGCCCTTGCAATGACTGTGGGCGTCCTTACGGAAGTGCCGGTCATGCTCTTTTAGTGAAAATGGCCAATGCCCTAAAATGGTCATAAAAAATAGACCTGCTGCCCAATGTGAGCAGCAGGTCTATTTTTTAGTATGCTTTTGCCTGCCGTCTTTTTGCCCGTTTATGGAGGATAAAGAGCAGCAGGTAGAGCACAGCAATGCCTGTAAAGAGCGTGAGGGGCGCGCTGCCGCCTGTCACGCCAGCAACAATGTAGCTGATAAAGCAGGAAATGGCAACGACCGTTGCATAGGGAATCTGGGTGGCTACATGCTGCATATGGTTGCAGCCCGCACCGGATGATGACAGGATCGTCGTATCAGAAATCGGTGAGCAGTGATCGCCAAAGACGGACCCAGCAAGGGTTGCCGCCAAGGTCACGGTCATGATTTCACTGGGAGCAGCTTGGCAGATGAAGACGACAATGGGAATAAAGATCCCAAACGTGCCCCATGCCGTCCCGATGGAAAAGGACAATCCGGCGGATACGAGAAAAACGATGGCTGGAATCAGTTCCACAGGCAGATGGCTTTGCTCAACGAGCATGCCAATGAATTTTCCCGTGCCAAGATAGCTCTGGCAGAGCGTCCCAATGGTCCAAGCGAGTGTCAGGATGATGTAGGCTGGTACCATGGTATTGATGCCTGTTGCAATATTGCTCATGAAATCCTTGAAGGACAGGAGCTTTCTAGGAACAAACATGATAAAAGCAAGGATAAGGGCCATAAATCCGCCAAGAACAAGGGCCGCTGAAGAGTTGCAGTTGCCGATGGCTTCTTGGATGGTCATGGGTTTGGTCCAGTAACCGCCGTTATAGATCATGGCAAGGATGGTAAAGATGATGAGGCCCCCAATGGGGATGATGAGGTCCCAGACTGTTCCTTTGGGAAGGGCCGCTTTGTCAGCTTGACTGACCTTTTGGTCAATGGCACCCAGGTCTCCTTGGGTTTCTGCCTTCCATTCCGCGTCCGCCATGGGACCAAATTCAAGATCCGTAAAGGAAAGGGTGAGGACCATGAGGATGGACAGGATGGCATACATATTGAAGGGAATGGTGGCAAAGAACGCGGACAGTTCATTGTTAAAAGAGCCCGTTTCAAAAAGGGTGGAGCCTACGGCAGCAGCCCAGCTCGAGACCGGGGCGATGATGCAGACCGGAGCGGCCGTCGTATCGATGATGTAGGCTAATTTTGCACGGGAAATATGGTATTTATCCGTAACCGGCTTCATAACCGTTCCGACTGTGAGGCAGTTGAAATAGTCATCGATAAAGATGAGCACGCCGAGAAAACTGGTGGCAAGTTCAGCGGACCGTTTGCTGCGGATTTTTTGCGTGGCCCAGGCCCCATACGCTTGGGAACCGCCCGCTTTGGTGACGACGCAGACAAGGGCACCTAGGAGGGCGAGAAAAAGGATGATGTTGAATTTATCCGGTGTGCCGACGGTTTTTGCCATGACCTCAAAGGGAAAGGCCACCATATCCATGAAGCCGGCGCCTGTAAAGGCACAGTAGATCACGCCGCCGGAAAGGATTCCCAGCATGAGGGAAGAAATGACTTCTTTGGTGATGAGGGCAAGGGTGATGGCAATGAGGGGTGGGAGCAGGGAATATATGCCAACGTCAATGGGTTCCATAAGATCTTTGTCTCCTTTTTGCTTATGCGAATTGATTTGCTTGTAACAAAGCTTTTTTATTTTACCATATTTCATGGATTTGACACGGAAAATCTATAAAAATTCTCCATTTTGCTGTAAAATGGAACTATCTGAAAACAATTCTATCAATTTTGTTGCAGAAAAGGGAGCGATGCAGATGGAGAACCTCTTTCAGTGGATCAATTCGGTCCTTAAGTTTGTCGGCCCCCTCAGTGATTTTTTCTGGGATGTGCCGACCATGATCCCTGCCTATAAGTCCCTGCCCATCTTGGGCTCTTTTTCCCTTGCTATCGTGCTGCTAATGGGAAGTGGGATCTACTTTACCCTGCGTCTTGGCTTTATCCAAGTAAAAGGTCTGCCGCGGGCCATTCGCCTCATGGCGCATAATAAAGCCGATACGGGGATTTCTCCTGTTGCCGCCTTTATGCTGAGCTCTGCCATGCGTGTTGGCCCGGGCAATATCCTTGGCGTCACAGGGGCCATTTCCGTTGGGGGTCCGGGGGCCATCTTTTGGATGTGGGTATCCGGCTTTTTCGGTATGGCTACGGCTTTTGTTGAAGGAACGCTGGCCCAGCTCTTCAAGGAGCGGAAAGGTCAGGAATTTGTCGGCGGTCTTCCTTTTTACGGCAGTGCCCTTCTTAAAGGAAGTTCTGCTGTAGGAATCTTCCTTTCGGGCCTTTATATTTTCTACGCTTTGGGCTGTCTGCCTGCCCAAGGATATAATGTCGTTTCTTCTCTTGGCACCATGGCCGAGATCGTGACAGATAGTTCCATTGCCACACAATCGGCCTTCTATTATGCGGCGGCAGCTATTGTCATTGGCCTTACGGCCATCCTGACTTTTGGCGGCATCCGAAAGGTCACGAAAGTAACGGACCGTATGGTTCCTGTCATGGCGGTTATCTATGTAGGGACGACGCTGCTTCTCATTGCGGCAAACCTTGACAGCGTACCCTATTTCTTTTGTTCGGTACTGGAAGGCGCCTTTACGCCGGCGGCCATTTTTGGCGGGACCTTTGGGACTGTCCTGGTCCAAGGCGTCAAGCGCGGCCTCATGTCAAACGAAGCCGGTCAGGGAACCATTACTATGAGTGCCGCCGCAGCCGATGACAGCCATCCCTGTGAACAAGGACTCCTTTCTGCGCTCGGCGTCTTTCTTGATACGCATATCATCTGCACCATGACGGGTTTTATCGTCATCATGGCCCATGCTTGGGATAAGGATCCCGCCCTTTGGCAGGATGCCGGAAAGCTCCCGAAATACCTTCTTTCTGTTTCGGAACTGGTCCCGACAGCGACCTTCCACGCCGCAGTCAATTTTGCCCTGACGCTTTGCTTCTGTCTATTTGCCTATACCTGCCTTGTGGGCATGATTTCCTTTTCGGAAATTGCTGCTGCCCGTATGGGAAAAAGTCAGGGCCTTTTCATAACGGTCCGCATTCTTGCCCTAGGCGTTGCCCTTTTCGGCGTCCTGGTCAATATTGCAGGCTATGATCTGGGAAACCTCTGGGCTTTCTCGGATCTTGCCAATATCATCCTTTGCTATGTCAACGTGCCGCTTCTTTACCGTGGCTTTGCCTATGTCCTAAAGAGCAAGGAACACTTTGTAAGCGGCAGTACGGAGCCTTTTGACGGCACCCTCCTTGGTATCCATACGCCATGCTGGCCCCGTGCTTCCCATAAAGGGTAAGGCAGGTATTCATGCGCCATCCCTTTCTTGACGCCCTGCGCGGGTTTTCCATCTGCTCCATGACGCTCTACCACCTGCTGTGGGATGTCGTCTATTTGGGCGGCTGCAGTCTTCCTTGGTATGAAGGAACGGTGGGGTACCTTTGGCAGCAGAGCATCTGCTGGGTCTTCATCGCTGTGAGCGGGGCGGCTCTTGCCCTTGAAATCAAAAAGAAAGGACGGAAAAGGACGGCGAAAAGCCGTCTCGTCCTTGTGGGGTGGGGGTCAGCCATCACCTTTGTGACGCGGCAGGCCATGCCCCATGAACCCATTTATTTTGGCGTGCTTTTCTTCCTTGGTACAGCGTCCCTGCTGACGCTTTGCCTTTGGCCTGTCATGGAGAAAAAGCCCAAAGGCGCGGCTATTTTCTGCAGCGCCCTCTTTTTCTTTTTGCGCAACGCGCCGCGGGGGAGGTGGGGTTTTGAATGGATAGTGGGTCCTGCCTTACCGGCGGCACTTACCCGATTCGGTCTTTTCAGTGCCTTTTGGGGGTTCCCACCAAGGGACTTTTATTCGTCGGACTATTTTCCTATGGTTCCCTGGTGGGGCCTTTTTGGGGCTGCTTCTGCCGTGGGAGCTTTGTGGCTCAAAGAAGGATTCATACCGAACCTTTTGCAAAAAGACATCCCTTTTCTGCGCAAATTGGGCAGAAAGTCCCTATGGATCTATCTGCTGCATCAGCCGGTCATCATAGGGCTGTTGTGGGGGATGGAATTGATTACGTTTTAACTCGGCGCACAAATCGCTCGGATTCCATGCGGCGGCGTGCCTTCCTTGCTTGGAAACAGATTCTTATGAGCGCAAGGAAGGTATGACGATTCGTAAGAACTCACGTTCCACAATCTCATGTTAAAGACGCCTGAAAATAGAGCCCTTGGGCGAGCCATTTCTTGGAAGTTTTTCGGGTTTTTAGAGGAACCCTGATTCGCCTGAGGCCCATATCGGCCCATCTGCGTTGTCAAAAAGACCTAGGTTTCCTCGCAGTATGGAATATTCGTTGTACGGCGTCGCCAGTCTAATTTGCGTTTTTCCTAGCATCTGGCCCAATCTGGAGCCATACCCGAAAAAGCTAAATAGAAACAAGACCGGAAGGAAAAAACAAGACGAACCCTTCTGCATCGCTATTGGTAAGGCGGAACGGCTTTTTCGTTTCTAAGGTAAAAGACCTTAACGCAAGAGACCGTGAAATAAAGAACGAAAGATAAGCCCTAAACTGAACGTCAATCTGGGTTCAGTCTAGGGCTTATTGTGTTGATTTGACTTTTGTAAGAGGCGAATCTTTTGAAATATAAGGAAAGGATAATGGATGGAACGACTGCCTTCGTCTTTTCCCTCTGAACTGGGTGCAAGGCATCGATTCTCCTTTGCCAAGGCGGTAAGCGCATCGCTGAACGATTCGCGAGTTTCCATGTGCCTTAGAAAAAGCAAAGGAAGAGCTCGTGCAGGGCGCTTATCGAGCGAGCGTTCTGATGCGAAACAGCAGAGAGCGGGCCCTTTTCTTTTCCTTACTTTCCTGCGGCCACTTCGCGCAAGGCTTCACCCATGCGGCGGATGCCTTCTTTAATACGGTCATCTGGCATATTGGAGTAGTTGATGCGCATATGACGGTCGCTCTTTGTTGTCGGGTAGAAGAATTCCCCGAGGACGCCGGCGACATTCTTTTCAATGCATTTATCAAAGACTTTGCGGGCCGAGACCCCTTCCGGGAAGGTGAGCCACAGGAAGAGGCCGCCTTCAGGATGGGTCCAGGTTGTACCGTCAGTAAATTCTTTTTCCATGCACTGGATGATGAGGTCGCGGCGATGGCCATAAAGGGCATTGATTTCCCTTACATGTTCATCCAGGCTGAATTCGTCCATATAGCGGTCAATGATGGCCTGATCAAAAGCGGACGAATGAAGGTCCGCACTTTGCTTGACCTTGACGAACTGGGGCATGATTTCCGTGGAGCAGGCCAGCCAGCCGATACGCAGGCCCGGGCAGAAGGTCTTGGAGAAGGTGCCCATGCCCATGACCTGACCGCGCTGATCCATGCTGAGGAGCGAGGGATTTGTTGTTCCTTCGTAACGAAGTTCCCCATAGGGGTTATCTTCCAGAACAGGGATGTCATATTTTGCCATGATTTCCATGAAGGCCTTGCGGCGTTCCACAGGCCAGCAGATGCCCGTCGGGTTCTGGAAGTCGGTAATGACATATACAAGCTTGACATTTTCCGTCGTTTCAAGGATCTCTTCGAGTGCTTCCGGAATCATGCCCTTATCATCGGTCGGGACTTCCTTGAATGTGCATTCGTAAGCCTTGAAAGCGTTGATGGCAGCAAGATAGGTCGGAGCTTCCATGAGGACCACGTCGCCGGGGTTCAGGAAAATCTTGCCGGCCATATCAAGGTTCTGTTGGGAACCTGTTGTAATCAGGATGTTTTCCATTTTGAGGTCGGATTTGTAAATCTTGTTCATGCGGTCAGCAATCTTTTGACGCAGGGTGGGCCGGCCTTCGGTCGTTGCATACTGGAGGACCTTGCGGCCTTCGTCGGCGCAGACTTCCTGGGCAACCTTACTGATTTCATCAACCGGGAAAAGTTCCGGTGCTGGCAGACCACCGGCAAAGGAGATAACTTCCGGACGCTGGGTTACTTTCAGGATTTCACGGACGGCCGATGCTTTCATGCCGGCCATGCGGCTTGCTAATTGGTACTTCATAGTTTTTCAAACCCCTCTCAAATACATAGTAACGATGATTGCACTTTGTATGCAATCCATAGTTATGTCATGAATGACTCTATTTTATTCCTCCTCGTTACAATAGTCAATTAAAAATATAGCAATCTACCCATAATGTAAAAGAAAGAAAAAAACGTATCCAAAGAAGGAGTTTCGTCGTCGCTATAAGGACAGTCCTTGGGAGGGCAAACCCTTTTTTCACGCTTCGTCCAATATGGTATAATGACAGGGACCATTCACTGGTGGGAAAAGCGACTTTTTCCCATCTTTTCAATCCTGAAAGGAGATTTTCATGAACGAGACCTTCCTTATTATCGATGGCAGCAGCTTGATCCATCGCGCGTTCTTTGCCCTGCCTTCCTTTACCAATAAAAAAGGCGTCAATACGGGCGCTGTTTATGGATTGTGCAATATGCTCCTGAAACTTCTTGAAGAAGTGAAGCCAAGCTATATGGCCGTTGCCTTTGATAAATCGCGGCATAGCTTTCGGACGGAAAAATTTGCCGACTACAAGGGCCAGCGCAAGGCCACTCCGCCGGAACTCAAGGAACAGTTTCCCCTTGCCATTGAGCTGTTGACGAGTATGGGGATTCCGACCCTAGAAATGGAGAATTACGAAGCGGACGACCTTATCGGAACCCTTTCGGCAACCGCTCCAAAAGAAACGAAGGTCATCATTGTAACGGGAGACCGGGATGAATTCCAGCTCATCAAGGAAAATGTTCATGTCTATTTCACAAAAAAAGGCATCACTCAAATTGGTGATTACGATGAAGCCGCCTTCCAGAAAGAATACGAAGGACTTAGCCCCCGTCAGATCATCGACCTTAAAGGTCTGATGGGTGATACGAGCGACAATATCCCCGGTGTGCCCGGTGTCGGTCCCAAGACGGCCCTAAAGCTCATCAAGGAGTACCAGTCCGTTGAAGCGGTCTTGGATCATGCTGCTGAGGTCAAGGGAAAAAGCCTCAAGGAAAAGCTCGTTACCTATCGGGACCAGGCCCTTATGTCCAAGGATCTTGCGACGATTTGCCTCACCGTTCCCATGGATACGGATCCAGCATCGTATCGCCTGACTGGCCTTACGGAAAAAAGCCGCGTCCTCATGGATGACCTCCAATTCAAGAATATGTGGAACCGGTTTTCCCCGGTTCTGGGGCTTGCAGAAGGAGTGAGTGAAGCACGGGATGGAGGTGAAATGAGCATGTTTGGCGAGGTCATTGTCGAAGCTAGCTACGAAACCGTTCCGCTTGCCTCGTCGGAAGCGGCTATGGCCCTCCTGACGCGCGTGAAAGAAGGCGATGCACCCCTTTCCCTTATGTATGAAACAGAAGGCCTTTTACCGAACCTTGCCCTCACAAGCCTCTCTGGAACCTACGATCATAAGGTTTATGTTTGGGACAAGGCGCTTTTGGATGATCCTGACGTGGTGGGCCTATTTTGCGATGAATCCGTCAAAAAAATTGTCCCAAACCCTAAAGAACTGTATAAATTCATGCAGGGAAAGGGCCTCAGCCTGCAAGGCGTTGTCGGAGACCCAGCTCTAGCCGCCTATCTTTATGAACCGGGTGAAACCCATTATGATGTAAGGAACCTTGCTGAAACGTATCTTCCCGCCAGCTGCGGCGGTACGGCCCAGGATGTGGAAGCCCTTATGCCCGTACTTGAAGGACTCATGACTGAACGCGGTCTTACGGAACTATACAGGGACATAGAGCTTCCCCTTACAAAGGTCCTTGCCGATATGGAAGTAAATGGCATCACCCTGGATAAGGACATGCTTGATGAAGTGACAAAGAGCATGACAAAACAGGTGGCTGACCTTGAGCAAAAGGCAAAGGAACAGGCCGGTGAGGACTTCAATGTCAATTCGCCCAAGCAGCTGGGTGTCATCCTTTTTGAAAAATTGGGCCTTCCCATCATCAAAAAGACAAAATCAGGCTATTCCACGGATGTGAGCGTCCTGGAACAGCTGCAGGGAGAACATCCCATCATCGAGACCATCATGGAGTACCGTACGCTGTCAAAGCTTTTATCCACATACTTAGTGGCGCTCCATCCCCTCATCAATCCCAATACAGGCCGCATCCATACCCATTTCAACCAAATGGCGACCGTGACCGGACGGCTTTCCAGTACGGATCCAAATCTGCAGAACATCCCTACCCGGACAGAAGTGGGCAGGCAAATGCGCCGGATGTTCGTACCCGGCAAAGGGTATGACCTCCTCATGAGCTGTGACTATTCCCAAGTGGAACTGCGCGTCATGGCCAGCATTGCTGGTGATGAACGCCTCATTGACGCCTTCCGTCATGGTCAGGATATCCATAGCCGGACGGCTTCGGAAATCTTTGGCGTGCCCATCGAAGAGGTAACGCCTTTCATGCGCAGCAAAGCAAAGACCGTGAACTTTGGCATCATCTACGGCATCAGCGATTTTGGCCTTGGCCGTCAGCTTGGTGTCCCCAGAAGTGAAGCGGCCCAGTATATTGACAGCTACTTTGCCCGCTATACGGGCGTTAAGGAATACATGGAAGGGGAAAAGAAGAAAGCCCGTGAAATGGGGTATGTAGAGACCTTTTTTGGCCGGCGCCGTTATTTGCCGGACATCCATGCAAAGAACTTCAATCGTCGCAGCTTTGCGGAACGAACGGCCATCAATACGCCTATCCAAGGGACAGCAGCGGATATCATCAAGATTGCCATGCTCCATGTGGCCAAAGAGCTCAAGGAAGCCGGCGTAAAAAGCCGCGTCCTTCTCCAGGTCCACGATGAACTGGTCCTTGAAGTAATGGAAGAAGAAAAAGATAAAGTCAGTGCCATCGTGAAAAACGCCATGGAGCGCGCTGTAACCCTGAAGGTGCCCCTTGTGGCTGATATTGCCTTCGGAAAGACCTGGGCTGACGCAAAATAAGGGGGAAGGTGTGGGGCAACCTGCGCCTTTTTTCTCAAGATAAAGGAGAAATGATGCCGGAACTTCCAGAAGTAGAACAGGTACGGATTTCCCTGGAACCGTACGTATTGGAAAAGAAAATTGAAGACGTGCGCATCTTGTTGCCCCGTATGATTGTCCATCCTTCGCCTGAAGCGTTCAGGAAGGGCCTTAGGGGCGCTGTCGTGACCGCTGTCCTCCGCCGGGGAAAATATTTGTCCCTCATGCTCAAAGGCGGCGAAAGGCTTATGGTGCATCTGCGGATGACCGGTGCCTTCCTTGCGGTAAAAAAAGGGGAGCCCTTGCCGCCATTCGCGCGCTGGGGCCTGATCCTTTCCGGAGCCCATGATTTGTGGATGACTGATATTCGGACTTTTGGTACAGCGGCCCTTTATCAAGAAGGGGAACCCCTTGATAAGGGCTTTGAAGCGCTGGGACCAGAGCCGCTTGATGACGCAATGACCGGCACCTATCTTAAGGAAAGGGCGCGTCATAGGAACACCCAAGTAAAACCCTTCATCCTTGATCAGTCCATCATTGCGGGGCTTGGCAATATTTACGCTGATGAATCCCTTTTTGCAGCTGGCATCCGGCCTACGAAGAGGGTCAGCCGGATGACCAAAAAGGAATGGGAACGCCTTGCCATTGCCATCAAAGAGATCATCCAAAGTGCCTTGCGTCATCATGGTACGACTTTCCGCAATTACCAGGATGCTGACGGAAAAATGGGAGATAACTTCCAGTACCTCAAGGTGTATCATCGCGGTGGAAAGCCCTGTCTATTATGCGGGAAGACACTCACCAAAACGAAAGTGGCGGGACGGGGCACGGTGTACTGTGCACACTGCCAGAAATAGGAGGCTCATATGATCATTGGACTGACCGGCGGTATTGCGTCTGGAAAAAGTACAGTGAGCGCTTATTTGGCCCAAAAGGGCATTCCCATTTTTGATGCTGACCGCTCGGGCTGGCATGTGGAAGAAAAGGGATCGCCTTGTTTGGCAAGGCTTGTCAAGCGGTTTGGAAAAAAGATCCTGATGGCAGATGGGCGTCTTGACCGGACCCGTCTGGCGGCACTGGCTTTTTCGTCAAAAGAGGCCACACAAGACCTTAATGCAATCGTCCATGCGGCAATCAAAGAAGAACGGGATGCGTTTTTACGCCTTCATAAAGAAGATGCCCTTGTGATCATCGACGCGCCCCTCCTTCTTGAAGGACAATGGGAGAACGTATGTGATGAAGTTTGGCTTGTTTTTATTCCTGAAGAGGAACAGGTCCGTCGTGCCATGAAACGCTCTGGAATCACGCGGGAAGAAGTCCTCATGCGCATTAAGCATCAGATGCCCCTTGCCGAAAAACGCAAAATGGCCGATGTCATCATTGATAACAGTCAAACGCTGGATGCCCTTTATCAGCAAGTTGACCAAGCCCTTATCAAGGCGCTGCGAAAATCCAGCGCCGATAGGAAATGAAAATTTTTCATGAAATTTCCTTTTTACCCTGCACTTAAAAAGGAATTTTAGGCATCTTTCCGTGTCAAAAGGTCCTTTTGCTTTGGTTTTCCATAAACAAGGAGAGTTGTCATACCCTCTTCCAATTTGTTACAATAAATAAGCAGGCTTTTTGTCGTGACCATCCTCTACGGGGGACCGCTTCAAAAAGCACGCTTGATGTTACCCATGTTGCAGTTGTTAAGTGGGTGTCTGCTAAGGCAGCACCATGATCCATAGAGAGGGATTTCATTGAAGAAAAAAGAACAAAAGAATCAATCCTCAAGACGCTTCCATGGCCTTTTGCTCCTTATCCTTGTGGCTGTGGTGGGGTTTCTTATATGGCGCACGGATTTTTTTCAGCGCCGTGCGGTCTATCAGTGGCCTTATGGAAAGGAGATCCACCAATATAGTGCGCAGTACCGCGTAGATCCCTTCCTTGCTGTTGCCGTCATCAAGAATGAAAGCGGTTTCAACCCAGATGCAGAATCCAAAACGGGGGCCTTGGGTCTCATGCAGATTATGCCAGAGACGGGAAGCTGGATTGCCAAGAGTACGGATTTTCCAAATTTCAAGGCCAAGATGCTGATGCTTCCTGAACTGAACATCAAGTTTGGGTGTTGGTACCTCAGTGAACTGGAATCAGAGTTCCAAGGCAATGAGATCCTCATGCTTGCTGCTTATAACGCAGGCCGCGGCACGGTCAAGGAATGGATGGCCGAAAATGGGTGGGGCTTTGGTTTCAGCGATATTTCTGCCATTCCTTTTTCCGATACGCGGGAATATGTGCGGAAAGTCCTTCATGACCGTCAGCGCTATGCCGAACTCTATCATACGGTGAGCAACTGATGATGGGAAAAAGGGCGAACAGCAGCTTTATAAGATTTCCTAAAAAACTGCTTGACTCCCTTTTTGATTTCTGCTAGAATAGCATTGTTGTTGATGACAACGCGGCCATGGCGGAACAGGCAGACGCGCTAGCTTCAGGAGCTAGTGGGGGCAACCCCGTGGAGGTTCAATTCCTCTTGGCCGCACCAATTTTATCTGGTGCACGCGGTTGTGGCGGAACGGCAGACGCGTCAGCTTGAGGGGCTGGTGAGAGCAATCTCGTGTGGGTTCAAGTCCCACCAACCGCACCAAATCAAAGAATAAACCGTATCAAGCATTTGCTTGGTACGGTTTTTTGTTGTGCGCCCGGCATGGGCGCACTCTTAAAGGTG
>ERZ827104.1144-NODE-1144-length-24545-cov-5.630176_pt1 | contig 24545 bp, 22 predicted proteins | sample MGYA00519781_ERZ827104 | MGnify/ENA primary metagenome ERZ827104 (study PRJEB31778, sample SAMEA3449257) | human gut metagenome | biome: human gut; feature: human-associated habitat; material: faeces | place: United Kingdom | collected 2010/2012 ...
AGGCTCCTCCAAGAGCAATTATCTCAGAGTCACCCACAAAATTTTCCTCACCCTCAAGGCATCTGTGTGAGCTGTGGTGTTTACTTTACTATTCCCAATATGCCCAGTTGTGGTGACATCTCCAAAGGCATCTTTGTGAGAGGTGGTGTTGACATAATTTCCATCCTTGTCATATCCGGTACAGTTCACGTCGCCAAACGCATCAGTATGACAGGTAACTTCCGCGATAGCACTTGTGCTGAAACAGAGTGCTGCAGCTAAAACCAACACAAATTTATCCATTTGAAAGGCCCCCTATCGAGCTTAATCTGGAAATCATTTTTGTTACTTTTAAAAGTATATCCTTCGAACGAGTTTAAAAAAGATTCGCGAAATAAATGGATTCATTTCATTACTTTAAGTTTTCAGATATATAGATTTCATTACGTGCGGAGGCGCAATTTGTAATGTCAAATAAGAACCGTCTCGTCGCAAAGGAAGAAGCAGGGTGGACTATTTTCTCGTGACGCCAGTGGCTAACTCTGCAGTGCCACCGTCCCTAACGGCACCTGCAGCGCTTTTATGCTGTGAGTTAAAGCGCTGAAGAGGAAATAAATCGAGAGGACCACACTGAAGGATGCAATACCTGGCTGACCCAATTCCTTAATTTGAGATCCTTCCTGCCCAAAGTCCTGTTTCGATCGGTTCTGGCCGTCACTCGGGCTCTTCTGCTTTTCCCCAACCATCTGTCCTGAGGAAGAGCACCGGCTGCTCCCCAGACTGTCCGGATCTCCAAACCTGACTTTTAGCGTTCCGTTCCAGGAACCAGCTTTCAGTATTTTTTCAGATCTTTCGGAATTTATGCAGATATAAATCTGTAAATTTAACTTTGCATAGAAAACAAAGATCGATTTAAAACGGCTCAAATTTTAAGAAACGAGCCCTTGATCACAAAAACGGATTCAATTCAATGGCTCTCAGGGTCATTTTTTCGCCCTTTTTTCTCCAAAAATAGGATAATATAATGTCGATTATAGGATCCTATTTGTTCCGGAACTGAAAAAAGCGCTTTTCTGCTGCCTGTCCCGTTTGTTTCTGAATGTTGACTCTAATAAAAATGGGATCCTATTTTTCTATAATCGCATTCAGAATCTGGATTTTTGAGTTCAGAAAATAAGTTTTTCAACTTTAAAGGTATACAAAAAATGGATTATGAGGTGCTAGATCCGGTTCAGCATGAGCTCGTTATAAAGAACGAATTTGACGCACCTGAAATCAATCCTGCTTTAGCCTTTATTGCAACTTTGCATCGTGGTACTTCACGTTACACGATGACAAGCAAACTAAACGTAGTAGCACGCTGGGCTGGGGCTAAAGACCTCCGTTATCTCAATTGGTCCGCGATCCGGTACGAGCACGTTCTTGCCTTTATTACCGCGATGCAGGAGCCTGGCGAGGACGGAAAGCCCCACATGAGCCCCCGATCCGTCAACTGCTATCTGTCCGCTTTGAAAGGCGTCGCGAACCAGGCCTTTCTTCTAAAGCAGATGAGTGAAGAAGCCTATGCCCGCATCAAACTCATAAAATCCGTGCGTTTTCTTAGACTTGCGGCAGGCCGAGCGATCTCTAACGACGAATCTGAAGCCCTTCTCTCTGCGACCCAGATCGAGATGAACCCAATTGCGATCCGGGATCACGCGATTCTCTGCCTTCTGCTTGGCTGCGGGCTGCGCCGGGCGGAAGTCGCTGGTATCAAACTGAAGAGCATCAGTTTCGCGGACAGTTCTATACGAGTCATCGGCAAGGGGGACAAGGAACGTGAGGTTTTCATGATCCCCGAGGTGAAGGATGCTCTCAAGAAATGGCTGGATGTCCGCGGAAAAGAAGGCGATTTTGTCTTCGGGAAGTTCTTCAAAGGATGGAAATTTGACCCCTCTGGACCGCTTACTCCGCATGCGGTCGGACATATTGTGCAGGAGTACCGTGTCCGGGCTGGTCTGGAAGACATCTCGACGCACGACCTCCGTCGTACTTTTGCTACCCGGCTGCTCGCTAAAAACGTCGACATTTCAACGGTGAAAGACATGCTGGGACACTCAAGCATTACAACCACCGTCATGTACGATTTGCGCGGCAAGGCGCGGCTTCGTAAGGCCGCTAAGAAAATCAAGCTCTGACGCTTTTTGGGACACCGCAATAAAAGAATGGCTCCATAACGGAGCCTAAACGAGAGCTTTCTACCGTATTTTGACTTCTCCGGTCTTCTTATTGATGATCATCGTCTGATTGGTGACCCGGTTGTAGTAGATATCCTCACCGCTGACTTCACCCAGAGAGCGTTCAAACTTGTTTTCTCTCATTTTTTCTTCCAAAGCTTGTCGCTCTTTTTCCGCTGCTATCTCGCGTTCAGCCTGTTCATAATCAGCAGCCGTTCTTTTTCTGGGGGTTGGTTCAGCGATATCTTCCGGGCGACACGCTCTAATCTCCTGCTCAACCCCTTCCTTATGATAAAGCCAACAATGAAGTCGAACATTCGCTTCGGGGCCCATGTCGAAATAAACGTCACCATAAACGTTTGCTGGCCTCTTAATTGGGTAGTCTTTTGCCTCAACAGCTGATGTCACTGCAAGTGTCAAAGCCACCAACACACAAAGCTTCTTCATCGTAACCTCCAGAGCCCCCACAGTAAGGGAATCAAGGCCAATCCGCCGGATTAACTCCCTGTACCGACGCAAATTTTTTAAACATTTCTGATTTTCCTGAGCGTCTTTTAAAAATTATAGGCACTCACACATGCGGGATCCACTCCTCGCATGTAACAAAAATCACTTCGCCCAACGATGACCGCCCCCAACGGTGCCTTCAACTTCACCTCAATTCTTTTCCACCCACAGCAGCTAAAAGTCGTTGTCCGGTACTTACCGTATGTAATAACGGTATTTTAAGCATTGATATCTATCTTTAAATCACCAGTTTAGATTGATCTTTAATGATAACTTCTTAATATTTTTGCGACACTAATTTATCCCTGATAAATAACCAGTAAAAAGGGATAGAAAATGAGCTTACAGAGGTAAATTTATGTATCACTTTTAAGAAAATGAGGATCCGAAAAATCCCAAAAAATAAGCCCGGAAATCGATTTTTTTCGATTCCGAGCGGACGCGATTTGTATTATAGGATTCTATTTTATGTTCAAGGGAGCGTCTGATCGGAGAAAACCGCGCGGAACGATCCCAATTAAGAACCGATGCGTGACCTGTCCCCGGAATCCGCGGTAGTTTTGGTCCGGATTCCAGGGTTTCGCGGCCAAAAAGGCCTTTTTTGCCTCGCGCCAGTACTGGAGATTGGGCGGCGGCACTCCTTTTGAGTCGTGCGCAGCGATCCAAAACCGCCCGTCATGCGTCACCGTGTCGCGCGGAATCGCAAAGTTGAGCTTACAGACCATGAGAAGCGCGTTCCGCGAGACGCAGAGCCCCTCCACTTCCTTATTGATCGGGAAATAGCCCCGCTCGGTCCCCTCTTTCGCGGCTTCAGGGAGAAACGCGAGGAAAGAATCCGTTTCTATCGTCTTCCGATGCCGCCCTTCCCTCGTGAACACATCGATCCGCTGTTTCATCCAGGGATCGGCCGTGGAGCTCTGCAGCACATAGATAAAGCGGCCGTCGGTTGTCAGACCCGACACAAAGCGCCTCGGACGTTCATCGCGAAAAGGAATCGTGAGGACGGGTTTCGCGGTGTCGGGGTGAGCTAGAAGCTCTAGCCGCTTAAAGACGGTGATCCGCCCCTGCACGAACCCGAGCAGGTATTCGCCATCCGGCGACAGCCCCACCTGATGGAAGTCGCTCTTCGGTGTTCGGGTCACGCGGAAGTCCGACTCCCGGGTATCGCTTCCGCGCCACAGGATCCGGGTAACGCCGTTCCCGGCAGGAGAGCCGGCTGAAGGACCTTTTGTCGTGTAGATCACGGTCCGCCCCTCTTCCCGCACGGCCTGGCAGCCCTGCCCGTGCCCGAGACCGAGAAACGCCGCCGTCGATTCCGGTGCCAACTGGTCGGCATCGGTCTCTATCCGGAACTCCGGCCGTTTATCAGCGAATCCTGGAAACGCGTATTCCGACACCCGGACAACGGATTTTTCGCTCCAACCGGGATTCCGGACGTTTTGAGAGAGGAAGACAGAACTCCCGCAGACCGACATATCCTGCACCCCTACCTTCTCCACCGCGTACTTCAGATCGGCGAAGAACATCTGATCAAGTGTCTCCGAATCCGCCGGCGTCGTGAGCGCCACCTCGTGTCCGGTGTTAAAGGTGAGAATCCCTGGTCCATAGAGACGCGAGAGGTCGACGCGGCTATCGATCCGGTACATTCCCTCCGGCACATAGACCCGGCCGTGGGCTTTCAGCGCATCGAGAAACGCGGCCGTGACATCCCGGGAACCATCGCTGACGGGAACTTTGACGGCATAGTTATCGCTCCCCGGTTTCGTTTCCGCGGGGGAGTCGGTTCCCGCCACGATCCCGGCGGCACAGGCGAACAGCATTCGGCGGCTGATCATTTTTTCCTTTCGTCCGTAAAAAACGGAGAGCCCAGTCTGTGAGTTCTCCGTTTCGGCGGGCTTTTATTGAGCAGTGAAGAGGCGCGAAGAGCCCTCTTCAAACTGTCCCGAAGTGTAGGCGTGAATTGGAAAAACAGTCTTCACGCTTTCACGGATGCGTTTTACTTCAGCGGGAAACCGCGCCCCTTCAGCATCGCGGTCATGTTTTCGCGGCCATCCATATATTCAAGGCTCGTTGCCCCGTTCAGGACTTCAAAGGTCCAGGACTTGAGTTTCATTCCGTTCGCCTCGCGGTACGCGCGGAAGTTCCGCTCGTAGGTTGCAACCGCCTCTTTCAGATAGACCGGCCCGCAGCCATTCTTAAACGCCACGGCGTTCTGCGGGAGGCGGGAACGGACGAGCGTCTGAACGCCCTCCGCCGGCCACCCGACGAGGAGCCCAGCCACCACAAAGCTTTGTTCGGGAAGATGAAGCAGGTCGCAGAGCGCGGTTTCCTCATCCCGCAGCGCTCCGATATAAACCGCCCCGAGACCGAGAGACTCGGCTGATACGCCTGAGGATTGAAGAGCCTCAGGCCTTATCGCTCGCCCCCAGACGGTCGAGAAGCACATAGAAGCAAAGCGAAATCGCGGCGAGCACCCCGCAGAGCGCGGTGGCTTCATCAAAGTCACCTCGGCCCACCGCGTTGAAGATCTCAAGCGACACAGTGGCCGTGCGGTCTTCGATATTGCCGCCGAGCATCATCGTGATTCCGACTTCCCCGATCGCTCGGCCGGCTGCGAGAATAAAGGCGGCGGCGAGCGGTTTCCGAACCAGCGGCACGGTAATCAGGAGGAAGCGTTTAAGGGGAGAAAGGCCGCAGAGCGACGCGGCGGCCTCGAGGTCCCGGAGTTTCGCGTCCGAAAACGCCGCTTTAAGCGGCCGGACAACGAGCGGAATGCCGGCCACAAAGGCCGCGAGGATCACCGCTTCCGGCGTGAAGAGCACCCGGATCCCCCACTCCGCCTTAAGCCAGCCGCCGATCCACCCGTTCTGCCCGAGAAGCACCATGAGGAGATACCCAAGCGCGATCGGAGGGAAGATGAGCGGAAGCGTTGTCACAAATCCCACGAGTTTCGTGAGAACGTTCTGACGCCTCGCGAGCCAAAAGGCAATCGGAATCGACAGAAGTGCATGCAGCGCGAGGCTCCAGAAAAGCGCGTTCCCGGTGAGCCAAAGGGGTCCCGTGAGCGATTCCCAGAGGTCGGGGGATAGGAAGATCGAAAGCCACTCAGGCATTGTTCCCCTCCTCCTTCAGGAAGCCACACGACGCGAGCACCGAGCGGGTGTCTCCGGTCGCCGCGATCCGTCCCTTCGATAAGCCAATCGCTTTTTCAGAGACCTGAAGGGCTTCCGAGGGGGAATGCGTGATCATGAGAACCGGAACGTCAATCAGGGTCGGTAGCGCCGCGATTTGTTCAAGGAGCCTCGCCTTCCGAGGAGGATCAAGCGACGCGAGCGCCTCATCCAGAATCAAAAGGGAATCCGCCGCCATCACGCCCCGCGCGAGCGACACGCGCTGGGATTCGCCGCCTGAAAGCGTCCCCGGCTTCCGATCCAGGAACGGCGTGATTTCGAAAAAGCGGGCGACATCCTCCAGCGCCACGCGCGCCTTCCGCCCTCCCCACTTTTCCGCAAGCGTCAGATTCCCGCGGACCGTGAGGTGCGGGAACAAACGATGATCCTGGAACACCATGGAAATGCCGCGTTTATGCGGCGGGAGGAAGAAGTGTCGATGGGTATCCGCAAACGGGCGGTTTCCGAGCCGCAGGAACCCTTCCGTCGGCCGTATCAGACCGGCAATCAGCTGCGAAAACGTGGTCTTCCCCGCGCCGCTCTCCCCCATCACAGCGGTGACGCCTGAGAGGGGCATATTGAGGACGAAGTGAAAGCGGCTCTTTCCCCGGACACAGGAAAGATCCATGACGAGAGACTCAGAGCCACGGGGATCCGAGCGGTCTTCAGCCGCGCTGTCCCTATGAAACGCCGAATCGTCATCCGCCCGCTGATCTCTATCCCTGCCCTCCAGGAGAGAGAGGAGTGGCTCGGGGGCCGCAGCCCCTCTGCCGCGGGAAGTCTCCCCCCCGCGGAACCGGTCATTCAACGTTGCACCCGGAAAGTAGACCATCTGCTCTTCTCTCTTCCTTTAGTCCTGAAAATCAGAGGAGGGGTAAGGATTGCTGCCCCCTCTTCCTTATTTAAAAATCGCTTCAGACGTCGTTCCCTACACCGAACTGCTTCAGAACCGCCTTCGCTTTCGGGGTTCCGAGGCAATTGAGATACTGGTCCGCCGCCTTTTCATTTGGCGACCCCTTCACGATCGAAGCGGTCATCGTGATCGGCTCGTACCCTGACGTCACCTTTACCGAGCCGCCGAGTTTCCGTTCGTTCTTTTTCGCGGCGAGCACATTCACGAAAGCGGCATCCGCTTCTCCCCGGACCACATAAGACATCGCCTGGGGGAGGTTCCTCACGGCAAGCCACTTCGGTTCGAGCGCCTTTTTCACTTCAGGCTTCTGCCCGGAAAGCCACTGAGCCGCGGTGCGGCCATAAATCGCGGCCTTCGGATCCGCGACCGCGATGCGGGTCACAGAGGCGTCGGTGAGATCCTCTGGCCCCTTGAGGTTCAGTCCTTTCTTCCACACAAGCACCATCGGCGTACCGCCAAGCGTCATCGTCTTCGTGTAGGTCACTTTCGACTTGATGCTCTTCAGCGTCGCGGCGTCTGTCACCACAACCGAGACCCCGCTTCCCGCCTCAATCTGGGCGATCTGCTGCCCGGTATTGCCGCCGAAATGCCCTTCGATTTTTACGCCAGGCGCTTCGCAGACTTGATTCAATGCTTTCACCATCGGGATGTAGCCTGCGGGCGTCGTAACACCGAGAACAGAAGGAGCCGCCGAAGCTGTGCCTGAGATCGCGAGGGTTACAGCGCCAATTGCCGCCGCGAGAAGGAGAGGCTTAGTCATCATAGTTTTAACTTCCAATAGAAGGTTTCTGTCGTTTAATACGTTATTGAAGCCCGGTTTACAGGCCTCAGGACGTAAGGTATCCCGGCATTCTACAAAGGGAAATTTCGATCTTAAAACCCTCTTTCTGACGTGGTTTTAAAAGATACTGAGCGGTATTTCCCTACACCGAATGACGGACTGAAACCCGATAGAAACTTCATTCCGAAGCTAAATAAGCCCCACCTCCCATTTCCAATTTTTAAAGCCCCCTCACGGACATAACGGATTTTTCCCCGATGCTTCCAGAGGTCGTTTCCTGAATCCGAAGATGATTTTGATTCTCATTCGTAATATGTAGTCATATTCCAAATCAAGGATTTCCCGGACTCAATAAAAATGCGTTGGTGTCTTTCTTTGGATCCGATGATGAAAATCAAGTGAGCCCCCGCGGGCTTCCTGACACACCCGCGGGGGCTCCATCCCCACCAAGGATTCGGTTAAACACCATGACGAGGCATCAAAGCGCCTTGAAACGCATCTTGATATCAAAGGGCTGCGCGAAGTACGGCCACGTGGTCACAATCGCGTCCACGCCGGTCGCGGCAAAGTCCGCGGCGTTTGAGCCATTGATACCGCCGGCCGCCAAAATCTTCCCCGCGGGGTACTTGGCACGCACCGCGTCCACAAAAGCTTTGAGGTCATCGGTCGAAAACTTCTCGCACTGGATCACGTCCGCTCCGGCTTCAAAATAGGCGAGCCCTTCCTCTCCCGTCGCCACTTCAACCGTGATGCGGCGTTCAGGGGACTTCAGTTTCGCGTCGTACACGGCCTTAAAGGGATCCGGTAAAAACACCCGATGCTGATCAAAAACGAGGATCGATTCCGAGAGCCCCGCGCGGTGGAAGACACCGCCGCCAGTCAGAATCGCGTAGAGCGAGAGAAGCTTCGCGCCCGGGAAGTGTTTGCGGGTGAGCGCCACCTGGCAGTTTGGGTTCACGGACTGCGCCGCGTCCACCATCTGGCGAGTCCGCCCCGCGATCCCGGAGCACGTTTCCATGAGCCGCTGCGCGGTCTTATAAACCAGGTGAAGCTGCGACGCGGTGCCTTCAAGCGTCAGAACGGGAGTCCCCGCCTCGACCCTGTCGCCATCCTTCACGTGTTCCGTCGCTTTGAGACCCACCCGGCGGCAGAGCTTCGCGGCGACCGAAACACCCGACACCACGCCCGTCACCTTCGGAGCCCCAACCACCATACCCGGCTGATCCTCGATCCCGAGAAGCGTGGAGGTTTCGTCGCCGTACGGCGCGTCCTCACGGATCAGGTCATCCAAATAAGAATCCGGAAAGTAGACCATCAGAAATTTCCTCTTCAATTTTTGAAGCCATCAGGATGAAACGGGGCCAGTACTCAGTACGGCCCCTCCATGACACCCAAACCCGTTCTTACTTCGCGTCACCCACGCCGAACTTCTGCAGCACGGCCTTCGCTTTCGGGGTCGTGAGGCAGCTGAGATACTGTTCCGCGGCCTTTTCATTCGGGGCTCCCTTCACGATAGAGGCCGTCATCGTGATCGGTTCGTAACCCGTCTTCACCGGCATCATGCCGCCAAGCTTCTCGTGATTCTTCTTCGCGGCGACCACGTTCACGAAGGCGACATCCGCCTCTCCCCGGACGACATACGAAATCGCCTGCGGAACGTTTCCGACCGTGAGCCACTTCGCTTCAAGAGCCTTCTTCACTTCAGGCTTCTGCCCCGAGAGCCACTGGGTCGCGGTGCGACCATAGATCGCGGCCTTCGGATCCGGAGCGGCGATACGGGTGACGGAGGCGTTCGTGAGGTCGGCCGGGCTCTTGAGGTTCAGGCCCTTCTTCCACACCATCATCATCGGGGTGTCGCCAAGCGTCACGGTCTTCGTGTAGGTGACTTTCGACTTGATCTTCTTCAAGGTCGACGCGTCTGACACCACGACCGACACGTCATTCCCCGCCTCAATCTGAGCGAGTTCCTGACCGATGTTGCCGCCGAAATGCCCTTCAATCTTCACGTCAGGCGCTTTGCAGACTTCATTCACGGCCTTCACCATCGGGATGTAGCCCGCGCCCGTCGTTACCCCTAGCACCGACGGAGCGGCGAAGGCCGTGTCTGACATCGCGAAAGCAGCGCCGCAGAGCGCGGCAAAGATGGCGGTATTTTTCATATCTTTTCTCTCCAGAAGAGTTGTGGTCAGTACCGAAGGGAAGGCAAAATCGGTTCTTTTGTATCCGGTTTCCGCTTCGGTGTAACGCTATTCTACATACGATATTCTATTTAGTAATATCGGCTTGAAGAGGGAGTTTCGGAGGATATTGAGGCACTGTTTGGATACGGCAAAGGCGGTACAGATGAAAGGCGTGAACCGATCCGCGGAGATGCTTTCTCTACGCCCTGAACAGGTCTTTCATCATAGACTCACGCTTTTCGGATCGTTTATTCAGAGCAAAAGCCTCGGCGCTCGCGAACCACCGAGCGAATTTCATGAGACGCGCGTTGCTTTCGTTTTCTTTCGCGATAACGATATTGAGATGCCACTCAGGACGATGCCAGCCATCAAGCACGGGGATCAATTTCCCCTCTTTGATCTCCGTGAGGCACCGGGAGAAGGAGAGATCAAGCGCGACTCCTTCCCCATTCAGCACACATTCACGCCCCGAAAGCACATCACCAGAGAAAGCGATTCCCGCGCATCGAAGCGGCCGATTCTCGCTGTTTTTCTCCAGATGATCCGTCACCGGATAGTGGCGGGACTCCCTGAGAATCACCTTGTGATGAATGAGATCCTCAGGCGTGTGAGGAAAGGGATGCGTCTCCAGATACCCGGGAGACACCACTGGGACATTCATCGCCCGCCCAATCGGCAGAATCACAAGACCTGAGGCCGGCGGGTCGTACGGAATGTAGGCAAGATCCGCCCGCCCCTCAAGCACATCCTGATGATCCATATCGGAAATCACCTGAACGGAAAGCGAGGGATCAAATTCCCTATAAGTTCTGATGTGCTCATTCACGCTCTTTCTTGGGTTATTGACCGGAACGCTTAGCCGGATAACGAGCGGCGTCCGAGTGAAAGATGCCGCGGCGGACAGAATCCTCGACTGCTCAGCCGCGATTTCCCGCGCGGCGGGAAGCACCGAAAGACCGAAATCGGTGAGCCGCGCCGGCCGCACCTGATGCTCAACCAGCGCGTAGCCAAGCTCTTCCTCAAGCTTCTTAATAAGCCGCGTACAGGCCGGGAGGTCAATCCCAGTGGATTCCGATGCGCCGGTAATCCCGTTTCCCTCCGCGATCGCGGCAAGAACCCGCCAGGCATCGATATTGCTCACCGCTTTCATGGAGGAGTATCTCCCCGTCAATAAACGTTAAATTGTGAATTTCACAAGTTGATTTCAATAGTACTCTTTCTATAACAGAATCTTCAATGTTTAATAGGAATAGATAGTTCTTTGTAATTAGGCTTTCTGACCAGTAAGCAGAGGAGAGTGCTATGACTGATCTTAATCGCCGTCATTTCCTTGCCGCGGGTGCCGCGGTGACTGCCGGAGCAATGCTTTCAGGCCCCGCTTAGGCGGCTGCCCCGAAGGATCCGATGCCCGCGAAGTGGGATGAGACGTACGACGTGGTGGTAATCGGCTCCGGGTTCGCCGGGCTTGCCGCCGCAATTGAAGCGAAGGCTGCCGGCTCGACGGTCGCGGTTCTTGAGAAGATGCCGACCTACGGCGGCAACTCGATCATCAATGGCGGCATTCTCTCAGTTCCGGGAAACGCCCCTCAGAAGGCGCTTGGCGTCAAGGATTCACCGCAGCTTCTCGCGGAAGACATCATCCGTGAAGGTCAGGGTCTCAATTACCCCGAAAAAGTGAAGCTCATGGCCCGTGAGGCCTACCCGACCTGGGAGTGGACTGTCAAAACGCTCGGTGTTGAATACATGGATAAAGTCGGGCAGGAAGGCGGTCACTCCGTCCCCCGGTTCCTCTATACAAAGAACGGCTCCGGTTCCGCTATTGTGCAGAAGGAAGTGGATTACCTAGCGAAACAGGGTGTCAAAGTCCGTACCCGCTGCTACGTGGAGACGATCATCCGCGACGCGGACGGTCGCGTAAAGGGACTCAAGGTGCGGGATGGCTACCGCTTCCCGAAAGCCGATTCCGGAAAGGTGAAATACATCAAGGCGTCGAAGGCTGTGGTGCTTTGCTACGGCGGTTTCGGTGCGGATGTGAAGTTCCGGACAAAGTATGACCCGAAGCTCACGGCGAAATTCGATACGACGAATCAGCCCGGCGCGACAAGCGAACTCTGGCGAGAAACCGCCCGTATCGGCTGCACGCAGATCCAGCAGGACTGGATTCAGTGCGGCCCCTGGAATTCGCCTGAGGAAAAAGGAATGGGCATCGCTCTCTACTTCGCTCAAGGAGCGGCAGCTACCCGAGGACTCTGGGTTGACTGCGCGACCGGCAAACGCTTCGTGAATGAGCTCGCGAATCGCAAGGTCCGTGCCGATGCCGTAATCAACCTGAATAACGAAGGGCACAAGTGCATCGCGCTCGCCGATACCTCAGCGACCGATGCCTGGAAGGTGGCCCGCCCGGGAATGCTTGAAAAAGAACTCACGGCCGGCGTTGTTCATAAGGCTGACACCCTTGAAGACGTGGCGAAAATGAATAACATTCCGCTGGCAGCGCTTAAGAAGTCGGTTGATGACTACAACAAGGCGCTTGCCGCTAAGTCAGGTGACGAAATGGGACGCACTTTCTTCCCGAAAGCGCAACCCATGGCGAAGGGCCCTTGGTACTTCTCATACCTCTCCCCGAAGGTCCATCACTGCATGGGCGGACTGCAGACCGATATCCAGGGGCGCGTGATCGGGATTGTCGATGATCAGCCGATTCCGGGACTTTATGCCGCAGGCGAATCCACGGGCGGCGTGCATGGCGCGGTTCGTCTCGGATCCTGCGCGACGCTTGACTGCCTTGTGAACGGCCGTATTGCCGGTAAGGCTGCCGCGGCTGAAAAAGCCTGGGGCTAAGCGGATCAACACCTGACTCTCAGAGGAGTCAGAGCATGTGTCTCAATGGGCGGGGACTTCGGTTCCCGCCCTTTCTGTCTGGCGCGGGGAATAGCCCCCGCGCAGCTCTCAAAACTGAAGCCACTAAAATTTAATCGGCACTTTAAGTTTGTTTATTTAATTATTTGTTTTTAAATAGTATTTAATAATAAAAACGACAGACTGAAAACTGAACGACTCATCGGTCCGTTCCAGGTATTTCTGACTCTGCTCCCTCTTCCCTCGTCCTCAGCGGTCTGTCTTTTTTCGCTTCCTGGGGGCAGTTCCCAGTCGCTCTGGTATCGGTTTTCTCCTCCTCCGGCAGACAAACACATAACCGAAAGCGCCGGAATTCCCGTGATCTGATAATCATTCGCAGATCAGATTTAGAGATAAATCAAATGATTACAGATTGATGACAGAATCTGCCGGAAAAAACGGGGTTTCGACTTAAAATAAATCGGTCTAAAAAGCGACTCTTCATTGATTTCCCCATGCATACAAAAACTATAAAAATCGCCGTACTGCTTACGTGCTTCGCGTCGCTTTCTGCCTCAGCCAATCCCATCGGCGATGCCCTTGGGAAGATCATCAACTGGGGTCAGAATACGCTGCACCCCGCGGACCCGGCGTCATCCGCGGTAGCGTCTGCCGCGGCGAACTCGCTCGCCGCGGGCGGCACTCTGAATACCTTCTGGAACCCCTTTACGGCGAAGCCGATCGCGACACCGACGGACGCGAAACTGAAGGCGTTTCACGACAGCGTGATCAGCCTCGCGAAGGCCAACGCGTCGCTCTACGCCGCAAAGAAACCTTTCCCTGAGTTCTACAAGATGTACCTCAATAACCTCGTGGCATTTAATAGCCGTGAGGCGTCGCAGTTTAAGGTATCGGATCTCGTCGGAAAACCGGAATTCGGCGATATCGAGCATGAGCTGCATGAGAATATCCTCGACTGGGGAACGTATTCGATTTCGGGGTCAAAGTTTGAGGTGACACCGCTCTACTCGTTCTTCGCTAAGCTCCCGAATCTCCCGCCGATGTGGAAGCAGTACTTTGACGTGATGGCGCTGGGGAACGGGCGAGTCAGCGCGGATAACAAAAACCGCAATATCCCGTCACCCGCGGAACTCTCGCACGTGATCGCGAACTGCGATTCATTCGTGAAGGCGTACCCGGACTTCCCCTACGCGTTCCAGGTCCAGTCGGTGTATTTCTCGCTCCTCCACTTCTATCTGCATGACCCCCGGATGCAGCAGAATCCGACGCTCCGGAATCAGTACCTCGCGTCCTATCAGTCGTTCATGAGGACCGCGCCGCAGTCAACGGCCGCCTGGTTTGTGCGCCGCGCGGCTGCCCGCGTCAAGGCCTCTAACTTCCAGATGCCGCAGAATGAGGTCGCGATGATGGAAACGGCGCTCGGTCTGAAACCGACCCGTTACGTCCCGGTCTCAAAGAGCGCCCGGGCGTCTATCCGCGCGTCACTCAAAGCCGATACTCCGCAGGTCGCGTCTACCACCCGCACGCAGACCGTTGCGGCTCCGGTGCATCTGAACTCGCACGCGCAGAACTGACGCTTAAAAAGGAGGCGGACCGCTAAGTCCCCTCCTTACCGATCAAGCCAATCACAAGGGCCGCCGGAGACATTCCCCCGCGGCCCTTGGTGTTTCCGGAATCTCGTAAAACGCTTTACGCCGGTACCGGAGTTTCCTTCCTGAGGGTCCAGGCGGCGAGCCACCCTACGGCGAGCATCCCAGCGGCGAAATAGAAGCCGCTGTTCCAGGTGTTCGTGCTGTCCCGCAGCCACCCGGTGATATAGGGCGAAAGAATCGCACCCAGCATCGCGATGCAGTTATAGATACCGTAGACCGAAGAGAGTTTGTCCTTCGGGGCCGCGTCGGAAATCAATGTCAGGATAATCGGGTCGCAGGCGAGTTTCCCGAAGAGCCCGTAGGCGACGAGCGCCGCGATCAGGAGATCCCATTCCTGGACGTGAACGAGCGAGACAATCGACGCGATCGCGACCGGGATGAGGATGAGGAGGAAGGGCTTCCGCTTTCCGATTTTGTCTGAGAGCCTGCCGATCAGGAGCGCGGCCGGGACACTCGTCCACGCCACAAGCGACGCGATCATGCCGGTTTCCGAGAGCGGTATGTGCCGCACGTCCGCGAGATACAGCGGGAGCCAGGTCACCATCACAAAGAACCCGTAGACATTGCAGAACGCGATAAAGAAGATCGTCGCGAGCTGCCGGTTCCCGAGGATCTCCCCGATACTCGCGACAGACCCGGCTTTTGTCTTCGCGTGCTCCACCTTCTTCGCGTGCGTCCCGGTCTTCACGAAGAGATAAATCAGAATGCCGACGATGATGGTCGGAATGGCGTAGAAGAGAAACGTCACGCGCCAGCCGAGGTCGAGGCCAAACGAAATGTAGCTTGAGCCGATGAGCCCGAGTGTGATCCCGACCGCCTGGCCGTTATTGATGATCGCGTAGCCAAGCGCCCGGTATTTCGGAGGCGTGGAGTCGCTTGAAATCGCGTACTGGGGTCCGTAGTAGAAGCCTTCCCCGAACCCCGCGAGAATGCGGATCAGGATCAGCATGAGGAAGGACGACGCGAAGTGCGTGAGCGCGGTCGCGGCTCCGAACACCATGAAGCCAAAAAGAATGATCTTCGTGCGGCCGAAGCGGTCCCCGAGAAGCCCGGACGGGATCTGGACCGCGGTGTACATGATGAAGAAGACGGAGGTGATGAGGCCGACTTCCGCGTTGCTGAGGAGAAATTCTTCCCGGATCACGCCCTGGACCGGACTCAGAATAGTGCGGTCCGCGTACATGAAGACCCAGCCGAGGAAGAAGAGGAGCGAGGTGACTAGCCATCCGGACCCCGATTTACCGTGCGACATAATGATTTCCTCCTAAAAAGATCGGAAGAAAAAGCGGTGTGTTTGGTTTTTTACATTCTTCTTTTCAAAGCCTGTCTGAGACCCGGCGGGAGAAATTCCCGCCAGGCTGAGCAAAGTTATTTGAAATTAAGAGAGCTCGGGCGTCAGATCTGCTTCTTCTCTTTGATGCAGAGCACCGCGACGATACCGAGGATCAGGAGCCCGACCGCGACGTAGAAGCCGCTGTTCCAGGAGCCCGTGATATCGCGGAGCAGCCCCGTCGCGTACGGCGCGATGATGGCGGACGACATCCCGACGAAGTTGAAGATCCCGAACGCGGTGGAAAGCTGGTTCCGCGGCGTGTTATCAGCGACGAGCGCGATGGTGAGCGGGTCGGTGGCGAGTTTGCCGAAGAACCCGTAGCAGACGAGCGCCGTGATCATGAGCGCGTGGCTGTTCGTGAGGAGCATCAGAAGGATGCTGCAGGCCGCGAGCGGGAGGAGGCAAAGCAAAGCACCACCGGACGGCGTTTTCCGATTTTGTCCGAGATGTAGCCGTAAAGCAGCGCCGCAGGGATCGAGGTCCAGGCAACCAGCGACGAGACGAAGCCCGTGTCAGACCGCGCGATGCCGCGCACTTCCTCGAGATACACCGGGAGCCACGTGCACATCACGAAGAACCCGTAGAGGCTGCAGAAAACGAGGAGGTACGTGAGAAGGAGGTTGCGGTTCTTCAGGAGGTCCGTGAACTTCGCCTTCGGGGCAGTCGCGGACTGGGCTTCGCGCTTCGGTTCCTTTACGAAAATCAGGATCCCGAGGCCCACGAGGATCGTGGGGACCGCGAAGATATAGAACGGAAGCCGCCAGCCGCCATTCATGTCAAACGCGATGTAGCTTGAAGCGACGAGACCGAGCGTAATACCAAAGGCCTGTCCGCTATTGATGATGGCGCTTCCAAGCGTCCGGAATTTCGTCGGAATGAGTTCCGAAGAAAGACCGTATTGCGGCCCGTAATAGAAGCCCTGGCCGATACCGGTCATGGCTCGGGCGAGGAGCAGAATGCCAAACGACCCGGCGAGGCCCGTAAACCCAGTGAAGAGACCGAAGATCGCGAAACCGAAGGCGATCACTTTCGCTTTCCCGAGCTTATCCCCGAGGATGCCGGACGGCACCTGGAGAAGCGTATACGTCATGAAGAACAGACTGCTGATCAGACCGACCTCGGCGTTTGTGAGATTGAAGTCCGTGCGGATCAGCACCTGCACCGGATTCAGAATCATTCGGTCTGCGTAGATGAAAATCCAGCCCAGGAAGAAAAACAACACAGCGACTTTCCAGCTGGTTTGTTTCTCCTGTGCCGGAGCAGTAATCGCGGCCATAATAGGTCTCCAAAAATGGAAGATGAAAAACTCCTTTGACAGAATCAATTCTACGGTGACGTGTTTTTGGGATAGCGCAGTTTTTTTGTGGGAATTTCAGGCCGTTAATCGAAAAATTTTAAAAATCCAAATCAGCCTCCGGAAGGCGCTTCAGACCCGCTATAGTACCGAGTGACGGGCGGAGGAGTTTTTCTTAAACCGGACTTAAACGCCTGTTTTTATCGGTGTTTTATTTTTCACTGATTGTAGAAAACGCAAGTTCTGTTTTTAAGTCCGGGAAGAAGTGCGGGGTCTCACATGTGTCACTGCTTCTGAGGATTCTGTGTAACAGGAATTCTGAAGTGAGGTTCTGAGAAATGGACCCTGAGTCTGTTTATAGGTTATTAAGAACACTATCTTTTAAAGGATCCCGTTCCTTCGGTTCGGAGTTTCGCTTTTTTCTCGAGGTGAGTCATGTGGGTGTCAGCGTCTGAGAAGAGCCTGCGGGAGAGCATCGCGGCCTGCGGGTCCGGTCCCCTCTGGGCTGAAATCGCGGCGCGCTACCGCCATGGGCTTGATATCGAGATTCCCGATCTCTCAAGCCGCGTCTTCATCAGTACGGCGGCGAAAGGACTCTTTCCCTCGCACTTCGCGGTGCGGCAGCCAGTGCTCGACGCCCTCCTCCAGAAACCGATCGGAAGCCGGCTCTGGATCCGAACGGACCCCCGTGATCGGACCGCGCCGGATACCCTCACCCTCTCCCCCCGGACCTTTGATCTTTATCTGCCGCATACCCTTACCGGGACTCCGGATCCGGAGCGATTGGTGTCCCGGTCCCGGGTCATCAGGAGCACTCTCCTCCTCATCGCCCCGGCTGGCGGCCTCGATCCCTTCCAGACCATGTTTTCCAACACCTGGGAGCACCGGGAGGCGTTCGCAAGCAACGGCAATACATCCGACGCGATTCTCGGTCTTCTTGGGAAAGGCGCGGGCTCAACCCCGTCCGGCGACGACATGCTGGTCGGAGCTGCCGCGGTCTGTACGCTTTTTAAAAACGCTGAAGGACCAGCGTCCGATGTCGCCGCCTCGTGGCTCTCCGCCCTTGCGGCCTCCGAGCCCCGGTTCCCCGCTCTCACCACCCTGATGAGCACCGGGTACCTGAAAGCGGCGCTTCGGGGACGGTTCGGGAGTCACCTGATCGCGCTCCTCAAATGCCTTTCGCTTCCCACACACCGGTCGCTCTACGCGTCGGTCCTCAGAGTCAAAAAGCATGGAAACACCTCGGGGCTGGATACGCTCGCCGGCGTCCCCCTTGCCTGCCGGATGATCGCTCGGGCCCTCCAGCCGTAAATCTCCCCTCCCCCGCCAGCGGCCCGCTGTTGACCTCCTAGCTTTCCGCCCTCTTATATATAGAGAGTCTCACCGTTCCGAGAAAAGCGCTCCCCGCGTTCATCTTTGGTCTCGGTCCGGTTTCTCTCCGCCTGCCGGCTCACCGCAGCGTTTTCTTTCCCCCGCAAATACACATGCCGCGGATCTTCCGACCCGCGGCATGAGGTTCAAGCGAGACTACCGGGCGACTCAGGCGTCAATCCCAAGCTTCTCCGCGGCGGCCTCAAAAGCCTTCACGAAGCAGTCAAGCGGAGCGCGCACCGTACCCGCGCCGACCTGACCGATACCCGCCTTCTTGTGGGCGATACCCGTGTTGATGAGCGGGGTGATACCGGTCTCAACGACGCGGCGGATGTCGAGTCCCATAAGCGACCCCTGGAAGTCCCAGCCCGGGATGAGGAGCATCGGGTTGCTGTCCGCATAGATCTCCTGCATCTCGTCACTGATCCGGAGGGCGTCCTGGAAGCCGCCCGCGCCGACGAAACGCGTCACACCCGGAGCCGCGACCATGGAAGCGCCGCCGACACCGTAGGTTTCCGTAATCGCGCTGTCACCGATATCCGGATTCGCGTCATCCTGCGTGTAACCCGTGAAGAAGAGGCCGACCGGGGTATTCACCGGAGCCGTGAACCACTGCTTCCCAGTGCCGGCGACACGGATACCGAAGTCGCGGCCGTTACGGGTCATGGCGGTGACGATCGTGCCTTCACCCACCGCGGCACCCGCGTCCATCACGTTCTTGCAGTACGCCATCATGACGTTCAGGAAGAACTGATCCGTGCGGGCGAGGAAGTCCGTCACCTCTTCGCACGCTCCCTTCGGGCAGTCAGTCTTGATGATCGCCGTAGCCAGTGTACGGAGGAGCAGCGCGGAAGCCGCGATGTTACGCTGGTGGAATTCGTCCCCCATCGTGATCGCCTGGGCGACCAGCGTCGTCACATCAATTCCTCCCTCCATGGTACGGAGAGCAGCAGAGAGAACCGGGCCCAGCGTGCTGATCATCCAGCGATGACGGGCGAGGACTTCCTCATCATAAGCGCCGAAACGCATGACTTTGCCGATGCCTTCGTTCAGGTTGCAGTAGGAGAAGTTCCCGTGCACCTTGTTTTCCATGACGATCACCGGCATCGAGGCGGAAGTGATGCCGCCCATCGGGCCCACGGCGTTCACGTCGTGGCAGGGGATGAAGCGGATCTCATCGGCAGCGGCGAGCTTCTCCGCCTCTTCGTCCGTTTTCGCCCAGCCTTCGAGCTTCGCGGCACCGAGCACCGCGCCCTGCATCGGGCCCGTCATCCGTTCCCAGGTGATCGGGGGGCCGGCGTGCAGCAGCGTACGCCCTTCACGGAGTTCAGGGATCACGTCACGCGCGGTCTTCACGTCCACCCAGTGAGGACGGGCGGCCTTCAGGCGTTCAATCACAGCGGCATTGGCTTCATTAACAGTCTTAAACATAGTGGTACTCCAAAAAAATCAGATAGTTCGGGACTTACTGCATCTTCGCGAGGAGCTTCTGCAGGCGCTCATTCCCCTGGCAGGGCGGTGCCCACTGATAGAAGACGCACCGGATCTTCGATGTCTGCAGGTCTTCAGCAAACTCTCTGAGGCCGATATTGATGATCTGAGGCTCTTCAGTCAGAAGCGCCGGGACTTCTCCCGCTGCTGCTGCCGTCTTCTGAGCGGTCAGCTGCACCGCGAGCATCACGGATTCACGCGGACCCGCGGTCACGATGATGCCGGCGTCAACGAGTTTCTCGATCTGAGCGGACCTCACCTGCGGATCCTCTTCCGTACCGGTGACTGACGCGATCACGACGAGCGGTTCCTTGCGGCGAGCCCGGAGGGCTTTCACCGAGTCGCTTACCGCGCCCGCCGGATCCGGATGGCTTCCGAAACCAAGCACCACGTCCATGAGGAGCACACCGACATCCGGCGACTGATCGAGCATGTCGATCCTTTCAGTACGGACCGACGGATCAATCATCGGGTGCGGACGGCCGCGGGTGTAGACGTCGTCCCCAAGGTCAATCACGGCGTGGCCGTCGGCGTGCAGCATGTAGCCTTCTTTATGCGCCGCGTCCTGGGGGACACCGATCGCTTCGGAGAGCAGCATCGCGGTTTCGCTCGCGAGCGTGCCGCCCGTGAAGAGACCGAGGATGTGTTTCCCGGCGACGTCCGGCAGACCGGCAGAAGCGTCAATCGCGTGCGTAAGTTCCATCGCGAGGCGGGCCGCTTCATCAAGCGTATAAGCGAAGAACACATTCCCTTCGCGGCGCTTCACCGGAGCGGTTCCGAGGAACAGAGCTACCACAGGCTTCCCGAGCGTCTGCATGAGGGACGAGATCTTCTCGCGCACTGAGGCCGCAGGCGGTTTCGACACAAAGGCGATTACCTTGGTGTCCGGGTCCTTAGACAGCATCTCAAGCGCCGTCATCGCGGAGAGACCGCCCACCTTTTCCGTAAGGTCACGGCCGCCGAGACCGAGAGCGTGCGTGATGCCGCCGCCCTGCAGCGCGATCTGGGAGCAGAGCTCCTGGATCCCGGTGCCGGACGCGCCGACGATCCCGATCGGGCCGCGGTTCATGCGGTTCGCGAACGCGAGCGGCGCGCCGTTAATGAAGGAAGTGCCACAGTCGGGGCCCATCACGAGGAGACCATGCTCGCGCCCATAGGTCTTCAGCTCCACCTCACGTTCAACGCTCACGTTATCGGAGAAAAGCATCACGTGACGCCCGCTCTTCAAAGCCTGCATCGCGGGTTCATGCGCGTACATGCCGGCGATACTGATGAGCGCGATGTTGCTCTTCGGGAGGACTTCAACGGCCCGCTTAAAGGAATGCACAATCGGGAACGTGGCGGACTTCCGGCCTTTCGCGAGATTCGCGAACGCGTTTTCCATCCGATCCCGGATCTGATCGACAATTTCTTCACCGGCGTCGCTATCAATCACCACGCAGATGTCATTCGGACCGGCGTCATTCAGTAAGTCGTGCCAGAGTCCGGTTTCCCGGAAAACATCCTTATTCGCTGGCGTGCCCATCATGATGGAAACCCGGTTGACGTCATCAGCTTTGCTTAAATCGCGGGAGATCAGCATCAGGCTGACGGAGTCTTGAAAACTTCCTTTTTTCAAAAAGGCATGAAGCATATTCACTCCTTCACTGACAAATAAAAGTTCGTAAGATCATTGGCTTTCGGAGTTATTACACCATCCCGCCCGTTAAGCGTTCAATGGATAATCAGCGTCTCACCGTGAAAAATTCTTTTTAAATAAAAATCAAAAAACGGTTCTCAGAAATGGATTTTTTAAAAGGTTTCCGGATTTCCCGATTCTCGAAAAAACCGCCTGAATCCCGCAGACATGGGATCCCGGGCGGTGTCTGGAGATCTTTTTGAGTGGGGTTTTAGAGAGAGACGAATCCTCAAAACGGCTCTGGATTCTTCATGTCCGGGAAGCACTTTTCGCAGCCCTCTCGCAACCCCAAAATCCGTCACTTAAAAATTTTTGTTGAATAACGCTTCAATTATTTAAATTCTTTAAAGACACGAAAATTCCGCATTTAAAAGTTCGTTGTCATTTTTTTCTATTGTTTTACAAGAAGGAAAATCTGTCTGAATTGATCAGCCTCTTAATAATGTGTCATCAGTGGTATATTTTTCCCGTTCTCCTGTGACAGAAGTCTGACGTATGGTCCAGGTGAGGCAGCGGTCGAGCGACCCTTGAGGGTCCGGTTCCTGTCTGACCCAAAAAAGGATCCTTTGTTTTTCATGCTATCCGGCCATTTGGACTGGAGCGATATGAAAGGCAACGGTGTGGTCTTCACCGCGGGAGAAAACCACTCACAAGGAAGCGCGGTCATCCCGCGCTTATCAATGAAATCTGAATGTCACTGGGGAGGATTCGAGAGAATTCGTTAGATTCAGCTGTTGCCAATCGCCTTCCGGTCCTTCGCTCTGTCTCACGTTTTCACACCCAGGCGTCACCGGAAACCTCTCCTCCCCTCTTCCTCCGGTTTCAACAGGGACGTTTATGGACAATAATTTCCGAATTCCCAACTTCGACATGGAAGCGCTGAAAACGTTCTTCATGGTCGTCAAATGCCGAAGCTTCAGTGAGGCGGCGGACCGTCTCCATAAGACGCCCGCCGCGATCAGTTACCGGATCCGGGCGCTCGAGGATCAGGTGGGGATGCCGCTCTTCAAGCGCTCCACGAGAAACGTTGAGCTCCTCCCCTCGGGCGAACACCTGATGGAGCATGTCTCGCAGATCTACACCATTCTTCAGGAGATCCCGCGGGAGCTGCAGCAGCTGAGTCTTGGGGTAGAACCCTTTTTCTCCATCGCGATCAATAACCTCATCGGAACCCCGGAAGGCACTAGTAACCTCGTGAGCCTTCTTCACGACCGCTTCCCCGACACGAATTTCAACCTGGAACGCTGTGTCTATATGGGGGTGTGGGATTCGCTGATGCGGGGGGACGTCAATTTCGCGATCGGGGTCCCTACCTGGCACCCGATCAGTAACGAGTTTTCGACGATCCCCGCGGGAGAAATCCGCTGGACCTTTGTCTGCGCGCCGACGCATCCCGTCGCTAAACTGACGGACGACGTGCTGACTGACGACATCCTCCGCCAGTACCCGGCCGTGAACGTGGAGGACACCGCGGTGACACTCCGGAAACGGACTGCGTGGCTGCTCCGGGGACAGAAAGAAATCGTGGTCCCGAATCTCGCGACGAAACTTAAGTGTCATCTGAAAGGGGTGGGAGTGGGGTTCCTGCCTGAAAAAATGGTGGAACCCTATATCCGCTCAGGAGAACTGGTGACCCGGAAGGTCTCAAACCCCCGTAACCCGAGCCCGATGGGGATCGCGTGGAAGAAAGACGGCGAAGGAAAGATTCTGCAGTTCATGAAGGATCTTTTTGAGAAACGGGATCCGGCGATCGAGCCTTATCTTCGGAACATGACGGTAGCAGAGAGAAAACCGGTCCCGCGGGAGGCCGTGCCGCTAGCCTGAATATTCCTCGAAAAGCCCTGGATCTCAAGGGCGGATGATGTGAAGCCTCTATTAATAGAGGAAAGAGCCGGAATGACTTCCGGCTCTTTGCCTTACTGAGGCTTAAGTTTTCAGATGTCAGGCGAGCGCCGCGACCAGCACTGCCTTGATCGTGTGGAGACGGTTCCCCGCCTGATCAAAAACGATCGAGGCTGGAGACTCAAAGACCTCTTCAGTCACTTCGATCCCGGCCGCGAGCTCGGGGTGCGCTTCAACCACGGCCTTCCCGACCTTCGTCTCCGCGTTGTGGTACGCGGGGAGGCAGTGCATGAATTTCACCCGGGGGTTTCCGGTCGCTTTGATGAGCGCCGCGTTCACCTGATACGGCATCAGATCGTGAATCCGCTGATTCCAGACTTCGGCCGCTTCTCCCATCGAGACCCAGATATCGGTGTAGATGAAGTCAACACCCTTTACGGCTTCCTCAGGATCTTCCGTCAGGGTGATCTTCGCGCCGCTCTCCCGCGCGAACGCTTCGCACATATCGAGAATCGATTGCTCCGGCCAATAGGCTTTCGGAGCTCCGATCCGGACATCCATCCCCATCTTCGCGCCTACCATCAGAAGCGAATTTCCGGTGTTAAAGCGGGCGTCACCGACGTAGGCGAAACTGATCTGATGAAGCGGCTTATGGGCGTGCTCCCGCATCGTGAGCAGATCACAGAGCATCTGGGTCGGATGCCATTCGTCGGTCAGCCCATTAAACACCGGGACGCCGGCATATTGATCGAGCTCCTCCACCGTCCGCTGCGAGAAACCGCGGTACTCAAGCGCGTCATACATTTCCCCAAGCACCCGGGCGGAGTCCTTTACGCTTTCCTTGTGGCCGAACTGAGATGCCGTCGGGTCAAAGAACGACGTATGAGCGCCCTGGTCCGCCGCCGCGACCTCAAAGGCGCTGCGGGTCCGGGTCGAGGTCTTCTCAAAAATGAGCGCAATATTTTTCCCGACGAGGCGCGGCACTTCGTATCCGCCCCGCTTCGCGCGCTTCAGATCTTTCGCAAGATCGAGAAGATAGGTGATTTCTTCAGGCGTATGGTGGCAGAGGCTTAGGAGACTGCGATTCCTGAGATTAAATGGCATTTTTCGATCCTTATAGAAGGAACCAGGAGGAAAAAAGAAAAACGTGAGGGCAGAAGGGAAAAGCGAGGGAACTCTTTATCCGTGACCGATTCCCGAGAGAGAGACAAGGACTCCTGAAATGCCACGAGGGTGAGGAAAATTTTGTGGGTGACTCTGAGATAATTGCTCTTGGAGG
>ERZ827104.1153-NODE-1153-length-24490-cov-6.423696_pt1 | contig 24490 bp, 22 predicted proteins | sample MGYA00519781_ERZ827104 | MGnify/ENA primary metagenome ERZ827104 (study PRJEB31778, sample SAMEA3449257) | human gut metagenome | biome: human gut; feature: human-associated habitat; material: faeces | place: United Kingdom | collected 2010/2012 ...
GGAATTCCTCCACGCCGAACTTGCGCGCGTCGGCAAAGGGCGGCAGCAGCTTGAGTCCGCCGTTCTTGCGCGCCATGTCCCAGGTCTTGCCGTTGCCGATGTGGTCAAGCAGACTCTGGTAGTTGCCGTGCAGCACGACGCCAACGTCTGTAATGCCCGCGCCCGCCATGTTGGAGAGCATAAAGTCTACCGCGCGGCAGCGCCCGCCGAACGGCACGGAGCCGGGCATGCGTTCCTCCGTCAGCTCACGAAGGCCGGGTGTTTTCGCATAGGCAAAGATGATACCGTGTAATCCGTTCATCGTACCGTCTCCTTTCCGTCCACGCTGCGCATCCGGTTGGCGGGCAGCACATAGTCCTCTGCCACCGCCGCGCCGGGGCCAAGCACTGTGATGCCCCAGTTTTCGGGTGCGACCGCCTCCGGCGGCTCGCCGACCAGCGCGCGCTCGCCGACCACGCCGTTCTCGCCGATGATGGCATAGGAGACGCGCGCTCCCTTCCTGACGACCGCGCCGGGCATCAAGATGGAATACTGCACGCTCGCGCCCTCCTCCACCGTGCAGCGCTCAGAGAGGACGGAGTTCTCCGCCTCGCCCTCTACCGTGCAGCCGCGGGCAATGACACTATGCTCCACATGCGCCCTTTTGCCGAGATACGCCGGCGGCGCGGAGGTGGAGCGGCCGTAGATCGGCCAGTCCTTTTCGAGCAAGTCAAGTCCGCTGCCGGTGGCGAGCATGTCCATGTTCGCATCCCAGAGCGAATCGAGTGTGCCGACGTCCTTCCAGTAGCCGGAAAAGCGGTAGGCGGACATCTTTTCGCCGTTTTGCAGCATTTTGGGAATGATGTTCTTACCAAAGTCATTGCTGCTCGTCTCGTCGCCCTCGTCCTCGATGAGGTAGGCGCGCAGCTTTTTCCATGTGAAAATATAAATGCCCATCGAAGCAAGGTTGCTCTTTGGCTGTGCGGGCTTTTCTTCAAATTCCGTGACCGTGTCCGTCCCGTCCACATTCATGATGCCGAAGCGCGGTGCATCTTCCCAAGGTACCTCCATCACGGAGATGGTGCAATCCGCCCCTGTCTTTTTGTGCTGGTCGAGCATCTTGGCATAGTTCATCTTGTAAATATGGTCGCCCGAGAGGATAAGCACATACTCGGGGTCGTACATGTCGACAAAGCCGATGTTCTGGAAGATGGCGTTGGCCGTGCCCTTGTACCACGAAGCGCCGTCCGCGCTCTGATACGGCGGCAGGATATGTACGCCGCCGTCTGCGCGGTCAAGATCCCACGGCTGGCCGGAGCCGATGTAGCGGTTGAGCTCCAGCGGGCGGTACTGCGTCAGTACGCCCACGGTGTCAATGCCCGCGTTGGCGCAGTTCGAGAGCGGAAAATCAATGATGCGGAACTTGCCGCCGAACGGTACGGCGGGCTTCGCCATATTTTCCGTGAGCACATAGAGCCGGCTGCCCTGCCCGCCGGCAAGCAGCATGGCGATACATTCTTTTTTCACGCTTGTTCTCTCCTCCTTGTCACTGCTCGGCCAGAGTCTCTCCGGTCGGCTCCTCGCTCTTCTCCCCATGCCACTCGCCCTCGCCCGAGAAGAACGCCGCGCCGAGCGGCGGGATCTTCACGCACAGCGAACAGGGCTTCCCGTGCGACGGAATGCCCTCCGTTTCGATCGGCTCTTCGTTGCACCAGTCCCCTGTGCCGCCGTAGGCGGCAAGATCGGTGGTGAATACCTCTCGGTAGGTTTTTTTCGGCGGCACGCCAAAGCGGTACTCCGCCTGACCGACGGGCGAGAAGTTGACAGCGGCGATCAGCTCGCGTCCCTCCCGGTCGCGCCGGACAAAGACGACCACATTGTTGCAGTTGTCGTCGGCAACGAGCCATTCAAAGCCTTCCCACGAAAAGTCGATCGACCAGAGGGGACTCTGCGATAGATAAAAGCGGTTGATATCCTTGAAAAACTGCTGGGTCTGCTGGTTTTCTTGATTTTCGAGTAAATACCAGTCAAGCTGGGAAGCAAAGTCCCACTCGTGCCACTGCCCAAGCTCCGCTCCCATGAAGGTAAGCTTTTTGCCCGGGTGGGCAAGAAGGTACGCTGTGAATGCGCGCACGCCCGCGAGCTGCTGCCAGTTGTCGCCGGGCATCTTGCCGCGAAGCGAACCCTTCATGTGCACGACCTCGTCGTGCGAGATCGGCAGGACGAAATTCTCCGAGAAGGCGTACATCAGCGAAAAGGTGATGTCCTTGTGGTGGAACTGACGGAACCACGGGTCGAGCTTCAGGTAGTGGCACATGTCGTTCATCCAGCCCATATTCCACTTGAGGTTGAAGCCGAGGCCGCCGTCCTTTGCCGGGCGCGTGACGAGCGGCCACGCGGTCGACTCCTCTGCGACCATCAGTACATTCGGATCGACAGAAAACGCCGTTTCATTGAGCGCGCGCAAAAAGTCGATGGCTTCTAAATTCTCGTGTCCGCCATCTTTGTTCGGCGTCCAGCGGCCGTTTTCGCGCCCATAGTCAAGGTACAGCATGGACGCGACTGCGTCCACGCGCAGGCCGTCGAGATGAAATTCCCGCAGCCAGAACGCAGCAGAGGAAAGGAGAAAGCTCTTCACCTCGCCGCGGCCATAGTCGAAAACGCGCGTCCCCCACCCCTCGTGCTCACGCTTATTGGGGTCTGCGTATTCGTAGCAGGACGTACCGTCGAAGTCGATGAGGCCGTGCTCGTCCTTGCAGAAGTGCGCGGGCACCCAGTCAAGGAGAACGGAGATCCCCTTGCGGTGCAGGTGGTCGACAAAGTACATAAAATCCTTGGGCGTTCCGTAGCGCGATGTCGCGGCAAAATAGCCGGTACACTGGTAGCCCCAGGAATCGTCGAGCGGATACTCCGTCACGGGCATGAGCTCCACGCAGTTGTAGCCAAGATCCAGAACATAGTCTGCCAGCTCATGGGCAAGCGTGCGGTAATCGTAAAAATCACCGTTCTCGCGCCGCCGCCATGAGCCGAGATGGACCTCGTAAATATTGAGCGGAGCGCGGTCGATGGGCGCTTTCGCGCGGTTTTTGCGCCATTCGTCATCGCCCCAACGATACCCGCCAAGATCGTAGAGCTTGCCGGCTGTGCCGGGGCGGGTCTCGGCGTGGAAGGCGTAGGGGTCGGTCTTGAGCACCGTGTCGCCCCTCTGCGAGGTGACGGCGAACTTATACGTGTCATAACGCTTCAGTCCCGCGACAAAGCATTCCCAAAAGCCGTCGGCGTTGCGCGTCATCGGGTGGTCGTATCCGTTCCAGGCGCAGAAATCTCCCACGACGGACACATACGCAGCGTTCGGCGCCCACACGCGGAACACGTAGCCGTCTTTTCCCGCCCGCCGCGTGCGGTGCGCGCCGAGATAGCGGTAGGCCTCGCTGTTCGTGCCGCCGTAAAAGGCAGCAGCGTCAAATCGTCTGCCGGTTTGCTTCATACCTCTTGTCCTTTCTCATCATAGAGCATATGAGACTGCATCACACCGCATGCGCCTTATTCCTCGTCCGGCGCGCGCTGCGCAGCGGCGCCGCCGAGGCCGAAATCCTCCTCCACGCTCGCCGTATCGCGGCGGAGCATGTTCTCCATCACGCGAATGTCGCTGTCAATATCCATCGCCTCGCTGCGGTAAAGGTCGTCGAGCTGCTTGTCAAAGCCCTTGATGAGGGCGTCCATTGTCTCTTCGATGCGCTCCTGCGCACGGGAAAGATTTTCTCCCTCGATGCCCGCCTCCTCAAATTTGGCGTAGCTGTCGAGCAGCTTGAGCGTGGTGGGCAGATAATAGTTGAGGAAGGTCGCGGCCTGCTGCTGCTTTTCCGGGTGCTGCTCCACCTCGCGGAAGATCTTGCCTGCGACAGTCTCAAGATGGTCGATCTTTTCACTCAGCACGGGGTCGGCGATGCGGTCGTTCGCGCTGCGAATGGCGCGCAGCGCGCCCGCGTAGCCCTCGTTCGCTTCCTTGGGTGTGACGTTTGCCTTCTTCGCCGTTTCGTTCGCATAGTCGGCAAAGGCGTTGGCGTTGCGGAAGAACATTCCTCGCCCGCTGTCCAGATAAGCGCCCGCGCCGAGCAGTCCCTTTTCCACCATGAAGTCAAGGTCGCTTTCGACCTTTTTGCGGCTCTTGCCCGTCACGGCGCAGAGTTCGTCCACAGCAATGTGGCTGCGCTTGCCCATCACGGCAAGGTAGCGCGCGACACGCGCGCTGCGGCGCTTCATCCGCTGCCCGGCGACGAGCATGGCAACACCGCCGGCAAAGAAGCCGCACATGGGGAAGAGGTCTTCCATCATGTAGGAATACCAGCCGTAGGCGATGACCTCCCCCAGCATGGTCACAAGGCTGATACCAAAGATCGCAGTGATGGCCGCGCCGATGATTAAGAGGATGCGCGCGGTCTTGTCGGAAGTCTTCGGCGCGCGGTTCATCTTCTTCGCCGTCTGCACAACGGTCTTTTCTACCTTGTTCGTACTGCGCGCCGTAACGTTCGCGTTCGGACTGGTGCTCGTGCGCATGCCGCTGCGCGGTGCGCTCACCTTCTTCGGCCGGTCGGAAAGCTTGGAAATGAGCGCGATCAAGCCGATCGGCCACAGGCCGAAGGCAAAAAGCGCCGCAATGATGATCCAGCTGCCAATGTCGCCGCCATCTTTTTTCTTTGGCGTTTTGCCTCCCTCGTCAAAGCGAAACGAGCCGCTCTCAGGGTCGTACTCAAATTCCTTACTCATTTACTGTTTCTCCTTTTTTCGCCCGCTCTTGCGGCGCGCTCGCGTTCAAAGTCGATGATGTTCGTCTTTTTGCCGCTCTTTTCATCGAGCACATACAGTGAGTCGAGCTGCGACTTGAGGTTTGCCTTCACCGAGTCGATATAGTCGCGGCGCAGCTGTGCCTGCTCCTCGCGCTCATCGTCGGTCAGTCCCTCGGCCTTGGCCTTGCGCGCCAGCGCGTTGATGCGCGCGATCTTTTCTTCCATCGTCATTGCATTCTTCTCCTTACAAGTATCGGCGCAGCAACAGCGCCGTTCTTCCCTTTTTGCTGAGACCCCCGACCTCGGCGACCTCGAATTTTCCAAGCCCGCGCGCGGAGACCACATCTCCCTGCGCAACGGGCGCGTCCGCCTTGAGCGTTTCGCGGTGGTTGAGCTGTACGCGCCCGGAGGAGATAAGCTCCTGCGCCTTGCCGCGGCTCATCGAAAAGCCGCTCGCCGCCACCGCGTCGAGCCGCAGCGTCGAAACCGTGTCGCGGATCTCCTTGACCTTGAGCTCAGGGATATTCAAGCCAGAAAGTTCGATCTCGCTGACCGAGAGCTTCACCCGCCCCGCGCTCGTCACATTTTGCAGCAGATAGGGCGCAATGTCGCGCGAAACGATCAGGTCGCACGAGCCTTCCGACACCAGAATGTCGCCAAGCTTTTCCCTCGTGATGCCTTGCGCCATGAGCGAGCCGAGAAAGTCCCGGTGCGTCAGCGTGTCCTCTTTGCGGTAGGTACAGCGCAGCGCCGTCATGGATTCGCTCTCGTCCGCTTCCTCCTGCCAGTCGGGCAGGAAAAAGAGCATTTTCCGCTCCGCGCGCTCATAACCGCCGCGAAAGGCGTAGCCTTCGTGAATGGCGGCGGCGTGCAGCAGGTCCTGCGCCGCGCGCTGCTCGGCGGGGCTTAAAAAATCTGTCGCCGCAGGAATATTGCGTTGCCGGCTCTGCTCGCATTTATCGAGGATATGCGCCAGCAGCACGCGCTCCTCGCCGCTTTGTGCGGCGCGATCCAATAGCTGCCTTCTGTCCATCAGCACGCTCCGTTCTGTGTGCGCCAGAGGGAAGCGTACTCGCCGTTTTCCTTGAGAAGTTCCTCGTGGCTGCCCTGCTCGGCGATGCGCCCGTCCTCGATGACGAGGATACGGTCTGCCGAGCGAATGGTGGAGAGCCGGTGCGCGATCACAAGCGTTGTGCGCCCGCGCGAAAGCTCGTCAAAAGCATGCTGGATCTTCACCTCTGTCACGCTGTCGAGCGCGCTCGTGGCTTCGTCCAGAATGAGAATGGGTGGGTTTTTGAGGAAGATCCGCGCGATGGACACGCGCTGCTTCTGCCCGCCGGAGAGCATCGTGCCTCGCTCGCCGACGTAGGTGTCAAAACCGTGCGGCATGGCCATGATGTCATCGTAGATCTCCGCGCGCTTCGCCGCCTCGACGATCTCCTCGTCCGTCGCGTCCGGGCGGCCGTAGCGGATATTTTCGCGCACGGTGTCTGCAAAGAGGAACACGTCCTGCTGCACAACGCCGATGGCGCGGTGAAGCGAGGTCTGCGTGAGGGCGCGCACGTCCTCCCCATCGATGCGGATCGCACCGCCGCTGACCTCGTAAAAGCGGGGAATGAGCTGGCAGAGCGTCGACTTGCCGCCGCCGGAAGGCCCCACGATGGCAAGCATCTCGCCGGGCGTAACATGGACGCTCACGTCATGCAGCACACCCTCTCCCTCTGTTCCCTCGTAGGAAAAGCTCACATGGTCAACGTCGATCTCGCCGCGGCAGTTCGTAAGCTCCTTCGCGTCCGGTGCGTCCTTCAGCGCAGGCTCCACGCGCATCAGCGCGGTGAAGCGCTCGAGACCGGCAAAGCCGCGCGCAAAGATCTCGGAAAAATTGGCGAGCTTGCGCACGGGGCTGATAAAAGCGGTGATGTAGAGCGAAAAGGTGATGAGGTCAATGTAGTTGATCTCGCCGCGCATGATGAGGTAGCCGCCCACCGTGATGACGGCGGCGGAGAGCAGCGTCATGAAAAATTCCATCGTCGCGTTGAATACGCCCATCTCATGGTGGAAAGCACGCTTGGAGACCTTGAATTCCTCGTTCGCGGTATTGAATTTGTCGATCTCCTCGTCCTCGTTGGCAAAAGCACGCGCCGTACGAATGCCGGAGAGCGACGACTCGATGCCGACATTGATGGCGGCGGTCTTTTGCTTTTCGTTGCGCGAAGCCGCGCCCATCTTGCTGCGGCGCGACATGATAACGGCGATAAACACCGGCAGAATGCACGCCACCACAAGGGCAAGCCGCCACTCGATGGAGAACATGATAACAAGCGCACCGATGATCGTCAGCGTGGAGATGAGCAGGTCCTCCGGCCCGTGATGGGCAAGCTCCGTGATCTCGAAGAGGTCGCTCGTCAGCCGGCTCATGAGCTGACCCGTGCGGTTATGGTCAAAAAAGCTGACGTCCAGCTCCTGCACGTGAATGAAGAGGTCGCGGCGGATATCCGCCTCTACGCGGATACCGAACGTGTGCCCCCAGTAGGCGATCACATAGTACAAAAGCGCGCGTACGATAAACGCCGCCATCATCACGCCCATGACGACAAAAAACGCGTGGTACTGCTGCTGGGGCAGCAGGTCGTACATCGACTTGCGCGTGACCATCGGGAAGGCAAGGTCAATGAGCGCGACGATCGTCGCGCAGACAAGGTCTAAGGCAAACAGGCCGCGGTGCGGCTTGAAGTAGGCAAAAAGAATGGAAAGCGGCTGCTTTTTTTGAAATTCACGGGTCGTCATAATCAATTGCTCCTGAAAACACTTTTTCAAGGTAATTGTAGCACAGGCAGGAGTGCCTTGCAAGGAGGGCCTCTCCTTTTGCGCAAAAAAAGAACGGCCGAAAGGCCGCTCTTTTACCGCGTATTTTATTTGATGCGCACGATGATCGACAGCACCGCACCGCCGACCGAGGCCGTCACGGTCGTGATGCCCGTCTTGATGGGCGAGATCGTACCGTCTGCCGAGATGGACAGAACGCTCGCGTCCGCCACCGCCCAGGTGGTGGCTGCGTCCGTTCCGGAAACGCTCAGACGAATGGATTCGCTCGGTTTGATCGTACAGTCGAAGGTGCCGTTCGCGTCCTTGGAAAGCGTCGTACCGACGTTGGTCTTGATGCTCAGCGCCGAGGCGTCCACCGTCGGAGTGACCGGAGCCGTCGTGCCGGGATCGGTCGTTTCGCCGCCCGTCACATCGCCCACGTTCGGCTCCTCGCCGATACTCGGATCGGCCTCGCCGTCTGCGTCCGTATCTCCGTCAACCGGTTTGTTGCTGTCGTCCTGCACGCCGGGTAACGGGTCAGCGTCATCGGGGTTGATCTTTGCGACGATCTTTTCGCCGAAGAGCGACCAGCTCAAAAGCAGCAGCACCACGACCAGCACCGCCGCCATCGCGCCGCGGGCGGAGTGGGTCTGCTTTTTATCCGAAACACGCCGGCCGCCGTTCTGTTTGCCGGAATTGTGCTTGCCGGAGTTGTGCTTGACCTTACGGGGGTGGTCGCCCTCCTCGCAGAACGGGCACCTGCGATAGCTGGGAGAATATTCTTCACCGCAGCGCGGGCATTTGAGAAGATCCATGCCGACGCTCCTTTCTTTTTGTCAAAAATCAAGTATCTGCCGCACAGCGCAAGCACGCTGTATTCCTTTACATAATACTTGCTTTTTTCTTCCGCGTCAACTGCAATGCGCAAAAAATTGTCGCTTTCCGCAGCGCAGCCTTGCAATTCCGCCAAAGTCTCCCTATAATTGACCTATAAAATACAATTCACGGAGGAAGCGGCGATGAACACCATCTTCATTGGCATTGCGGGCGGCACCGGCTCCGGCAAAACGACTCTCACCGAGCATTTGAAGCAGCATTTCGGCGACGATATCAGCGTCGTCCATCACGACAGCTATTATAAGCACCAGGATCTTCCCTTCGAAGAACGCTGCAAGCAGAACTACGACCACCCTGACGCTTTCGAAACGGATCTGATGGTCAAACAGCTCAAGGAGCTCAAATCCGGCAAGGCCATTCATTGCCCCGTTTACTCCTACGCCGACCATCAGCGCACCGAGGAAACCGAACTCATTCTGCCGAGCAAGGTCGTCATCGTCGAGGGCATTCTCATCTTTCAGGATCCCACGCTGCGTGAGATGCTTGACATCAAGATCTTTGTCGAGACCGACGCGGACGTGCGCATTCTGCGCCGCGCCCTGCGCGACGTGCGCGACCGCGGCCGCACGCTTGAAAGCGTCATCCACGCAGTACCTCACGACGGTCAAGCCTATGCACGAGCAGTTTGTTGAGCCGAGCCGCAAGTATGCCGACATCATCGTGCTCGAAGGCGGGCACAACTTAGTCGCGCTCGACATGATCATGCAGCGCATTGCCAGCCACATTGCCTCGGAAGATTAAAAAAATGCAAAAGCAGAATTGATCTATGATCAAGGAAGGAATTTAACAGAGGAGTACGAATATATGAGAAAAGCGGCTATTTCTTCCATTATTGCTATTATCTCGGGATACCTTGGCAGTGCATTTGGAGCCGAAATAATGAATTGGCCGCAGCTCGGTCCAATTCTTGCAATTGTTGTAATGGGGGCTGTAATCATTACCTCTTTGGAAGAGGACAAATAATTGTTTGACAACTTCCAGTTTGATGAAATAAAGCAGACGGCAATTGATGGGGTAACAAGTTGTATGAAAATTCGAGAAGTGAACGAAAATAAAAAGCAGTTTATATCATTGTTGTTATTAGCAGACGAACAGGAAAGCATGATTGACCGTTATCTTGAAAAAGGAACGATGTATGTGCTTGAAGACAATGGTGTAAAAGCTGAATGTGTTGTCACGGATGAAGGTAATGGAATACTTGAAATCAAGAATATTGCGGTTGATCCGAAATATCATGGAATGGGATATGGCAAGGTACTGATTGATTTTCTTGCCAATAAATATGCAAAAGAGTATTCTATTTTGCAAGTTGGAACTGGAGATAGTCCACTGACAATACCATTTTATGAGAAATGTGGATTTGCTCGTTCTCACAAGATTTCAAATTTCTTTACAGACAATTATAATACCCCAATCTATGAGGGCGGTGTAAAGTTAATAGATATGATATATTTGCAAAGGCGTTTATAGCTTCCAGTTTGTCGAACTGATAAAAAATCCTTTCGGAACAAAAGGGCACTTCTATACTCTCTATCAAGGTGCGTTCTGGGGTGCTCCATTTTCCGTCAAGCTGTATACAGATGAAAAAACCGGCCGATGGTTACCGGCCGGTTTTACTGTTTTATGAGCGCTCGCCCTTGGCATCTCCTCTTTTTGACTATTTTACACGCCCGCGAAGCGGAACACCACGCCGATCACGGCGGAAATGCCGATGAAAACGATTGGGTGCAGGTCTTTGGTCTTTTTGACGCAGCGCGTGAAGAAGAGCAGCGCCAGCGCAAGGACGATGCCGCGCCAGTTGATCGCACCGTCCCATGAAAACTTCATCAGCAGGGACTCGCCCGCCGACGCGCTCGTGATCCCCGCGATCACCTGGAGCAGCACGCCCGCGCAGGCTGCGCCGATGAGGCCGGTGGAGGCCGGGCGCAGCCCGTAAAACGCGTCGGCGACAACCTTACTGTCGCGGAACTTTGCAAGCATCGCCGCGACGATCAGGATAACGACGATCGACGGCGTCACCTCGCCGATGGTGGCGATGATCGCGCCGGGCACACCCGCCACCGTGTAGCCAACGTAGGTCGCCATGTTGATGCCGACCGGCCCCGGCGTGGATTCCGACACCGCCAGCATATTCATGAGGTCCGTCTGCGTGAACCAGCCGGTGGTCGCGCCGATGTCCTTGAGGAACGGCAGCGTCGCCATGCCGCCGCCAATGGCGAAGAGCCCTGTTTTGAAAAACTCCCAGTACAGACGAAGATAGAGCGTCATTTCGCTTTCCTCCCCTCAAGCGCCTTGAGCACGATGCCGGAAAGCGCCGAAAGCAGCACGAACCACACCGGCGAAACGCTCAGCAGCATACTGCCGAGCAGCACGAGCGCAAAGATGACCGCCGTGCGCTTATCGACCACGGATTTCTTCAGCAGCTTGAGCACCGCGTTCAGGATCAGCACGCACACGCACACCTGAATGCCGGCAAAGGCATTCTGTACCCACGCAAGATGTGCAAAGTTCGTGATCAATCCCGCGAGAACCGTGATGATGATAAGAGAGGGGAATACAACGCCGAGCGTTGCGGCAATGCCGCCGAGGACGCCCTTTTTCTTCTGCCCGATAAAGGTCGCCGTATTGACGGCGATGATGCCCGGCGTGCACTGACCGATGGCAAAGTAATCGACCAGTTCTTCTTCCGTCGCCCACTTTTTGTTCTGTACGATCTCGCGCTCAAGGATCGGCAGCATGGCCATGCCGCCGCCGAAGGTCATCACGCCGATCTTGGCAAAGGTGAGAAACAGCTCCCAAAGCATGTTCAAAGCCCCCTTATTCCACGTATCCGTAAAGGCCGCGCACAGACACCTCGCCCGTGCGAACGGTCTCGACCGTTCCGTTCTCGCGGCGCACGATGAGACCGAATTCCTCGTCCACGTCCAGCGCCGTAACCTTTTCCTTCGTATCCTGCCACAAAAGCTGTACCTCGCGCCCGATGGTCACGCAGCGGCGGCGGTATTCTTCAAGATACGCACTCGTATCGCCCGACTTGAGCGCTGCGTAGAGCGCGTCAAGTTCCTCGATCATCGCCGCGGCCAGTTCCGCGCGCGAAATGCGCCTGCCCGTTTCGCGCAGAATGGACGTTGCGATCTGCGCAACGTCGCCGTCGAAGTCCTCCTCGCACTGGCTGACATTGATGCCGATGCCCGGCACAACGTATTGCAGCGCGCCCGTTTCGCCCTCCACGCTCAGCTCGGTCAGGATACCGCAAAGCTTTCTGCCGTTGAGCACAAGGTCGTTCGTCCACTTGATCTGCACGTTCGTGCCGCCCACGCGGTCGACCGCGCGGCTCATTGCAACGGCAACGAGTCCCGTGAGCGGCATGAGCTGCGCGGGAGTGAGCTCAGGGCGCAGCAAAACAGAAAGATACACGCCCTTACCCGCTGCGCTCTGGAAAGTGCGGCCGCGCCGGCCGCGCCCGCTCGTCTGCTCCGCCGCAACGGCGACCGTGCCGTCCGGCGCGCCGTCGAACGCGATGCGTTTTAAGTAAGCGTTGGTCGAATCAATGGTATCAAAGCAGTCGATGCGCCCGCCGACCACCTGCACCCCGCCCAGAAAGCTGCGCACGGTCTGCTCACTGAGCACATCGGGCAATGCCTTGAGGCAGTAGCCGCGCCCCGGAACGGCTTCGATCTCATACCCCTGCGCGCGCAGCGCGGAGATGCTCTTCCAGATCGCCGCGCGCGTGATGCCAAGCTCCGCGCTGACGGCCTCGCCCGAGACGAAGCGTCCCTTTTCGCGCAGCAGCAGCGCCAAAACGGTTTCTTTCCCCATAGCGTCCTCCGTTACAAAATGTAACCGAAATTGTTACCTTTTTGAAGTTGACAGTTGGCGGCTTATCGTTTACGATTGACATAATATATCAAACCCTGCGCCATTTCGCAGCCGCCGTCTTAGGATTGTAGCACGCTTGCCGCCGCATGTAAACCAAAATCTCGGTTTTCGGTTTACCCGGCGGCTTCTTGACGGATTTTCGACCCGGCGTGCTGCGCTAAGCCGATGCGCCCCTCCCACAACATTTTCTGACAGGAGCCGTCCCGTGAGCTTTTCCGACCTTACTTTTCTTTTTTATTTTCTGCCGCTCTTCTTTGCGGTTTATTATCTCGTCCCCTTCCGCTGCAAAAATGCCGTGCTCGTGCTGGGCAGCGCCGCATGTTATCTGCTTGGCGCAGGTGTGCGCGACGCGCTGCTTCTTTCCGCAGTGCTTCTTCTGCACTATTTTCTCGCGCGCTTGATGGTGGGGAGATCCCCGCGCATGCGCAAGGGGCTGCTTGCCGCCGCGCTGTCGGCGGATCTGTTCTGCCTCGTCTATTTCAAGTACGCTGCATTTTTTCTTGAAAATTGGGGAAAACTGACCGGGCAGAGCTTCCCCCTCATCAAACTTATTCTGCCGCTGGGCGTGAGCTTCTACCTCTTCCAGAGCGCGGGATACCTCATCGACGTCTGCCGCGGCGCGGCGGCGGAGAAAAATTTCGTCGACTATGCCGCCTTTACGATCGCCTTTCCGCAGCTGACGATGGGGCCCATTCTGCGCTACGATGAGTGGCGCGGCGCGCTCAAGGAGCGCACGCTCTCGCGTGAGGACGCCTTCCTCGGCTTCGAGCTTTTTGCCGTCGGTCTTTGCTTCAAGGTGCTGCTGGCCGACCAGCTTGCGCCGCTATGGGCCTCGCTTGAGCGCATCGGCTACGGCTATCTTTCTACGCCGCTTGCCTGGCTCGGCGCGGCGAGCTACAGCTTGCAGCTCTACTTCGATTTTTCCGGGTATTCTCTCATGGCGATGGGTCTTGGGCAGATGCTGGGGCTGCCCGTGCCGCGCAACTTTGACCTTCCCTACACTGCCCGCTCGGTGAGCGAGTTCTACCGCCGCTGGCACATCACGCTCGGCACATGGTTCCGCGACTATCTCTACATTCCGCTCGGCGGCAGCCGCCGCGGAAGCGCGCGCACGGCGCTCGCGCTGACGGTCGTGTGGTTCTTCACCGGTCTCTGGCACGGGGCAAGCTGGAACTTTGTCCTCTGGGGCATCGTGCTGCTTTTCTTCATCCTGCTTGAAAAATTCTGCATCGGCAGCTTTCTCAAAAAGCACGCGCTGCTCTCGCACCTCTACCTTCTTTTTGTCATTCCGCCCACGTGGGTCATCTTCCGCATCACGAAGCTCTCCGATGTCGGCGCGTATTTCACCCGCCTGTTTCCGTTTTTCGGCACGCACAGCGCCGTGTCCGCGCAGGATGCGCTCAAGCTGCTCTCTTCTTACTGGTGGCTGCTGCTCCTCGGTATTCTCTTCTGTCTGCCGCAGCCCCGCCGCTTTTTTGAAAAGCACCGCGGCACGCCGCTCATCGATCTGCCTCTCTTTGTCCTCTTCTGGGTGTGCGTGTACTTCATCGCCACATCGACGGGCAATGCCTTCCTCTATTCTCGTTTTTAAGGAGATCGTTCATGTCCTCCCGAATCCCTTCTCTTCTGCTGCCGCTGTTCCTATTGAGCGCGGTCACGCTCAATGTCTACCCGCTGCTTGATCCCACGGGCGTGTACGGCGGCTATCTATCAAAGCTCGACAAGAAAACGCCGCCCGTCGCAGCGGTGGCGCTCGCAGCTGCCGACGGGGTATATCCGTGGAGCGAGCCGAAAGCGCCTGAGCCGCCCCCCGCACCCGAGCCTGTTCCCGCGCCGGAGCCGGAGCCCGAACCCGAGCCCGACGAGCCTGCCTCCCCCTTCACCACGGTGGACGCGAGCTACTTTGACGACGCCCTTTTCATCGGCGACTCGCACACCGACGGCTTCAAGGACTACGCGGGTCTTCCCAACGCCGACTACCTCTGCCACAACGGGCTGACCGTCTGGTCGGCGGTGGAAAAGGCGGAGTTCCCCGGCAGGCAGACGCTCGCCCAGGCGCTAAGGGGCAAGCACTACGGCAAGATCTACCTGATGCTCGGCATCAATGAGCTTGGCGCCGGCACGGCAGAGAGCTGGGCCGCGCAGTACAAAGTGCTGCTCGATGAAATACGCGAGTTGCAGCCCGACGCCATCATTTTCCTGCAAGCCATCTTCCACACGACGCAGGAAAAGTCGGATACAACATTCTTCAAAAATTCGACCATCGACGCGCGCAACGCGGAGATACAAAAATTTGCTGACAACGAGACGGTCTTCTACATCGACTGCAACCCCGTCTTTGACGACGACACCGGTGCGCTGACGGCGGAATACTCCGGCGACGGCGTGCACGTCAAGGCTCCCTACTACGTGATGTGGCGCGACTATCTTTTTCAGTTCGGCGTGGTGCGATGATCGCAGCAACAAAAAAGGAACCGCTCTTTGAGCGGTTCCTTTTTTGTTATTTTATTCAGTGTTCTACCTTGTAGCCACGGTTCAGGCGCATTTCGAGCGCGTCGAGCTCGCTGTAAAGCTCCGGCGGCACCTTGCCGATCTTTTCGTAGTAGGCGCGCGCGTCCTCGCACTCCTTGAGCCAGAGATCGCGGTCGACCGAGAGGAGTCTGCGCATGTCGTACATCGACATATCAAGGCCCTCCATGTCGATGTCGTGGGTGTTCGGCTCGTAGCCGAGCGCGGTCTCCGCCGCGCCGATCTCATCGTCGGCGCGCGAGATGATCCATTGTAAAACACGCATATTGTCGCCAAAGCCGGGCCAGGCGAAGTTGCCGTCCTCGTCGGTGCGGAACCAGTTGACGTTGAAGATCTTCGGCGGCTTGGGGATCTTCTTGCCCATGTCGAGCCAGTGCTGCCAGTAATCGCCCATGTGGTAGCCGCAGAAGGGCAGCATTGCCATCGGGTCGCGGCGCACCACGCCGACCTGACCGGTCGCCGCAGCGGTGGTCTCCGAGGCCATGATCGAGCCGATGAACACGCCGTGCTGCCAGCTGAAGGACTGGTAGACGAGCGGCGCAGTCTTCGCGCGGCGTCCGCCGAAGATAATGGCGCTGATGGGCACACCCTCGGGATTGTCAAACTCCGGGCTCAGGCACGGGCAGTTGCGCGCCGGCGCGGTGAAGCGGCTGTTGGGGTGGGCGGCCTTTTCGGGGCTCTGCGGCGTCCACGGGCGGCCGCGCCAGTCGATCGCGCGGGCGGGCGGCGTCTTGTTGAGCCCCTCCCACCAGACGGTGTTGTCGCTCAAATCGAGGGCGACGTTCGTAAAGATCGTATCCTTGTGCGTCGAAATGAGCGCGTTGGGGTTCGACTTCATCGACGTACCGGGCGCCACACCGAAGAAGCCGTTCTCCGGATTGACCGCCCAGAGTCTGCCGTCCTTGCCGACGCGCAGCCACGCAATATCATCGCCCACGCACCAAACGCGCCAGCCCCAGCGCTGCAGGCCCTCGGGCGGGATGAGCATGGCGAGGTTCGTCTTGCCGCAGGCGGAGGGAAAGGCGGCGGAGATGTACTTGATCTCGCCGCGCGGGTTCTGGATGCCGAGGATCAGCATGTGCTCGGCCATCCACCCCTCCTGACGGCCGAGGTTCGAAGCAATGCGCAGAGCGAAGCACTTCTTGCCCTGAAGGACGTTGCCGCCGTAGTTGGAGTTCATCGAAATGATGGTATTGTCCTGCGGGAAGTGGACGATGTACTTATTGTCCTTATCAAGGTTGCACTGGCAATGCAGACCCTTGATGAAGCCTGTATCGTCACCGAGCGCATCGCACACGGCCTTTCCGACGCGGGTCATGATGTGCATGTTGAGCACGACATAAATGGAGTCTGTCAGTTCAAAGCCGTACTTGGCGAACGGCGAGCCGATGATGGACATGGAATACGGGATAATGTACATGGTGCGGCCCTTGTAAGCGCCGTCAGCCAGAGCATACATCTTCTTGTACATTTCCTTCGGCTCCATCCAGTGGTTCGTGGGGCCTGCGTCCTCTTCCTTTTCGCAGCAGATGAAGGTACGGTCCTCCACGCGCGCTACGTCGTCGGGGTCGGTGCGGTGCAGATAGCAGCCCGGCAGCTTATCCGGGTTGAGCTTGATGAGGATCCCTTCTCTGACGGCCTGCTCGCGCAGCTCACTGATCTGGTCTTCCTCTCCCGTGATCCAAACGATCTTGTCCGGCTTGGTGATGGCGCTCATCTCGTCGATCCACGACAATACCGCCTTGTTGTTCGTCAAATTCGTCATTGTTCTTTTCCTCGCAGCATTTTCACGGCACAAAGGAAATTTTTTTGCACCGCGTCTTGTGTGGCGTGCCGTGCCGCGCAAGGCGGCAGAGAGCGAACCGATGCACAGGAAAATGGTTGCTATTGAGTTTGACTCCTTTCTACCGCAAATTGTAGCAGAATGTCTCATCAATAACAACCATATAGCTTATTATTTTTTTGAATATATCGCAGCATGTTATCGCAGTAACGCGCCGATCGCGGCGGTGAGAGCCGCAAATTCCGCAAGGCCCAGTCGTTCGCCGCGGATAGTTGCGTCAAGTCCGCAGGAGGTGATCGCCTGCGCAAGCTGCTCTTTTGTGAGCTGCGAGCCGAACGCCGTCATCAGGCTGTTGACGAGCGTCTTGCGCCGCAGGGTAAATGCGCCGTATACCACGCGGAAGAAGAGCTTCTCGTCCTCCACCCTGACAGGCGGCTCCTTACGCACCACGGCGCGCAGCACGGCAGACGTGACCTTGGGCTGGGGCTCAAAGCACTCGCGCGGCACGGCGAAGAGATACTCCGGCTCCGTGTAGTACTGCATAAAGACGGAAAATGCGCCGTAGGCGCTCGTGCCCGGCGCGGCACACAGCCGCTCGGCGACCTCCTTCTGCACAAGCACCGTAATGCTCTCAAAGCACTTCGCCTCGATGAGCGCGGTGATGGCGGGGGTCGTGATGTTATAGGGCAGGTTCGCGCACACGATGGGCGTAAGGCCCCCGAACTTTTCGCGCACCAGCGCGGGGATATCGGTCTTGAGAATATCGGCGGAGACGACCTCGAAGTTATCGTAGCGCGCCATTGTCTCTTCAAGGATCGGCAGCAGCGTCTTGTCAAGCTCCACGGCAACGACTTTCCCCGCGCGCTCGCAGAGCTCATGACTCAAAGCACCGATGCCGGGGCCGATCTCCAGCACGCCGTTTTGCTCGCTTGCGCGCGAGCTTTCGGCGATCTCGAAGGGAATGGCGGGGTCGATGAGGAAATTCTGACCCATGGACTTGGAAAAGTGAAAACCGTGGCGCTTCAAGAGCGCCTCGATGGCAGCTTTGTTGTTGCGTTCCATAGCGTTGTTCCTTTCTGCGCTTTGGGCGTAAAGAATCAGTGAAATTATTTTATCATATTTTGCGCAAAAGAGTAGTAAAACTTTTTTCCCTGTGATAAAATGCAGCAATCTCAGGAAAAGAGGGATATTCTCATGGAGCTCACACCGCAAATTCTGATCGTTGTTCTGCCGCTCATCTTTCTCGGCGGCTTTGTCGATTCCGTTGCCGGCGGCGGCGGACTCATCACACTGCCGGCCTACCTCATGGCCGGTATCCCGGCTCACCTTGCCGCCGGAACGAACAAGGTCGTCAACGGCTGCGGCACGCTGACCGCCACGACCAAATATTTCCGCAGCGGCAAGATCCTGCTGCGCCCCGCCATCGCTGCGGCCGTCGGCGCGCTGATCGGCTCGGCGCTCGGCACAGAGCTGGCTGCCGTCATCTCGGAAAAGACACTGGAAACGCTGATGCTTATCGCGCTCCCCTGCGTGGCCGTCTTTCTCACGGTGAAAAAGGATTTCGGCAAGGACATTCCCGCAGAAGAGCGCCCCGTATATTCCGTTAAGCGCGAGGTCGTCACCGCCGCGCTCATCGGCCTTGTCTTCGGCTGCTACGACGGGCTGCTGGGCCCCGGCACAGGAACCTTTATGATCCTCGGCTTCACAGGCTTTCTCTCGCTCGACCTCATCACGGCAGGAGGCTGTGCCAAAGCTACCAATCTGGCCTCCAACGTTGCCGCCGCCGTTGTCTGGATTCTGCACGGGAACGTTTTATGGGAGATCGCACTGCCAGCCATCGCATGCAGCATTCTCGGCAGCTATCTCGGCGCGCGCTATGCCATTCGCGGCGGCAGCAAAAAGATCCGCAACATGATGTTCGTGGTGCTGGCGCTTCTTTTCATCAAGATGGGCTATGAGCTGCTGTTCTGAACCTGCGATCGATCAAAAAAAGACGTCTGGAAAACCAGACGTCTTTTTTCTTGCTCTTTACATCAATCGAGGAAGTAGACGGTCGAATTCCTCTGGAGACCGAACTGCTTGCACTCCTGATAGGTGTTCATATAGAGGTCGACTGCCGCACCGCGCACGCCGGTATCCTCGGCAACGGCGTTGCCGTAGGTGTAGCCGGTTGAGCCGATGATGAACATCTCGGTGCCGAGGGGGATAACCTTCTTATCCACCGCAACGGTGCCGACACGGACGGTCGTACCCGTGGCGGTTCTGGTGCCCACGCCGCCGTAGCCCGCGGTATAGGCCGTGCAGGTGACCTTCATTGAGCCGGAGAAATGAACGGAATCACCGGACTTCATCAGAAGGTAGCCGCTGCCGTCGTCCTCATAGGCGACGGACTTGACCGTATCGCCGCTCTGCGCGCGCTCCACGAGCGTGCCGACATAGGTGATCTCGGCAACGGAGGTGTTGTTCTTCTCCTCTACCGCCTGACGGGAGACAAACTGGCCGTCTGCGTACACGACCTCGTAAACAACATCGCGCGTACCGTCGATACCCTGCTGCACGACCTTTGTTTCGCCCTTGGGCAGGCGGTAGGAGGTGGTGGTCATCGTGATATGCTCCGCAGCCTCGGTATCCGTTTCGTAGTAGGTAAAGTCGGAAGCGACTGTAATCTCGACCGACTCGCCGGAAACATCGACCAGCACCATCTCAAGGGGGCTGACCGAGATTTGCAGGCGGCGCAGCAGCTCGCTGACGCGCTCGCCATTTCTTGTGGTGGCGTACTCAATATCGTCGCCGTGCGTCACCGTTACCTTTTCACCGGCAGGGAGCGTAACTTCTGCGTCGGCGCTCTGCGCGCCCGTGACGATAACGCGCTCCTGCGGGATGTCCGTCGTGCCGTCGAGCACGCTGACCGCATCGCCGTCGGCGATCAGATACAGCGCGTTCGCGCGCAGCTCGGGCGAACTGTTCAGCAGCATCACCGCGGCGAACAGCACGAAGAACATCGCTCTCCGGCTGTGCGGGGCTGTGAACAACTGTTTCAAAAACTTCTGCATGAAATACTCCTTTTTTCGCGGCGTGAGCCGCCGCAGCTTCGCGCAGCGGGGGAAATGCGCTGCGCCCGGAAAAAGATTACAATTTGTAACTTTTCCAAAACATGCTGGCAGTATACCGCTCGAAAAAGGATTTGTCAAGTTCTCGCCATTCTTTCGACAAAAGTTCTGTTTTCTTCTATTATTTCGATATTATTTGAACTTTCTGTTTGTAAAATTCAGATTTCGCGCTCATGAAAACAGCATTTTTCAGGTTTATGTAAACTTCTATCACCCCTCCCCCATGCCGCGCCGCCGCGCTGCGGAAGAACCGGCAGCCTCCTTTCCGGTGCATTTGTTCCCTCGAAGCGGGGCAAAAAATCTCTGCGGGCAGTCCGGGTGTGTCCCGCCGCCTTCCCCCGGCGCGTCAAAAGCCGGAAAAGCCTTGCAAACACTGTCCTTTTTGCTCGTCAGCACCGCCTTTGCCCCGCACAGAAGAAATGCAGCGTCTCCCGTGTCCGCAAAGGTCACAGGTGACGCTGCATGCAGCAAATTGCATCGCCGCAGAGGAAAATATGCAAGTTTGACTTTTTAAAAATTCATTTATCGAAATTCAATTATGTCAACCTGTATTTTCAAATTTTGTTGGCAAGTCCAACAAAATCAAGCATTCTTTTTCCCTTTTTCCGCCAAACGGACGACAAGGGAAGAAGTTACCGATCCTGACTTTTTCCGTTCGTTTCGCCGTGAAAATGAAGGTAAACAGATGCCGCAGCGTCTTTTGGCAGCACACGTTCGAGGGCGAAAATGTCCGCCTCTCGAATTGCCTTGACGCTCTTGAACGTCTTGAGCAGCGCCTGTGCGCGGACCTTGCCGATGCCGGGAATGCCGTCGAGCGCCGAGCGCGTGGAAGAGCGCGTGTGGCTCTCGTGGTGAAAGGTGATGGCAAAACGGTGCGTCTCCTCCTGGATCTGGCCGATCAGGGCAAAGACGTTCGGCGCGGCGTGCAGGTCGATCTCGCGCCCATCCGCCGTGACAAGCGCGCGCGTGCGGTGGCGGTCGTCCTTGACCATGCCGAAGATGGGAACGCGGACCTGCATCTTGGCGCACACACGCTCGGCAACGAGCGCATGCGTCACGCCGCCGTCGATGAGCATGACGTCCGGCAGGGGAGTAAACTTTTCGTCCCCGTCCAGATAGCGCTGAATACGGCGCGTGAGCACCTCCTCCATCGAGGCGTAGTCGTCGGGATGGGCCGAGAGGCTCTTGATCTTAAAGCGGCGGTAGGCGCTCCTTTTGGGCTTCGCCCCCTCGTAGACGACCATGGAGGCGACAATGTCGCTCGCGCCGGTGTTGGAAATATCGTAGGACTCCATGCGCTCCGGCGGCGCGGCAAGCGACAGCATGCCCGCAAGCTGCGAAAGCGTGCGGTTTTCCCGCTCCTGCGCGGTCGTCACGCGCTCCACGTCCTCGCGCGCGTTGCGCTGCGCCATGGCAAGAAGCTCCGCCTTCTCGCCGCGCTGCGGCACATGGAGCGTCACCTTGCGCCCCGCGCGCTCGGTCAAAATCTGCGCAAGCTCGTCCGCGCCCTCGATCTCGCAGGGCAGCAGGATTTCACGCGGCAGAACGCTCTTATTGAGGTAATACTGCGGCAGCAGCGCCGAGAGGATCATCTGCTCGCTCTCGTCCTGCGGTGCGGCGAAGAGGTTCAGGTCGCGCCCCGTCACGCTGCCGTCCTCAATGTGCAGCACGGCGCTGCCGCATTTGAGCGCCCCGCGGTAAACGCCCCAGATGTCGGTGTCGGCGCAGATGCCGGCGATGACCTTCTGGCGTTTGCCCAGCACCTCGATGGCGCGGATGCGGTCGCGCAGCGCCGCTGCCTGCTCAAAGTGCAGTGCCTCGGCCTCGCGTTCCATCTCCTCGCGCAGCGCGCGCGTGAGCCTGCGGTAATGGCCGCCCAGCAGCTCTTCCGCCTGACCGATGCGGCGCAGATATTCCTCCTCGTCCGGCGTACCGCGGCAAAACCCGTCGCAGCGCCCCATGTGATGGTTGAGGCAGGGACGCTCCTTGCCGATATCGCGCGGAAACACGCGGCTGCACGTCGGCAGCCGGAAGGCCGCGCAGATCGCGTCGATCGCCGCGCGTGTTTCGCTCCGCCCGCCGAACGGCCCAAAGTAGAGCGCGTCGTCGTCCGCGGGTTTAGAGACCATTGTAAAGCGCGGATAATGCCCCGTGCCGAGGCGCACAAAGGGATAGCCCTTGTCATCTTTCAAGAGAATGTTGTAGCGCGGCATGTGCTGCTTGATGAGCGAGTTTTCCAGGATCAGCGCCTCAAACTCGCTTGAAACGAAGATGGTATCAAAGTGATCCACCTGCGCGACCATGCGGCGCGTTTTCTCGTTGTGGGAGGAACCCTCTTGAAAATACTGACTGACGCGATTTTTGAGTTTTTTGGCCTTACCGACGTAGATGACCTCGCCGCTTTTATCCATCATCAGATAAACGCCCGGCGCGAGCGGCAGGTCGTTTGCCTTGTCGAGCAGCTCCTGCTTGGTCATAGGCCGCTTCCTCCTCTTGTCTACATATATAATAGTTAATAGTATATCAGGTCGAAACCGGAAAATAAAATGGAAAAAGGCGGCTTCTTTTGAAGCCGCCTTTCCTGATCGTGTTTTATTCGCCGAAATTGCTGGAAACCAGCTCGCAGAGAGCCGTCACAGCTTCCTTTTCGTCAGCGCCGTCGGCCAGCAGGGTGATGGTCGTGCCCTTGACGATCCCGAGGGACAGCACGCCCAGCAAGCTTTTGGCGTTCACGCGGCGCTCATCCTTCTCCAGCCAGATGCCGCTCTTGAATTCGTTGGCCTTCTGAATGAAGAACGTAGCGGGACGGGCATGCAGGCCTACTTCATTGTTGATCGTAACATTCTGAGTATACATCGTTACTTCTCCCTCTCCAAAAAAATCTTTCGGACTTTATCGTATCATATACCATTTAGGGCAGATTCGTCAATGCCAATTCGCGCGAAACGGCTCGGATTTGGCAATAAACACAGACAAAGTGCTTCCCTGGGCAGGCATTTATTTCAACTCGACCACAGTGACGCCGGACTCACCCTCGCCGTAGTTGCCGAGGCGGAAGCTCTTGACTGCCTTGTTGCGCTTCAGGCTCGCATGCACCGCCTTGCGCAGCGCACCCGTTCCCTTGCCGTGAATGATGGTCACCGTTTCAAGATGGGCCATCACGGCAGCGTCGATATAGTTGTCGAGCACGCTCTCGGCCTCCAGTGTTTCCATGCCGCGAATGTCAAGCTCGCGCGCCGCGCTCGCCGTGCGCAGGATACGCTGCGAGGGAGCGAACTGCGGCTGCTTCTTCGCTGTTGCCGCGCGCTCTGCCTCTTCGATGAGGCGCACCTCATCGGCTTTGACCTTCATCTGCAAAGGCCCTGCCTTGAGCGTGAGCGTATCGCCCTTGACGGCTGTGACCTCGGCCTGACGCCTTGTGCCGGGGATCTCGACAAGGTCGCCTTCCCGAATGGGGCGCGAGGGCTTGGGAATGGGCTCCGCGCGCTCATCACGCAGACCCACGGCATCGCGCGCCTCCTTGATGTTGTGCATGATCTCGGCGCGCTGGGCGTTCATCTGCTGGGCGTCGAGCTTTTTCTGCTGCTTGCGCAGCGCGTCCAGCTCGCGGAAGGTCTCGTCCGCGGCGGATTTCGCCTCGGCAAGCAGGCGCTTGGCCTCGGCCTCGCCGCGGCTGCGGGCGTTCTCCTTTGCCTTTTCCATCTGCGTGCGGAATTCACGCGCCTTGCGCGCGTCCTCCTCGCGCTGGGCATAGAGACGGTCGACCTCCGCTTTCTCCTTTTCGAGCTGCTGGCGCTTCTGCTCCAGCTGCGTGAGCACATCTTCAAAATGGATGCTCTCGCTGTCCATCTGCGCCTTGGCTTTTTCAATGACGGCCTCGGAAAGCCCCAGCCGCTTCGAGATCGCAAAGGCATTCGACTTGCCGGGGATGCCGATGAGCAGCTTGTAGGTCGGGCAGAGGGTCTCCACGTCAAATTCGCAGCTTGCGTTCTCCACGCCCGCAGTCGTCATGGCAAAGGTCTTGAGCTCGGCGTAGTGCGTCGTCGCAGCGATCTTCGCCCCCTGCGAGCGTGCCTGCTCAATGATGGCGATGGCAAGCGCCGCGCCCTCGACCGGGTCGGTGCCCGCGCCCAGCTCATCGAAGAGAATGAGGCTGTGGGTATCCGCCTCGTCCAGGATCTGCACGATATTCTTCATGTGCGCAGAGAAAGTCGACAGGCTCTGCTCAATGCTCTGCTCATCACCGATGTCGGCCAGGACGGCGGAGAAAATGCTCACGGCGCTGCGGTCGTCACAGGGGATATGCAGCCCGCACTGCGCCATCAGGCACATGAGACCGAGCGTCTTGAGGCTGACGGTCTTACCGCCGGTGTTGGGGCCGGTGATGACGAGCGTATCGAAGCTTCGGCCCAGCTCAATGTCGATGGGCACCGCCTTCGCCGGATCAAGCAGCGGGTGGCGCGCGTGGCGCAGATAAACGCTGCCGTCCTTTTTGATCTCCGGGCGCATGGCGTTCATGCGGTAGCTCAGCTCGCCGCGCGCGAAGATGAAGTCGAGATGGACAAGAATATCATAATCCCACAAAATATCGCGGCTGAAGCTTGCCGCCTCGCCGGAAAGGGCATAGAGAATGCGGTCGATCTCCTTTTCTTCTTTCGCCTCGAGTTCCTTGAGCTCGTTGTTGGCCTGCACCACGCCCATCGGCTCGACGAAGATCGTCG
>ERZ827104.1166-NODE-1166-length-24322-cov-3.962336_pt1 | contig 24322 bp, 21 predicted proteins | sample MGYA00519781_ERZ827104 | MGnify/ENA primary metagenome ERZ827104 (study PRJEB31778, sample SAMEA3449257) | human gut metagenome | biome: human gut; feature: human-associated habitat; material: faeces | place: United Kingdom | collected 2010/2012 ...
GCTTACCGGCTGCAAGTATCGGCGCCAAATGCTTCAGTGTTGTTTTGCTCCATGCCAACGGTCGGGAAGACAGCCTTGCGGCTAAAACATGGCTGATATGCGGTTCTGTGCATCCTCCGTTATTTGCTCTCTCATCTTTTTTGCAAATGCTGATACCCTTCACAAACCGTTGTAAATATGCAGCATTTTGTGAGATTGTTTCAGCTATGTCAGGATTTTGCATAATCAGACTGCCTGTTAATTGTTCGTATAATTCTCATTATGAGAAGTTGGACGGTATGGAGCGCTGTATCGACGATGAACTGCCTTTCCCTCTGTATGTTTTTGCAGAAAAACTAAAAAAGTTTTCGACGTTTTAACAGTTTACAAACATTATGGGCTGCCGCTCGCGATTCTTTCGCTCTTGCGACAGCCCCGTTTTATACTGTGCCGTTTTCGGTAAAGATACCGAAAATTAAAGCTCGTCCCATTTGATCGGCTCCTGCCCGCTTTCCGAAAGTATTTTATTCGCCTTTGAAAAATGGCGGCAGCCGAAAAAGCCGCGGTAAGCCGAAAGCGGACTCGGATGTACGGTAATCAGCTTTTTATGTATAGGATTGGTTATCACGCGCGCCTTTTTCTCGGCATTGGCGCCCCAAAGCAGAAAAACGACCGGTGTTTCCTTGCGGTCAAGCTCCGAAATTACCCTGTCGGTAAATATTTCCCAGCCCTTATCCTTATGGCTGTTGGGCTGCCCCGCGCGAACCGTCAGCACCGTATTGAGCAGCAGCACTCCCTGCCTTGCCCAGCCCGTAAGGTCGCCGTGCTGCGGCATTGCAACACCCAAATCATCGGTTATTTCCTTATATATATTAACGAGTGAGGGCGGCAGCGGAACTCCCTTTTTAACCGAAAAGCAAAGCCCGTGTGCCTGACCCGGGCCGTGGTATGGGTCTTGCCCTATTATAACGGCGCGGGTATTCTCAAAGGATGTATACCTGAGCGCGTTGAAGATATCATACATATCGGGGTATATCCGAGTTTTTGAATATTCCGATTTAAGAAAATCGTGCAGCTGCCTGTAATAGGGCTTCGACCATTCGTCCGCAAGAATATTGTCCCAATCGTTACCGAGCTTTACCATCTTCCGCCTCCTTGGGTGATGCCTTCACAAGCCATGCGCTGAGCAGCACTGCCAGCTGCAGCGGTATGCCTATGCCTAATATCTGCCATATATTATAATTTACGAATTGCAGGCAGAAGCAAAGCAGCAGCGACCATATAAATGCAGAAATAATAAGAAAAAGGAATCTGCGCTTGTGCCAAACCGCGTCAAACACTATGGAAACCACAAACGACGCGGGCACCGCCCAACAGAACAGCGTCCACAAATTGGCATGCGCGAAGATATTGAAAAATATGTAAAACACGGTTGCAAAAAGCCACACGCCCAGAACAGACAGAAGCGTTATTATGCGTTTTCTTTTTTGGGTCAGTCCGCCGAATGCCGCACGTGCCGGTTTTACCTCTTTTTCACCTACAATATAATCCATACTCACGCCGTAAAGCTTGGCAAGCTTATAGAGCACCTCTATGCCCGGCAGAGATTCACCCTGCTCCCATTTAGAAACCGCTTTGTCGGAATAATTGAGCTTTTCGGCGACCTCAAGCTGGGTAAGCTTGTTTTTCCGCCGCAGCTCCGATAAATTTTTTGCAATAATAAAATTAAGCTTTTCCATACCGAAATTATAACATATAACCTCCGATTAGTCAAATGTATAAAAAAATTGTTCGTGTCAAGCTTTTGCAGGAAAATTTTTTTGAGAATGCCAATAGTGAATCAACGGTAGTGTGACAGGACTCGAACCTGCTGCGGTTTCGCTCGCCGCCTTTTAGATTGCGGCTTTTCTTAGGGAGACAGGCTGTTCGTTATCGGTAGATTTGCGGTTTAAAGTCAGCTTGCCGGCTGCAAGTATCGGCGTCAAATGCTTTAGTGTTGTTTCGCTCCATGCTAACGGTCGGGAAGACAGCCTTGCGGCTAAAACATGGCTGATATGCGGTTCTGCGCACCCTCCGTTATTTGCTCTCTCGTCTTTTTTGCAAATGCTGATACCTTTCACAAACAGTTGTAAATATGCAGCATTTTGTGAGATTGTTTCAGCTCTGTCAGGATTTTGCATAATCAGACTGCCTGTTAATTGTTCGTATAATTCAAGATTTTCTTCATATGCTTCTTCTGTCTCGTAAAGTTTTTCACTTTCTTTGAATATTTCTCCGATTTTTTTGATGAAATCTTCCGTTATCTGTGTTATACTGTTTTTCACAAGAGTATGCTTCCTTAGTGTTTTGGGTCCTTCAACCTTATTAAAACACATTTTGGCATAATCTTGTACTGTTTTTTCCTACATTTATTTTACACTAAGTTGCAGAATGCTTTTTAAGCTTTTTGCACTTTTTGCTTGACATTTAATAAAATAATTAATATAATGGTACATGTCGTTTCAGGTTATTAATTACCTAAATATGAAGAGGTATCGAAGTGGTCATAACGGGGCTGACTCGAAATCTCCTTCGGCTAACGGAAGCCCATCTTCCGAAAAGCCTTTAACCGTGCGGGTTTCGGGCATTCGCCCGCCGCAGGCACACCGTGAGTTCTAACAGGAATTCTAATACAATCGAATATTTGCGTTAATCTCGGTTTCCCGAGTTAACATACATGGAGACGTATCGAAGTGGTCATAACGGACATGACTCGAAATCATGATGCCCCTTGAGGGACGAGGGTTCGAATCCCTCCGTCTCCGCCACGTCGTCGCGGACTATGAATCGTTCGCGACGACTTTTCTTTTGAAAAGTCATCGGCTCACTCACGCCGTCGCCTGCCCTCTTGCGGGTTCAACTCCATCTCAGAATTTTGCAGCGTCATCTTTTTCGCTCCCTCTTGGCAGAAAAGCAGCTGTGTCCGCAAAAAAGTCGCAAAGTAAGGAATGCTTTGCTATTTTTTTAATTAACTATGTCAAAACAATCTATTGAGATTTTTACTAATTTTCAAAGTTTCCAAAGAAGTCTTTATAAATAATTTATTGGTAAACATAATATTGTTTGGAGGTAAGCAATGAAATTTTCTGAAGTATATGCAGGTAAGCCTGATGCAGGAGATGAAATCAGAGAAAAAGGTTATCAAGAATTTGCTGAAAATTATATCGAACCAAGTGGAGTTAATATAAAAGGCTTAGCAAGTTCAATATATGGAACACCTTTCTTCATCATAGGCGATAAAGGAACAGGAAAAACAGCTTTATTAAATTTTTTAGAAAGATACATTCAAAACATAGATCATAGCTCATGCGTTTCATTTGTCTATTTTGAAAGTGAAATTACACAAGTGCAAAGAAAAAAATTTCAAGAAATCTCAAAATCCATCTCAACGGCAATTTCAATTGACAGTGCTATCGCTTCTGAAGGACAGAATGTCGAATTCGATTTTACATATATTTGGAGATGGCAATTATTTCAAAAACTAATTTCTGATGATGAACAATTTAATGGTGGTTTATTCAATAAAAATGATGGCTATTGGGATAAATTTGTCCGTGAAATAAATAAAATTGACAGTACTATTAATAAAGGGAAAATGCAAATTCCAGCAAAGGTCTCTATAAAAGTAACCGCAAATCCACAATTTGGCACAATTGAACCAAAACTTGACATAGAGCCTGTTGATTTTTCTCAGCGTGATTTTAATATGACCCAAGCTTATTCCAAATTTGTTAAAATTATAGATACTGCTTATGAGTTGTTTCAAAATTTAACGCGTACGGATATACCATATTATATTTTTATTGATGAGTTGGAAGCATATAGAGGCGAGAACATTACCTTTTATAGAGATTTACGAATAATAAGAGATTTGCTATTTGAAGTAAAAAAATTTAACGATTTATTCAAATCTGGAACAAAGATTATATGTTCTATTCGTCCTGAAATAATCACATCAATTACTCGTTTTGTTCAAGCAAAACAACTTCATAAAATCATGCAGGGATATGATGAAAGATTAAATTGGGAGTACACAAATACCAATTCTTTCAATCACCCTATTATGCGTGTGTTGTTAAGACGCATTTATAACGCAGAAAAAAATCTTTTGAATCAGCAATTTAACGAAAAAGAAATTATTCAAAAATGGTTTGTACCAAATGTTTACAACAAGAATATATGCACATATATTCTAGATAACACATGGCATAAACCACGTGATGTTGTGCGATTACTTCTATCTGTGCAATCAAGTGGAGCGAAAAATTATAGTCAGTTTAACCAACATACTTTTGAAACCTTTATGCCGACTTATTCTAAACAATGTTTAGCCGAAATAAGAGAAGAAATGTGTGCATTATACACCTCTGAAGAAATTGAAGCTATTTTTAATTGTCTGCAAGGTTTTAAGCCTTCTTTCACATATACAGAAATTGCAAATAGAGCAAAAAAGTTATATCCGCACAGTAAAATATCAACTGACTGTTTCACTGTGTTAAATGATATGTATCGCATGGGGGCAGTAGGAAATGTTATTGGAAGAGATGAGTCGCCACGCTGGGCATATAAAGGAGAAGAAAAACTTTTCATAGAAGAACCGTGGAAAATTATAGTACATCCTGCTTTACGAATAGAACTGTCTCTTAACACTAAAGTAGAGAAATATGTTAATAGACAAGCACAAAAAAAGAACACTTGTCTAACGACAAATAAAGATACTGCAACATATACCGTTACTATTACAAGTATTAAACGTGCATATGTTTGTGTCTCTTTTATAAAAAACGGTTCTGTACAGCGCGGTTATATCAGCATAAATAATTTAGGTATAATTGGTCTAAAAACAGGAGAATTGAATAATCACTTTTCTATTGGCGATAATCTGAATGCGATAATCACTGAATATAGCAAAGAGTTTGCAAATTGGATTATGAAAATTGTATGATTGACTGTCATAGGATAAAATCAAATTATTGCAATGATTTATTTCACCGACAATTATACAAAGTCCCAACAAACTAGTAACTTAACTCATTTTTGATTTTTTTGATTGTCAGTTTATGTAATTTTAAATAACTATCAGCCGAGAAATCGTCGGGGTTTGCTTATGCATCTTCATTTTTTTGTTTTCTCTTGCATCGGCGCTGTTCATTTTCACGCTCTCGGCGTTGTTTGTATTTAAATTCTCGGATTAGTTCTTTGTATCTCTCGGTGCGTGGATTGGATAATTTTTGCGGGGACGATATGTAGTTTATAAATTCTTCTTTAGCACAGTATTGGACCGGACCGATTTTAATTCCGTGCAGGGTTTCTTCCCTTATCAATTCGTGTATACGCTGCGGGTTATTACCGATAAGCCTTGCCGCCGTCTGCGTGGGCAGAGCCTCCGGCAGCTCTGCCCACTGCAATTCCAGCCACCGCCGAAAGGCTTCGCAGTTTTCCGGGGTGGCTTCAGACATCGGGAGCGGATGCCATTCGGTACGGTTGGAGAACATGCCGCTCAGCTCCGATAAAAATCCCGGCTCGGTATCCATACGGGTCTTGAACCGCACCGCATCCTCTGTCCGCACCCGATATTTATGGGTCGTGTGTCCCGTGTTTTCGTGCGGGATATAGTTGTTGTCCATCAGATATTTCATTTTCCGCGTGGAGATGTGCAGGTACTGGCGAAGCTCGCTCCCGCTCATAAACTGTTTTTCAGTCATATATAAAATCATCCTTTCCATCAGCAAAAATGCGCCCGCCGTGGGCGCATCATTCTTTTGCTTTATTAAAGATACTGCTGATCACATCGGCGCTTTCCTGTTTCTTGGACTTATCCAGATGGGCATAGATATTCGCCGTGGTGGACAGGTCGGAGTGCCCGAGGAAGGTCGATACATTCAGCAGCGGCACATCCTGATTGATGAGGATGCTGGCGAAGGTGTGGCGCAGATCGTGGAACCGAATCTTGCGCAGGCCGTATTGCCTGATCAGGTCGGCGAACCGCTGCGTGACCCGATTCGGGCGGATCAGCCCGCCGAGCTGATCGACGCAGATATAATCGTCGTATTTGCGGTTGTAACTGCCCTTGAACATTCGGCGGTACAGGTCCTGCTTTTCCCGTTCCTCGCACAGCATTTCATACACCGGGTCCGGCAGCGGCAGTGTGCGGCGGCTGGATTTGTTTTTCATTTCCTCCACGGGTTCGACGATAACCTTGCCGTTTTCCTTATACTCAATGATTTTGGTGTCGAGCAGTATGGTTTTCTTTTCCCAGTCTACCCTCGACCACCGTGCGCCCAATGCTTCGCTGCGGCGCAGCCCCAAGCCGCCTGCCAGCATGACCGCCGGATAGATAATATCCCCGCGGATGAGCCCCAGCATAGCGATCAGTTCTTCCTCGGAATAATTATCTCCGGTAAACTTGTTTTTCTTCGGGCGGTCGATGCGGTCGAAGGGATTTGACTCGATCAGCCCGTCCTTGAACGCTCTTTTGAAGGCGCTGTGCAGGACAGTGTGGTAGTGGATAACGGTGTTGGCGACAACGCCTGAGGCGAACATCCACTCGTAGAAATCCTCAATGTCCTTTGCGGTGATGCTTCCGACCGTCAATTCTTTTCGGGCAGTAAAATACCGCCGAATTCTACCGTTTATCATTCCGCGGTAGCTTTCGGCGGTACTCTTTTGAATGTTTTTCTCGATCTTCTTATAGTAGGCGCACATATAATCGTAGATCGGAATATCAGAGGCGGGCTTTTTGTTTTGCGCGATCTGCTCGGCGTAGGTCTGTTCAAAGACTTGCACCACCTCTCGGTACGCTTTGTTCACCTTTGATTTGTTGGCGCTCTCGGGCAGCCCCAGCGCGCGCCATACGGGCTTTGTCCTGCCGTTCTCTCTGACCTGTATCACGGCATAGAGACGACCTTTCTTAGCCTGTACGCTGGCTGCAAGTGTGGTCGTGGCATTCATTTGCTTTCACTCCTTTTTTGTTTTTACCGATACGAACAATATCACAACTCACCGCACAAGTCCAGACTTTTTCGGGAGTTTTCTCAAGAAAACAGACCTTTGGGTTCGAACTTGGGACTTCTCTTTGCTGCAGATAGTCAATGAGCTGCGATTTGGCAATGCGATTCTCTCTGCCGACCTTCACCGCCGGAAGGGATTTATCTTTTATCAGCTTGTATACGGTCTTGGTGCTGACCCGCAGGATCTCCGCGACCTCGGCGGCGGTCAGCGCCGCCGGATAGCAGCGCAATTCTTTTTCATGTTCTTTTTTCGTCATAGGCAATTCCTTTCTCCTACATCTTTATAGTAGGCTCGTCATTTTCCTCGGCGGTCATATCTTCCTCTCTGTCGGCTGCGGCGGTGAGGATACCTACCGCAAGCCCGATAACGGCACCGAGGTTGGAGGCATTTTCCTGCGCCTCAATGCGCTTTCGCCGTTCCTCCGGGTCCTCGGCAGTGCCGTCGATTATACTGCCAGCTTCCAGAATACCGCACAGACCAGCAGCGACAGCGCCACTGCCGATACCGCCGCGGCTATCATAATTTTCAATATTTTTCGGCGCAGTTTCTCTATCGTGCTGTCCAGCGTCTTGGTACTCTTTGAAAGGGTTTCGGAGCAATTCAAAATAAACCGCTCTTGATTCTTCCCAGCCTGTTCGACGAGGTTCTGCATCTGCACCGTCGTTTTGCGGTTCTCCGTCACCACTTCCCGCACCGTCTTTTCCATATACTCCGCCTCGATATTCTGTATCTGTGTGCAGTGGTCGCTTAGCTCCTCCGCCGTCGCCAGCCGTTCGATCATCTGATACAGCTTCGGCTGAAATTCCGCCGCGTCCGCCAGCAGCTTGCTCTCCCGCTTGCGCTGCTCTATCGGGATCGCATACACCTGCGGCTGATACGGGATCTGTTCCAGTTCGGACAGCGTCCGTGAGTTTTTCCTCCTCAGCATATCCATTGCCGAGTTCTGCTGTGTGCTGTTTCCTGATTGTGAATTCATATTCCAATACCTCTTTCAAATATTTTTCATCGTGCAGGCGAATATCTCTGCACTTCATTCCGTTCGGGCAAGTGAAGGTAATATATTTCCGCTCATTTGTCCATGTGACCTTGTAGCCGAGCCGCTGCATCTCCCGTATAAAATCCGCACGGCTGCCGCTGCGGTTCATCACAAAATCAATATCGGACATCAGCTTGAACTTCCAGCTGTCGCCCTTTGCCGCGGCGCGGTACTCGCGGCTTGAAATGTTTGCGCCGTCTTTTTTATACGGCTCCAGAACACTCAGCCCATGCTGCTGACAGATACCGTCGCTGAGTGCGCGCAGCTTTGTCAGCGTTCCGGGGCTTTGGCGGAGTTTCATTCCGTTTTCGTAATGCACGGAGTTGATGACAAAGTGGTTGTGCAGGTGTGCAACATCGGTGTGGGTTGTCACCAGCACCTCATGCCCCGGCCACGCTTTTTTCGCAAACGCCAAACCGATTTTGTGTACCTGCTCGGCGGTCACGCTTTCGCTCGGCGAAAAGGACTGCACATAATGATAAAAATTCATTCCGCCCTTTTTGTGATGTGCGGTCTTGGTCGCCATAAATTCCGTGAAAGCATTTTCGCCGTTGCAGTTTACACCGCTCACCAATCGGCGGCCGCTGTCCTCGTCCGCAACCTTTTTTTGCTGCAAACAATATTCGATCACCGCTTTCATTGCGCTGATGCTTTGATGGGATTCGGGGATAAAACTAACCGTTGCCATTATCCTTTCCTCGCAATGTCCAGCAGCTGCTCATAGATTTTCTTCTGCCCGTCGATCATATCTTCAAAGTTGTATGACCGAAACGCACCGGCGTTGATCTTTGCCGTGATTTGATTTAAATTGTTGCCGATGCGTTTGAGTTCGATCAGCAAGGGCTTTACATCTTCCGCAACATGGATGGGCGTTTGAAGCGACAGCAAAACAAGATAGTCGGTGATGCTGCGCTCGGCACGTTTGGCGTTGCGCTCAATGCGTTCTTTTTCGGCTTTGGTCAGCCGAATCGTCAGCGTGGTGTCACGCCGTCTTTGTTTACTCATAAATATCACTCTCCGTTTCTAAATTCAGTGGGTTCGGGCTGCCGCCCGTAAATAAAGGCGTTTCGGCAGGACAGCCGGACGCTCTGCTTGCCCCGGACGAAGTCCGGGAAATCGGTAAAACCGACGCCCCCCGCAAACGCCCCGAATTCGCCTTGTTTTCGGCGCATCGGCGGTTTATCCCTGCTCCCCGCCGAAAGCGGCACAAACCGCCGACAGGGACGAAAGGAACGCTTGGGACGAACCGATTGGGGGTACACCGATTTAACCGTCACCAACGGCACTTTCGTCACCGGCAGAAAAGGAATATTCGATTTCCAGCAGTCGTGCGCCGTTGCTGCGGTGGCTGCGAAAGCGCACACCGAAATCGGCAAGGCGGTATTCCCATAGATTCATCAGCCGCTTCAGCACTCTTGCCGATACCGCCTGCCCTGCGTATTCGTTATACCGCTCGCAAAACTCCGTGTTGCTGCCGCTGTATTTTTTCTGCACTTTCATAAATTCGACCAGCAACTCCATCTCCTTCGGCAGCAGCATTTCCCGATTCTCCATACTGTCACCGAGCATTTTCCAAACAAATTCCTCTTTGGAAAACCGCAATTCAAGCTGGCGGTCTTCCACATCACGGCCGGTGCAGTAGAGGGTGGCGCTGTCGGCATTGCGGCGGCTCTTGTCCAGCACGAAAGCAGTATCCACTGCACCTACGATTCCGGTAGTGCCGGTCAGCTTGTTGAACGGATCGCTGTCGCCCTGTTTGCGCAGGTGATGCACCAGCAGAAGGCAGATATCGAGCTCGTCCGCCAGCCGTTTTAATATCCGTATTTCCTCATAGTCGTTTGCGTAAGAGGTGTCGATGCTGTTGTTGCGCACGATCTGAAAGGTATCCACGGAAACAAAAATCGTGTCGGGATGCTCTTTTACAAAATTCCGTATCTGCTCGCACAGACCGTCGGACAGCGTTCCGGCAGAGGTAGCAAAAAACGCATTGGACGGCACTTCGTCGGTGATGCAAAGCAGACGGTTCTGAACGCGGCGCAGGGTGTCCTCCAAGCAAAGGTACAGCGTTGTTCCACCTGTCGTTTTCAAATCCCACATTGGTTCGCCATTTGCAATGCGCACACACAGATCCAGCACCCACCACGATTTGCCGATCTTTGACGCGCCGCCGAGAATACATAAGCCCTGCGGCAGCAGCGTGTCGACACAAAACTTTGTCGGCGGAAGTTTCATGTCCATTAAGGTTTCGCCGTCGATAACGGCGAGTTTTGTTTTTTCGTCAGCCATACTGAAATCTCCTTGTAAAAAAGTAAGAGCAAAAGCAGCGGCGGCGGAACCGATGCTTTCGCTCTCCTATCTATCTAATGGCTGAAAACAGAAAAATCACATAAAATGCTGTGAGCACAAAAATTCGTTTCTGAGTTTTTTGTAATTTCCGGTGACAGCGAAATGATTTTATGGTATACTGATTACAGAAACGAGGTGGCGCACTTGAATCTGATTGAAACAAAACCTGTGGGCGAAACACATTTGAGCCATTTTGCCGTTGATTTCGGCGACGCTGATATTCGGCTTAACGGAAAGCAATATCCCACCGGCAAGGTCACACACGATATTCTTTGCCTTTCTCCCGAATGGGTAAAAGCACTTTTTTACAAGGGTGATGCCTTATATGCGCTTTGCTGCCGCTGGAGCGACGAGGGGTATTCCACGGAGTTGTTTTCCGAAATAAAAAACTGCCTTTTTGACATCTTGGACTATATCAAAGCCGTTCCGCCGTTTTGCTATTTTGACATAGACGGAGAGTATACGGCGCTGAACAATTTTTTCTATCAAGATGCGTTGCAACACTACGAAGAGGATTTCCGAAAACACGGCACGTTCTTTTATGAGCAGCTGCCGTATGAAAATAAGCTGCGCGCCCATATGACGGCGTTTTCTTGGATCGTTTCGTCTTATATCTATCTCACCGGAGACACACTCAATTTTTTAAGCGTGGCAAATATGTTCTTTGTCAATCTTACGGAAAACGATAAACGAACCAAATCTGAACTGGCGGAGTTTGCGCGGACAGTGTTCGGTGATCCCGAAATCACCGAAAAAATAATGCAAGGCAACCATACAGGCGCTTTCAACAATTTCACCCTGCACCCGACCGCAGAAGTCGCCCCCGTAATCATAGAAACCGAAAGCGGTAGCGTCCTCGGCAGACGCATGGTGTTTAACCGTATGCTCAATTTTTATGTTACCGATCTATTCGAAGGACTCGCCGCCGGACATTACTCCTGGCAATGCGGAATCTGTCTCCGATTTTTCTTTATGGAAACCGCGCATAAGCAGCTGTATTGCAGCACTGTCAATCCGGAGTACGGCGTTCCCTGCGCATACGTTGCAAAGAACAAGTTGAATATGCCGAAGCAAAAGAAAAAGGACGGTTTCGGCTATGCGATTTGGAAAAAGAGATACGATTCTCTGCGCAATGAAAAGCACAAAACCAATAAAAATCTGCCGTCCGCCAAATATGATGTGGATGTGTGCGATAAGGCTATCGAGCTTGCTAAACGGCATTATGAAGAGGCACAGATCGATTTTGATTATGCGCAAAATCAGTATGAGCAGGATATGGTTTTACGGAACCTGATTGCCGAGGCAGAAGCGGCGCTGGGTAAAAAATAATTCTGTTTTTCTTTGGAAAGGGGGTGCGCGTATGAACGCCGAATACAAAAAGGCTGCCGAAAAGCTGCTTTGCGGCATTACGGATAAGCGGCTGCACGAGCCGACGATATGGAACGATATTCTTTCTTCTGTCCATTCGGGTAAGCTGCGGATTTGGGAAATCAACGATGAAATTCTGCGTATCAAATATTTCTGCAAAGAAAAAATCGAACGCACATCTGCCTTTACCGAAAGCGATAAAAGCGGCGTGCGGTTCGATGATCTGAACGCTTATTTTGTTGAGGCAATCAAGAGCCGGGACAAAGGATATTTTGAGGCATTTATCCGCGCTTATGAGCCGGTGCTGCAAAGCCGCGCCGAGCGGTTTGTTACCCGATATAATCTGTCTGCTGACGACACCGAAGATATTAAGCAGATCTTTTTGGAGACCCTGTGGTTTGCTTTCCTCGGCTATGATGCCGACGACCCCATTCCGCTTTTGCAGTATGTGAAAAAGGCAGCGGTCATGCGGCAGCTGGATTATATCCGCACAACGAAAAACGCTTGCACCGTGCCGACGCAAAACGGATATGCCGAACTGCGCAAGGTTATGCGCATTTATAACAGCGCTCCCGAACTTTCTGCCGATGCGCGCATTGCGCTTGCCATAACAGAAACCGGCTTTGCCGAGAAAAAAGTCACCGAGCTTGTTGCCGTCGGCAAAACTTGCGAATATCCTGTCGGCATTGTCACGGCAGAAGAAAACGAAAATGCGGCGGACGGCACAGTTGCGGACGAGCTGATTGAAGACCCGTCCGTATCTCTGTTTGATGAAGTGCTGCAAAGTATTTACCGAACCTATTTCCGCGATGCCGCCGATAAAATCACACCTAAGGATAAGCAAATTTTATCTCTATCTCTCGGCGTATGTTTTGATTGCTTCGGCGTTTTCAAGCCCAGCACCTATGCAGAGATTGCATTAAAACAAGGCGCATCGGGCGAAAAAAGCATTGAGAAAAAACGCAAAGCGGCAATCGAAAAATTTGCAAAGGAAATGTGTGCCATGGGCTTTTGCGACGGCGTTTTCTTAAAGCAAACGGATATAACATTCATAGAAGAAAAAGGGCAGAAAACAGTGCAGTCAGCCAGCTACACCTATACGCCTTACGGTGACGGAAAAGCCGGAGAGATACTGTATACCGCCGCCGGAAAATATCGCTTTCAGATCATCCGCCTTGCGGAATTTGATATGACCGGCGCTTATGCGGAACAGGCCGCAAAAATCATCAACAGCATGAACGAAAATTTCATCAAGGAACGGTTCTACGCCATTCCGCTCGAAAACCTGCCCCGCATCAATAGCCATAACGCAAAACCAAGGATGCCGTTTTATCATTCGTCGCACACAAGCGGGCAGGGATAGTTGTGTTGAACAAGAGGTGGTTAAGATAAAGCAAGCGGCAGCAAATGTAAAACTTAAAACCCCACCGAATGCTATGGCACGGAGCTTAACTGTGCCATATATACGATGGGGCTTTATGTGATTGAAAGGTTGTATTGCCTCACCATATTGCTGTTATCTGTCCAAAGCTCACGTTATGTCATCACATTCTGAACAACTCCATAAATTGATGAAATAGGCTTATTCTTTCGATTCACAATACATACGTTAGTTTTCTCTTGGGACTATATTTGAGTTGGGCGCCTCATAAGGCTTTCCGTCCTTGTTGTAGGTCAAGTTAAATACAAGGTCGGACAGCCATTTCTTAAATGATTGATTGTCCTGAAACTGCTTGAACAGCTCCATATTGTCCGCCATAATCGAAAAGATGACCTGCTGCAGAGCACGTTCGCTTTCCAAGCGCGCACTTTGCTCATCAGAGTTTCTCATGGCATTCTGATATTTTTCGTCCTTAGACACCATGGCCGGTATCTCAAGAATCTGCCTCCGCACGTTATCCGCATCATTCCAATTGATGTTACCAAACATATCATTGAAATTGGAGAGAATGACAGACAGCAAATCCATTTCCGGTTCAACGATGTGCCCGACCTTTCCTGCCGGTACGGAAGCCACCTCCGTATCGGTATCTTCCAGGCGAATGGACATGACCTCACGCGCCTCGTTGCGGTAACTTTCGAGGTCGATCGTTTCAAGAATCCCCTGCGAAAGATCGTCCTCTCGCGGAGACGGCAGCTTTGGTATCAGCAAATTAAGAAAGATGGACAACCGTTCCCAGTCTGCGTTACCATACGGCAAAATCGCTCCGAGAAAGCCATATGTACGCACGAACGCCTTTGCTGCGCTCTTAAATTTAATCTGATCATCCGTGTCAAACTGCTTGTAAACGGCAGTACAGGCATCTAATGTGGGATCAAGTTTGTCGCGATCCGCTCCATCCAAGTACAAATTGACCAGCCGCTCGACATCTTCGTTGGAGAACACCTGGTATTCCTCCATTGTTGCAACCAGGTCGTATAGCTTGTTCGGATCGGTTTCGCCGGACAGAATCGTGGTGCGGTAATATCGCGAAAATGATTCCTGAATCATCTCCGGCTTGTTTGCAAAGTCCAATACGAAGGTATCGTACTTTTTCGGGCAGCAGCGGTTCAAGCGGGAGAGCGTCTGTACCGCCTTGATGTCATAAAGCACCTTGTCCACATACATGGTGTGGAGCAGCGGTTCATCAAAACCCGTCTGGAACATATCCGCAACAATGAGAATGCGATACGGGTCTTTTTTGAACTCCTTCGGTATCTTAGCGTCCGGGAAACCGTTCAATCCGGCAGAGGTAAGCGGCGGTTCCTGACCTTGATACTTGTTCTCGCCGGAAAAGGCGATAATCGTTTTATATGGACTGCGCCTGTCCGCAAGGCATTTATTGATGGCGTAATAATATTCGATACAGCGAGGAATGCTGGAGGTCACGACCATAGCGCGAGCCTGCCCGCCGATTTTTCCTTTGGCAATGACTTGTTCGTGAAAATGATCTACCATCATAGCCGCTTTCTTGGCAATGGTATAGCTGTCGCTTTCCACAAAGCTGCGCAGCTTCTTCTGCGCCCGCTTCTTATCGAACATCGGGTCATCCTCGACGGTCTTCATCAGCTTATAGAAGCTGTCGATAGGCGTATAGTATTGCAGCACATCCAGAATGAACCCTTCTTGGATTGCCTGTTTCATCGTATAAACATGGAAAGGTCTGTGCTTGATATCGTCGCCGTCCTGATATGGAACGCCGAAGGTTTCCAGCGTTTTATTCTTCGGGGTTGCGGTAAACGCAAAGTAGCTGGCATTGTTCAGCAGTTTACGCCCTTCCATCATGGCGTTGATCTTATCCTCGTTATCCATCTCGTCATCAGAAGCAAGTCCGGAAAGCGCAAGGTTCATCTGCGCAGAGTTTCTTCCGCTCTGTCCGGAATGAGCCTCATCGATGATAATGGCGAAATGGTTATCCTTGTGTTCTGCTCCAATCTGTGGAACGATGTACGGGAACTTCTCAATCGTGGTCACGATAATACGCTTTCCATCTGTAATGGCTTTCGTGAGATCGCCGGAGTGCTCCGCCCATGCGACCGTATTGCCGACCTGCATGAACTGCTTGATAGTATCCCGAATCTGCTTGTCGAGAATCCGGCGGTCGGTGACTACAATAACGGAATCCAGCATCGGACGACCGTCCTGTTCCAGCCCGATAAGCTGGTGAGCAAGCCATGCGATAGAGTTGGATTTTCCACTGCCTGCGCTGTGCTGAATGAGATACTTTTTCCCAACGCCGTTTGCCTTCACATCGGCAAGCAGTTTCGTTACAACATCGAGCTGATGGTAGCGGGGGAAAATCTGCTTTTCCTTTTTCTTTTTGGTGTCCTCGTCCACCTCAACGACGACCTGCGCGTAGTTTTCTATGATCAGCGTCAGCTTTTCCTTGGTGAGAATATCCTTCCAAAGATAATCGGTCATAAGGCCGTCTGGATTCGGCGGGTTACCTGCTCCATCATTATATCCCTTGTCAAAGGGCAGAAACCAGCTGTCTTGTCCGGCAAGTTTCGTGCAGAACTTGACACGGGCATCGTCTACGGCAAAATGCACCATGCATCGCTTAAAGGTGAACAGCGACTCACGGGGATCGCGGTCATCTTTGTACTGCTGCACAGCATCATCAACATTCTGCTTCGTGATTTGGTTTTTCAGTTCAAAGGTGATAACAGGCAGACCGTTTATAAAAACGCACATATCAAGGGCCAGCTTCCCGGCATCCTGCGCATAGCGAAGCTGACGGGTCACGCTGAAAATGTTCTTTTCAAACATCTCCCGTGCCTTGGCATTGTTCTCGGTCGGCGTTAGATAAAACATGATGAGATCGACCGGATAAACCTTGATGCCGTTGCGCAGCACATCAATAATGCCGCGCTTTGCGATTTCGCCCTGCAGTCGGTTCAGAAATTGGCGTTTTTTCTGCTCAGACTTAAACACGCCCAGCTTGTCCATTTGCTCCGGCTGTGTATCTTGCAGAAAGCGGAACAGTCGAGTCTCATCTATGGCGTACTCTTTATTGTAATCAGCGTTGGAGCCTTCCTCATAGCCGTTGTGCTCAACAAGCCATTTTACGATAAGCATTTCAAGTCCGCTTTCCTTCGTATTTGCAAACATACCATTCCTCCTCTCCAATAAAATCAGAACGGCAATTCGGGTTCTGGCTCTACAACCTTAATATCGGAGATTTTAGCAATAAAGTTATTTAGCACAAGAGCCTGTGATTGTGGTGTCGCTGCGCGGAACCAGTCCAAAAATTTTCCGACTGTTTCAATTGGAATGTTCACTCTATTGTTATAACGGTAATCACAGTCAACAACACTGCCAATTACATCGGCATTCTTTCGAATCACCGTTTCAAACAGATTAGTTGTAAGTGCTTTTTCCAATCTGGAAATAAAGATTGCACAATCGGTATTGAATCGGGGTTCTGCCATATAAGATGTCAAAGACTCATAAATCAAATTGGTAAACTCCTGATAGATTTCCCTGTCCTCATCAGATATTTGCATATGAAGGAAATCGTGCTTTCCTATGGCCTCTCGTATAGCAGCAAAACTTTCAAAACGATTTTCAGGCTTTTTCTCCATCATTTTATTCAAAATGTCATTGTAAGAAAAATCTGTCCGATCACAGTTTCCTGCGTTATCGATTAACCGACCAAACAGTTCTGCCAGATAGAACATATCAGTAAGGCTGGTATAGATACCATCATAATATTCCTGCGGCAGAGTGTCAGATGCAGCACGATTAATGTCTGCCACAAGGCTGTCAGCGTCGCCACCATCTACCCTTGAAGCAATCTTTCCAATCCCGAAATCAATTACTTTCACCGTTCCACTTTTATCTACGAGAATGTTTCCCTCACGAATATCCCGGTGAATGATTCCGTGCGCTTCTATGTAGCAAAACGCATCGATAAGCTGCAGAAAAACATCATCCAAAGTGATTTCTGCAAACGGGGCAAAGTAATAACTGATAAAGTCCCCTATATTTTCCCCGTCAATGTACTCCATAAGGATATAGCCCGTGTAAATATTTTCATAAGCGTAATAGTTATAAATACGGACAATATTTCTATGGTTGAGTTTGTAGAGAATCTTGATTTCATCAAGAAAATTCTTATAGAATTGCTCCTTAATTCCATCATACTCTGGTTCATATTTTTTTGCGACAAACAGTTCGTCTATAAACGGATCTTGGAGTAAGACCGTCTTTCCGAACGAACCACCGCCGAGACCATTATTGACCATAATGTAATCCTTCTGCTTTACAAAAGGAATAACATCTCCGTTTTGTTTAGCAACAGCCATGTTTAATCCTCCTGTTCTTCAGTATCTTCTTCACCATCGTCCTCATTATCCGCATCGGCATCTTCATCTACAAATTCATATTCGGGAATTTCAATGCCACGAACATCGATCTTTCCGGTGACGGTGTCAGCAATAAGGCAGATTCTTAAATCCTGCAAATTGGCTATTTTTGCTTCCATTTTCTTAATAGTGACATCAATCTTAGCGCACACCTCATCAAGATATCGGACGATTTCTTTTTGCTCATCATCTGGCGGAATCAAGATGAAGGCATCCTTCAGCATTTTCTGCGTAATGCTATATACCTTGACTCCATTAACCTTCTTGCGGATCTGATAGCGCCAAGTAGGTGACTTGAACAGATAAGCAAGATATTTATTGTTTGTCGAACCATCGGGATGCGCAATGATTGAATGGTAGCCTGCAAAAATGGTGTCATCCCAATCAATATAGGCACAGTTTCCGCAGCCAGTCACATCTTCAGATGTGTCGGCAAAAATGAAATCACCTTTTTCCACAAGGCAGCCCTGATTCGTTGTCAGATAGGACTCATTCACATATCTGATTAGTTCTTCATTAAGCGAAACACCAGAGTTCTTCTTTGAATGAATCTGTCCATAGCTGATTACCGCTATGCCGGTTTCTACAAGGTTTGCCTTCGTGATGGAAAGACCTTTTCGGAAAGAGAACGATTCTCTTATGCGCCGAATCTGCCAATGCTCTGGGTAATCAATACCCCAGCGAACATCATGATTGTGGATAAGGGCACTTTTACGCATACCATTTACAACCGCTTCGTCAATTTTCCGCTGCTTCATCTCTTCGAGCAATACAATCTGATGTCGATAATTTGAAATCAGTTTATTGAGGCTCGAAACCTTCCAATCCAGAAAGCACACAATCTGATCCTGCTCCTCACGGGGCGGGACGGGCAACAGAATTGATTTCATCTCACTATATCTTGTCGTCCATAAATCTGCTACAATTCCACGCCCATTGCGGTAGTATTCCTCAGAGAACGGCTGACTTCTTAGCAGATAATGAAGATATCTTTCGCTCAAGCCGTTTCTTGGAGTTAGTACAATATTGATTAAAGAAACGGATCCATCCAATTTCGCTACACCGCATGAACCTTTTCTGTCAGAGCGACTGTTGATAACGAAATCCCCAGCACATACGAGTTTTCGATTATCACCAGCGTCTGTTTTGACCGCCGTAGCCAATTGTGGAACAACACCTATCCGTGCAACAGAAAGTGGTGCGTAGTCCTTATCGGAAACTTTTGATTTGCGTTCAGAAAACAATGCGCCTATTTTCTTGCATTGCCAATGTGATGGGAGTTCATCCAGCCAAGCTGCCTGAGCAGGTGTGTAGTCTGCATATTTTTGCATATTATCTGACGCCTCCCGTTATCTCCGCCAACAATCCGTCAGCTTCCTGCTCAAGAGAGGAAAGGTTACTCAAAATATCACTCATGTCCCGCAGCTCCACGGGCTTGTAAAAATACTTCGTAAAGCTGATTTCATAGCCAATCTGTGTTTTCTTCTCATCCACCCATGCGTCCGGCGCGTAGGTCAGAACCTCGTTTTTCATAAAGGCATCAACGCCGCCCTCATAGGTGAAGGGGATGTTCTCCGTGTCGCGCAGGTCAACATCTGGCTCGCCCTCGATGGGCTGTGCGGACGGGTCTTTTTCAGTGATAAAGGGGCGTACCTTTTTCAACGCGGCGGCTTTCAGCTTGGTAGCCTTGGCAAAAGCAGTCCAATCGTCCAACAGCGCAGTTTTTGCAGCCTTTTCGATAGCAGCAATTACGCCGTCGTATTCGTCCGACTTCTTGAATGTGTCTGCCGGAATCGGTCTGTCGGGGTATATGCGCAAACGCAGCGGCCGCTCCACCGTCACACTCCAATAGCCGAAGTCCTCATTGTTCAAAATCATGCTGACTTCGCTTTCCTCCATTGCAAGGAACATGCGAACGATCTCCTTGCGGATTTCTTCGGTAAATTCACAGTTTTTCTTGCCCATGTTCTTACGCAGTGCCGACTTCATCGCCGTTGCGTCGATAAGCTGAATTTTACCCTTGCGGCGATCCTCCTTCTTATTGGAAAGCACCCAAATGAATGTGCCGATGCCCGTATTGTAGAACATATTCTCCGGCACGGCGATAATGGCCTCCACCAGATCGTTCTCGATCATATAGCGTCGGGCATTACTCTCGCCGCTTCCCGCATCGCCCGTGAAGATGGACGAACCGTTATGTACCTCTGCAATGCGGCTGCCGAGAGGCGTGTCTTTCTTCATCTTCGCCACATTGTTCAGCAGAAACAGAAGCTGACCATCACTTGTGCGCGGAATCATCGTAAGCTGCTCACCGCCGTCCAGATAAGCATTGAAACGGCTGTCGAGGATTTCCTTCTTGCCACCCATTTTCTCGGCATCGGTCTTCCAGCTCTTTCCGTAAGGCGGATTTGAGAGCATGAAGTCAAACTGCCGGGTGGCGTTGCCGTCCAAGGACAGCGTTGAGCCGTAACTGATATGTTCTGCCTGGTCGCCGTCACCCTTGAGTAACATATCCGCTTTGCAGATGGCATAGGTTTCTGGGTTGATCTCCTGCCCAAAAAGGTGGATAGAAACATTTTTGCCGCGCCGTGCCGCCAGTGTCATAAGCCGATCCTGTGCAACGGTGAGCATACCACCCGTTCCGCAAGCTCCGTCATAGCAGGAGTAAGTAGCGTCCTTGATCTGATCCGCAATCGGCATAAAGATAAGGTCTGCCATCAGCTCAACAACATCGCGGGGCGTCCAGTGTTCGCCAGCCTCCTCGTTGTTTTCCTCGTTGAACTTACGGATCAGCTCTTCGAAAATCGTACCCATGCCGTGGTTGTCCAGACCGGGATGCTTGAGAATGGTCTTTTTTTCGTCTTTGTACACCGGGTTCGGACTGAGGTTAATATCCGAAGATATAAATTTTTCAATGACTGCACCGAGGATATCTGCCTCGATCATGGTGTCAATCTGGTTGCGGAACTTGAACTTCTCCAGAATCTCCTGCACGTTCAGAGAGAAACCGTCAAGATATGCTTCAAAATCCGTTTTCAATGTCTGCTTCTTCGCACGGCTGGTAAGGTCGCGCAGACGGAACGGAGACGCATTGCAAAAAGCCTGTCCCGCCGCATTGCAAAGCGCAGGCCACTGGTTATCGATACCTGCTGCATCCAACTTTTTCTTCATATCCAGGACAGCCTCTTTACTGTCCTCCAAAAGAGCATCCAAACGCCGGATGACCGTCATCGGCAGAATCACATCACGGTATTTACCGCGCACATACACATCTCGCAGGCAGTCGTCTGCGATACCCCATATAAAACTAACTATTTGATTATGCACCTGATTGTCCATATTTCTTCGTTTCCTTTCGCTCTATAGTGAGCCACTATTATCATATCAAATTCGCTGCACAATAAAACGGTCTTAGTCGGCGTTCTCTGCTTTATCGTCGGCTGCGCCGCCGGAGCGAATCCAATCATCTACCTCTGACAGTTTGAACTTTCACAGCCTGCCCACCTTGTACGCAGGCATATTTCTTTTCGCGATTCAAGCAGATGTTCCTATGTAATTCTTTAAAGTGTAGACCGCTTTTCAATATTCTCATTATTACTTCGTCAATTGTTTTCTTTTTCAAACTCAACGATATCAGCGATATTACAGTCGAGAACAATGCAGATTTTTCGAAGAGCTTCCATAGAAACATCCTCGCTGCGGCGGAGTTTAGTCATGGTGCTGGAGGAAAGCCCTGTGGCTTTATGCAGATCTGATTTACTCATTTCTTTGTCAACAAGGAGTTTCCACAGCTTTTTATAACTTGCTTTCATCATTTGAAACCTCACCTTTGAAAGATAACTACAGTTTAACATTTTGATTATACCATAATAAAACCTTTTTTACAAGATAATTCGACGCTTTTCCGTCAAACTTCGAATATTATTCGATAACTTTCCGCTTTTTCCGTTGCCGCTAAGTAAAAATGGAGCAAAACACCGTTACCTTACCGTCTACAACAAAGACTATAACAGAATCACACACCCACGCTTAGGTCCGTCGTTTGTTTGATATGCCGTGTAATTCATGACTTTTTCTTGAAAACCCCGAATAAACCCCTGTTAAGCCTTGTGAAATTTCAAAAAATGTGATATAATATAGTTTGTAGTATTGTATTTTCGTGAAAACGGAGGATTCCGCTATGGATAACAACCTTGAGCGCTGGTATTCGATGAAAGAAATTATGGAATATTTGGGCGTCAGCCGTGACACCGTTCTTGACTGGATCGAGCGCAGAGAAATGCCCGCCGCTAAAATCGGCAGACTGTGGAAATTCAAAATAAGCGAAGTTGATGCCTGGATGAAATCCGGTATTGCGGCGGATAAGTAATGCGGTGAGAAAATGGGATTTATAAATTCTTATAAACGACTTGAAAAGTTGTGCAATGAAATTTATGACAGCAACCATGGCGTTTCAGCTTATATTGACGATATGGCAAGACTGGCATCTGCCTCGTTCTATGTTTTTAATTGGAATGATGACCTGAAACAATTAAAGCATTATCGGTGGATTCGAAATCAAATTGCCCATGAACCAAATTGCACAGAGGAGAATATGTGCGAATACGGCGATGCGCAGTGGATTGACGACTTTTACGATAGAATTATGAATCAAAGCGACCCGCTTGCTATGTACCGAAAGGCAACAAGACCTCAGCCTGTCGCAAAACCAAAACAGCCCTATCAATCTCCACAGCCGCAACATACATATTCTGTACAGCCGGTTTCCTCAAAAAAGAAGGTGCGGAAAGCCACTGGATGGATTGTGTTATTGATTGTTGCAGCGCTTGTCGGATTGTTTTTTGTGCTTAAATATCTTGTAAATTAATCGGGAGGTGCGCTATGGCACTTGAAAATAAATTGGGGCTGACAAACGCTGCCGACCTTGCCCGCGAGGAAGAACACATCAGCAAGAAAAAGGCGCTTGAGCTTTTTGATAGCGGATTGCTTGATCAATTGGAAGCGGGAAAATTCTCCGCTCTGAAAGCAATTCACAAGTATCTCTTTGATGAAATTTACGATTTTGCCGGAGAACTCAGAACTGTAAACATTTCAAAGGGCAACTTCCGTTTTGCTCCGTTAATGTACCTCGAAGCGGCACTTGCCAACATTGATAAAATGCCGCAATCCACTTTCGACGAAATCGTCGAGAAGTATGTGGAAATGAATATTGCCCACCCGTTCCGAGAAGGAAACGGGCGCAGCACCCGCATTTGGCTTGACCTCATTTTCAAAACCGAACTTCATAAGGTCGTTGATTGGAGCAAGGTGGATAAAGAAGATTATTTGCTTGCAATGGAGCGTAGCCCCATCAAAGATATTGAAATCAAACATCTTTTGAAAAACGCACTTACCGATGATGTGGACAGCCGTGAGGTCTATATGAAGGGCATCGACCACAGTTATTATTACGAAGGATACACGACCTTCAAGGCGGAAGATTTAAGCAAGGAATGAGGTGCAAATATGCCGGATAAGAATTGGCGATTTGAACTTGAAGAATATATAAAGCAAGGCGAACCCGACAGAGCCGAAAAAAGCGAAGCGTGGCAGACTGCCATCGGCTTGCAGGCGGTTGACGGACTTAATACATCCGAATATTTGCTCGATACCGCAAAGGAGCACATTGAGGGCAAAATCACCATTGATGAAGCGCAGAAGAGGATTCACAGTTATTATGAACAGCGCACCACCCGCACCGAGACGGAAAACGAAACCAAAGAGGCAGATATCGTTTCGGCAAGAATCACAAAGCTGCTGGGAGAAAAAGCGTTTCAGTTTTCCCCTGCCGAGTGGATTACCATTCACCGCAGACTGTTTGAGGGCGTATTCGGCCACGCCGGACAGATTCGGCAGTACAACATCACAAAGAAAGAATGGGTGCTGAACGGCGATACCGTAATTTATGCGGATTGGAACAGCATTAAAGAAACTCTGAACTATGATTTCGCCACCGAAAAGCAGTTTTCTTATGAGGGGCTGTCGGTTGAAGCAGCGGTAAAGCACCTTGCAAAGTTTGCATCGGATATTTGGCAGATTCACCCCTTCGGCGAGGGAAACACCCGCGCCACCGCTGTATTTATGATTAAATATATGAAAACCTTTGGATTCCGTGTCAACAATGATGCATTCCGTGAAAACTCCTGGTATTTCCGCAATGCACTGGTCCGGGCAAACTATAATAATTTGCAAAAAGGCGTTCATTCCACCACAAAGTTTTTGGAATTGTTTTTTGAAAATCTTCTGCTCGGCACAAACCACGAACTCAAAAACCGTTATATGTACATTGATTTTGCGGATGAAAGCACTCTCCAAAGTATCAATTCCAAAGTTTCAAAGTATCAATTTGACACTTTGGACTGTACTTTGGAAGAATTGGCGGTTTTGGAATTGGTCGCAAAGAACCCGGCGATAAAACAGCAAGAGATTGCAGAACAAACCGGAAAATCCATTGCAACGATCAAGCGAATTATGAAATCGCTGCAGGACAAAAACTATATCCGCCGTGAAAGCGGCAAGAGATACGGCAAGTGGGAAGTGCTGGTTTGAGGCACAAGCGGTCGATTACGCCTATACGCTTTATAACGGCGGTGACGCAGTCGAATCTGTATATCTCACAGGTAAAGAGAAAATGCGGAATTGAGGTTGGAAAGAATT
>ERZ827104.1171-NODE-1171-length-24270-cov-3.606731_pt1 | contig 24270 bp, 23 predicted proteins | sample MGYA00519781_ERZ827104 | MGnify/ENA primary metagenome ERZ827104 (study PRJEB31778, sample SAMEA3449257) | human gut metagenome | biome: human gut; feature: human-associated habitat; material: faeces | place: United Kingdom | collected 2010/2012 ...
TGCATCAGCTGCTCCATGCCCTGCGCATTGAATAGGAGGTTCCCTCTGTGAAGAATAAAACCGTTCTGGTCACCGGCGCTGCCACCGGCATCGGACGCAGCACTGCGGAACTCTTTGCCGCCATGGGCTATCAGGTGGCAATCGGCTGCAACCACTCCTTTGCCGAGGGACTGCAGTTTGCCCGGGCCCTGTCCGAAATGGGCATGAGCACCATGGCAGTCAAGGCAGACCTCAGCCAGCCCGATCAGGTGGACGCCATGTTCCGGCAGATCGAGTCGGTGTGGGGCGGTGTGGATATCCTCATCAACAACGCCGGTATTGCCCAGCAGAAGCTCTTTACCGACATCACCAATGAGGACTGGAACGCCATGGTGGGCGTGAACCTCTCGGGCGTCTTTTACTGCTGCCGGGCAGCCCTGCCCTATATGATCCGCCAGAAGGCGGGCAGCATTGTGAATGTGTCCTCCATGTGGGGCATCTGCGGCGCCTCCTGTGAGGTGCATTATTCCGCTGTCAAAGCCGGTGTCATCGGCCTGACCAAGGCGCTTGCCAAGGAAGTGGGCCCCAGCGGCATCCGGGTCAACTGCATTGCCCCCGGCGCCATTGCCACCCGCATGAACGACAACCTGGACGAGGAAGCAGTGGCTCTGCTCCGGGAGGAAACCCCTCTGGGACGGATGGGCACACCGGAAGAGATCGCCAAGGCCATCGCCTTCCTGGCACTGGAGGACAGTGCCTTCACCACCGGACAGGTGCTCAGCCCCAACGGCGGACTGGTGATCTGACTATAAGCTGAAAAATCCTCCCCTCCGGTTCCGCCGGGCAGGGAGGATTTTGTTATATCAGCATACTATTTTACAGATCGTATATATTCAGACAGAACAGGGAGGGACAGAACGAGAGCCTCCCGCCCCAGCCAATCCGGCTTTTCGGGCAGGGCAAACGCGGAACTTTAAAATACTATTCGTATATTATAAAGAAAGTTATCTTTTCAGTATAAAAGCGCCGGTCATTCATCTGACCGGCGCTTTGGATTTTACTCCTGCTCGTATTCGTAGAACCGCTCCTGATAGAGGGTGGTGAAGATCACCTGTACCAGCGGGTAACCCTCGCCCATGACGGTATCCCGGAGGATCTCTGCCACACGCTCCCGTACCTCATCGGTGCGGTCGAACCAGGACACCTCCACAATGGGGAAACCGGGCACCTGTTCCCCTCCGGCATAGAAACTGCTGTGTGCCAGCTCCAGGATCAGCCAGTCCTCCGGGCAGCCAATGGCCTCGGCGAGCTTGGGGATCAGCGGAGTGCTGATGGCACGCATCTGCTTGTCAGTAAGTCCTTTGATGGTGATCTGCGGCATGATAAGTCCTCCTTTGTCGTTCCAATCCCCGGCTTTTCAGCCAGCCGGGGGATCTGCACCTGTATTGTATCACAGCTGCCCGGGACAGCACAAGCCTTGGCTGCTCTTGTCAGATCCTCACCGATATGCTATATTGAAACCACAAACCCCACTACCGCAAAAGCCAGGCCAGCGCCGCCGCCAGAGGCAGGGTGATCCCCTCCCCCGGCTGGATGGTCTGCACCGGCGCGGAGTAGGTGTGTTCCGGTTCTCCGGTGCTCTGCCGGGCCCGGCGGCGCATCTCCTCCACCCGGCGCTCGGCATCCTGCTGCATCCGGGCAAACTCCCCGGCGGAAAATCCCGTGGGCTGCCAGGTATTCATGCTCATTCCTCCCCCTCATCGGGCAGGAGCTCCAGCTCCCGCATGAGATCCAGCAGATTCCCCAGCGCCCAGATGGCCCGGGCATCTGCCAGACGGCTCTGCTTCTCCGCCGGGAGCACCGCTGCCGCCGCTTCCAGCAATCGCAGTTCCGGCGCCTGGGAAGCCGAAGCCAGCAGCTCCCGCAATGCCTGCCGCAGCCGGCGGTACCGGGCAGCTTCCCCGTCCGGGTCCTCCTGCCGCACCGCTGAGATCAGCTCCCGCAGTTCGGCCCGGCCCTCGGCTGTATCCAGAAGATTTCCCAGTGCCATGGCATTCACCTCCGGCAGAGATCCCGCAGCAGCGCCTGGGGCCCGGGCTGCCGGAGCAGCTGTGCCATGGCATCCGGGGACTGCAGCACTTCGGCGATCATCTCGCTTCCATGGGGATTGAGCTTCCGGAGCGCCTGGTCAAAGGCACCCCGGTCAAGCTGTTCCAGCACCCGGTCCGGGTTCAGTCCCGCCTGGGCTGCCGCTTTGGCAAGCAGTTCCCGGTCCGGTCTTTCTGTGGTAGGATTCATCACACTCACGCCCTTTCGTATCCACTCTATGCCCCGGCCCGGGAAAATATCCCCGGCCCACTCAGGAGGTTATGTTTTATGAAACTCACCGTATTCAGCGACTGCCATGGCAATCTGGAAAACGCCATCCGCATACTCACCGAATCGGAGGCGGACTGCTATCTGTTCTGCGGCGATGGCATCCGGGACGCCGAAAGTGCCGCCGATCTGCTGGACAAGCGGCTCATTGCCGTGCTGGGCAACTGCGACCGGGACGAAACCGGCGAAGCCGAACGCCTGCTGGAACTGGACGGCGTACGGATTCTGCTCACCCATGGGCATGGATACAGCGTCAAGTCCTCGCTGCTGCCCCTGCGCCGCCGGGCGCTGGAACTGGATGTCCAGCTGGTACTCTACGGGCACACCCATCTTCCGGCGCTGTCTGAGGAGGAGGGCGTACTGTTCTGCAATCCCGGCAGCTGTATGGGCGACCGGCTCTATGCCGAGATCGAACTCCAGGACGGCAAGGTAGCCGATGCCCGGCTCTGTCAGGCAGAGCACCGCATCACCCGCCGCATGAAGCCCACCTGGTGGAAGTCCTGACGCCCCATCACCCAAACAGAAAAAACCACCCGGAGAGTCCAGACCCTCCGGGTGGTTTTATTTTTTATACGGTTATTCCTCTTCTCCGGACGCTTCCAGGGCAGCCCGGTAGAGATCACCCTTCTTGTAGCCGGTGGCACGGGCCACCTCCTTGGCTGCCATGGTGGGAGAAAGCCCCTCCTCCATGCGCCGGCGGGTCAGCTCTGCCGCCTCCTCAAAGGTGAGTTCCGGCTCCTCGGACGGCTTTGCTCCGGCGATCACCAGTACAAACTCGCCCCGGGGCGCGTTGTCCCGATAATAGGCCGCCGCTTCGGACAGGGTGGTGCGGCGGGTCTCCTCATGGAGCTTGGTCAGCTCCCGGCAGACGGCGATCTCCCGGTCCCCCAACACTGCCAGCAGGTCTTCCAGGGTGCGCAGCAGCTTGTGGGGCGCCTCATAGAACACCATGGTGCGGGTTTCGTTCTTCAGCGACTGGAGATGCTCCATCCGGCTGGATTTATTGACGCTCAGAAAGCCCTCGAAGGTGAACCGGGCGGTTGCCAGTCCCGAAAGGGCCACAGCGGTGGCAATGGCAGTGGGGCCAGGCACCGACAGCACCGGAATGCCCAGCTTGTGACAGGCATCCACCAGCTGTTCACCGGGGTCGGAGATGCAGGGCATGCCCGCATCGGTGACAATGGCACAGTCCTCCCCTGCCAGCAGACGGGCGGTGATGGACTGGGATGCCTCCCGGATATTGTGTTCATGGCAGCTCACCAGCGGCTTTTTGATCCCCAGGTGGTTGAGCAGCTTGACGCTGACCCGGGTGTCCTCGGCGGCGATGAAATCCACCGATTCCAGCACCTCTGCCGCCCGGGGCGACAGATCCCCGAGATTTCCAATGGGGGTACCCACTACATACAGTCTACCCATGTTTTTTCTGTGCCTCCTTGGGAAGATTGGCATACTTGCCATAGATCCGCAGCATTTCCGGGGAAAATCCCCCTTCGCCTTCTACAATCAGCGGCGGCATCACCTGCAGAAACGGCTTGCCGCCCCGGCGTCCCTCCAGCAGAAAGAGCCAGGGAGCGGTATCCGGACGCTGCTGCACCATGCGCAGGCGTTTGGGTTCCAGGCCGTTCCTGCGCATGGCCTCCATCACATCGGGCAGGCGCTCCGGACGCTGGCAGACACAGAAGCGTCCGCCGAATTTGAGCAGCCAGGCCGCTGCCCGGCAGACATCGTCAATGGTGCAGGCTGTTTCATGCCGGGCGATCTGATCGCTGTCTGTTTCGGACAGAATGCCCCGGCCCTCGATCTTATAGGGCGGGTTGCAGGTGACAACATCAAAGCTCTGTCCCTCGGGCAGGGCGGAGAGATCGGTGAGATCCGCCAGCACCGGCACCACCTGTCCTTCCAGGCCGTTTTCCTGGACGGTGATGGTGAGCTGGTCAATGGCCTGGGGCTGGATATCCACCCCGTAGCTCTGACGGGGCCGGGTCTCCTCGGTACGGTACCAGGCCAGAGCCACAATGCCGCAGCCGGTACCCAGGTCACAGGCCCGGTCCTTGCGCCGGGGCGCGGCAAAATCCGAAAGCAGGAACGCATCGGTGCCGAATTTATGCTCCGGGGAGACACAGAGCCTGATCCGGTCACCCAGGGCTTCAAAATGATAACGGTCATTCATGGGGGAAATACAGGCTCCTCCGGCAGTGCTCATCGGTAGTTCCCGGCAGAAAAAAGGGCCCGTCCGGACAGAACCGGCCCGGACGAGGCCTTTTGCACTGTATGGGAACAGTCGGGTCCGGCAGATTAGAGCTGCGGACGCTTGAAATCGGTATTGGGGGTAATGCTTACTTCGGTGATAGTCTCACCCGGACGCATCAGGCGTGCCATGACAACAAAGCGCTGCTGGCTGGTCTGACCATAGGCACGGGTACAGGTGGACAGGGTGAGGATCTTATCCGAGGAGTTCACATCCACGGCAAAGTCATGCAGACTGCGGGCCTTGGCCTCATTGATGATATACTGCAGGCCGGAAGCACCCGGGTCGCTGACGATATAGTTGAAGGATTCCTCGGTATAGAACACCGCAAAGACCTTCCAGGTCATCTCCTCCGACTCGGTGGAGTAGTGGATATAGGGAGTGCTCTTGCAGAAGTTCAGGTAGTGGAAGCTGGGCAGCTGACCGAACATGATGTCGCTGGCCCGGGCAATGAACGGATTGGCGGTGTAGTTGGTCCAGTTGTGACCATACAGCACCGTGTTCTGGGAGATCTGGCTGCTGGTGCCGAACTTGGTATCCGAATCCGCCCAGATTACGCCATAGTAGCTGTAATTCTTGTCATAGCCCTTGGCGGAGTAGTAGAGGTTATCCGGTCCCACTACAACCGGGTAGTTGATATTGGTATTGGGAATGCGCAGCCAGCCCACAACATCGCTGTTCTTGGCCTTCCAGGAGGCGATATTGGCTTTGCCGCTGGAGCCGACTGTGGAGGGGTCAAAGGTACCCCAGTTGGAGGCAGTGGTCTGGGACCCGGACGAGGACGAGCCCGGCTCGGTGACAACATTGTCGGCACTGGCAGCCAGACGCTGGGCCACAACCGTTTCCAGACGGGTGCCGGACAGAGCGGTAACAGTGGCGGACGAGGTGATGTCCGGAGCTCCGGTACCGGCATCGGCGATGTTGGTGGTGTCGTCCGAAGCCATGGACGAAGAACCGCGGTCGGTATCCGCATCGGCGGGGCTGACCAGATGGGCAATGCCATAGATGCTGCCGCCCACGGCAATGAACAGGGCTGCCGCCAGACCCGCCATACGCAGACGGGCGGTCTTCATGGCCTGTTCCCGGCGGCTGCGGCGGTCAGCGGGCACGGCTTCACTCCGACGGCGGGACGCACTGTGCTCTGCCGGTTCCGAAGCAGCCCGACGGCTGGCGGAACGGGTCATGCGGTCCAGTGCGGCACCGGCCCGGCTGGGACGGCTCCCTGCCTCCCGGCGTGGTGCAGTACGGCTGTCCCGGCTCATACGGGGCTCGGCTTCCCGGCGTGCGGTGCGGTGCGGATTCTCCCGGGCGGAGGTACGCTCCTCCCGCCGGGTCAGATCCGGTGCCTCCTCATTCCGGGCACGGCTGGCGTATGCGGCACGATAACGGTCATATTCGCTGGAAATCTCCCGGCGGCGTTCCGCTTCCCGGCTCTCGCCGGACGGACGGGCCTTGCCCCGGGTTTCTCGGTTCTCTCTCTGCATTCGTTTCCCTCTCATCTCTGGTCTCGGTGCACGTTCTGCTCACGCAGTTTCTACTCTTTATTTTATCATACCCATCTGTCCCGTCAAGTGTCTGGGTTCCTCTTTTGCTGGCAGCTCTGGACAATTTTCCCCGCCGATGCTACAATAAAAACAAATGTTCCCAGTCTGTACCATCGTTCAGGAGGTATCTTATGCTCACATCCCATCGTTTTTCCTGTTCTCTCGGAACTATTTCCCTCTATTTTGAGGACGAAGCCCTCATCGGTCTGGATCTGGAGGGCTCTGCCGGCTGTGGGGAACGGCTGATGGCCCAGCTCGCCCGGCACGGCATCGATTCCGCTGCCTTCCGCCCCGAAGCCACCCCGGCTGCCCTGGCAGTGGAACAGTGGCTCACCAACTACGCCGCCGGCAGCAAGGACCCCTTTACCCTGCCCCGGAAGCTCTACGGCACTCCGTTCCAGATCTCGGTGTGGAACGCCCTGGAAGCCCTCGGCTATGACGAGGTGATCTCCTATGCCGAGCTGGCCCGGCGGGTGGGCTCCAATGGATACCGGGCCGTGGGCACCGCTGTGGGACACAACCCCATTCCCATCATCATTCCCTGTCACCGCATTGTGCGGCAGGACGGCATCATCGGACGATTCGGCGCCGGGGACGGCACTGAGACCAAGCGGAAGCTCCTGCGCCTGGAAGGACACAGCTACTGATGCGGGAAAAGACACTCAACAGCCGGCTGCGGGATCTGCGGGAAGATGCCGACCTGACACAGACCCAGGTGGCAGCGGTTCTGCACATGTCCCAGACCGGCTATTCCAAGTATGAAACCGGCGAAAATGATATTCCCACCCAGGTGCTGATCCAGCTGGCCCGGTTCTATGGGACCAGTACCGACTATCTGCTGGGGCTCACCGACCGCCGGGACCCTCTGTAAAGGAGGAAGTGTCTGTGAACCAGTACCCGAGAATCCGGGACCTCCGGGAGGACGCCGATCTGACCCAGGCGCAGGTGGGGGAACGGCTGGGGCTGTCCCAGCGGACCTACGCCTATTATGAGAGCGGTCAGCGCATGGTGCCGCCGGAGGTGCTCTGTGCCCTGGGGGACCTGTACGGCGTGAGTGTGGACTATCTGCTCGGACGCACCGACCGCCGGGAGATGAACCGATAAAAAGACGGCAGTGTGGAAAAACCTCCACGCTGCCGTTTTTCTGTATGCAGAGCCCCGGTCTACGACTGTGAGGGCAGGACTTCCTCAATATCCCACTCCCCGAACATCTCCTTGAGGGTCACGGTATAGCTTTGGTACTGATCGATATTGTAGTTGGCGTGTTCCTCGATGTCCCATCGGGCAATGGGTTCGGTGCCCGGCCCCCAGAAGGAGTTCTGTTCGCTGTCGGCATACCGCACAAAGACAATCTGTGCCTCCTTGGTATTGAAGCTCACGTCCCAGAGGTCGAGCAGCACCGGCAGATACCAGATGGGCTGTTTTTCAGGATAGGCATAGACGCCGTATTCCTCATAATAGCGGTACTGTTCCCGGGGATCGGCGCCCACCGGCACACTCTGGTGGGTGAGCTCCACTTCCTCCCCGAACAGCTCCCGGGCCGCGTATTCCACCTGTTCTTTGGTGATGAACTGCCGCCGTCCGGTCTCCCCGGCAAGCCGCTTTGCAACATACTGCGCCTCGGTGGTATTGGCACCCTGGGTGATGCCCGGTGTGGTGCCGTCGGTACCCAGCAGGGCGGTAAGCAGCAGATATTCCTCCGGCAGGTCGGTATAGCCCTTCCGGAGATCCCGGGCATACCGGGGATAGACAATGAGCTCCTGTCCCAGCAGACGGGCAATGGCAAGGCCGGTGTCGTCATGGGTGAAGGTGGTGTCCACAATATCCGGTTCGGTGAGGGAGAGGGCGATCTTCGGGCGCTTGGCCTCCCAGATCTCGGCGGAAAATGCTGCCTCCTCCGGGCGGGAAGAAGCCTCCTCCCCGTTTCCACAGCCAGCCAGCCCCAGACAGAGCGCCGCTGCCAGCAGCACTGCCATCAGACGCTTTCCCATAGAATCCACCCCCTGTACCGAAAAATTTCTCTGGTTTCTATTATACAGGCTTGACCGGAAATTTCAAAGCCGGGATCTGGAAATACACAAAAAAGCCCTGTCCCCGGCAGGACGCCAAGGGGCAGGGCTTTTATCAGATCAGAGGCTTAGAATTCCAGACGCTCCTCGATGAAGGAGAGAACCTCGTCCATGGGCAGACGAACCTGCTCCATGGTATCACGGAAGCGGATGGTTACGCAGCCATCTTCCTGGCTCTCGAAGTCGTAGGTGATGCAGAACGGAGTACCGATCTCATCTTCACGGCGGTACCGCTTACCAATGGTGCCGGCCTCATCGTAGTCCACCATGAAGTGGTCAGCCAGCTTGGTCCACAGTTCCCGGGCAGGCTCGGACAGCTTCTTGGACAGCGGCAGTACAGCAGCCTTGTAAGGAGCCAGAGCCGGATGCAGACGCAGTACGGTGCGGACATCGCCCTCGCCTACTTCCTCCTCGTCATAGGCATCGCACAGGAAGGCCAGAGCCACACGGTCAGCACCCAGCGAAGGCTCAATGACATAGGGGATATACTTTTCGTTGGTTTCGGGATCGAAGTATTCGCAGCTCTTGCCCGAATGGGTCTGATGCTGGGTCAGGTCGAAGTTGGTGCGGTCCGCAATGCCCCAGAGTTCGCCCCAGCCGAAGGGGAACAGGAACTCGATGTCGGTGGTGGCATTGGAGTAGTGGGACAGCTCAGCCTGCTCATGGTCACGCAGACGGATATTCTCGTCCTTCATGCCCAGGGAGAGCAGGAACTGATGGCAGTAGTCCTTCCAGTACTTGAACCACTCGAGGTCGGTGCCGGGCTTGCAGAAGAACTCCAGCTCCATCTGCTCGAACTCACGGGTACGGAAGGTGAAGTTGCCGGGAGTGATCTCATTGCGGAAGCTCTTACCGATCTGACCGATGCCGAAGGGAACCTTGCGGCGGGTGGTGCGCTGTACATTCATGAAGTTTACAAAGATACCCTGAGCGGTTTCAGGACGCAGATAAATCTCGCTCTTGGAATCCTCAGTAACACCCTGGAAGGTCTTGAACATCAGGTTGAACTTACGGATATCGGTGAACTCAGTGCCGCCGCACTCGGGGCAGGCAACCTTGTGTTCCCGGATGTAATCCATCATCTGCTGATCGCTCCAGCCAGCGGGATCAAAACCGCACTGCTCCTCGATGAGCTTGTCGGCACGGTGACGGGCCTTACAGGTCTTGCAGTCGATGAGGGGGTCAGAGAAGCCGCCCACATGACCGGAAGCCACCCAAACCTGAGGGTTCATCAGGATCGCAGCGTCCAGACCTACATTGTAGGGGGACATCTGTACAAACTTCTTCCACCAGGCCTTCTTGACATTGTTCTTGAATTCCACACCCAGGGGGCCGTAATCCCAGGTATTGGAGAGGCCGCCGTAAATTTCAGAACCGGCATATACAAATCCACGGTTCTTTGCCAGAGCGACGATTTTGTCCATTGTCTTTTCCATGGTAAATACTCCTCTTTCGGATAGATTTTTGATCCCGAGGAACAGAAAAAGCCTTCCATCCCCCGCAGTACTGCAAGGGACGAAAGGCTGTGGATCAGGTTCAGTCTTCCGCGGTTCCACCCTCATTGATCTGTACAGGCTATAAGTACAGACCCACTCTTGTGAACAAACCGCTCTCGGCTCAAAAGTGCCTTTCACTGCAGGACCCCACCGGCTCACACCAGCCGCCGGTTCTCTGAAAAAGATCGGATGCAGTTACTCTTCTTTCTCATCGCCAGGATTTGGTTTGCTATCAATCTATCACAAAAGGGTGGGACTGTCAAGGGCAAGCTGCTTGCAATCAACCGGCAGCTTGATTATAATAAAGTCAGAGCACAGATATTGGTCGGAACAAGGGAGGCAATGCTCAATGAAACAGCTCTGGAAGATCCGTCTGGCTGCCATACTGCTGGGAGGGGCCGGATGTATCCCACTGTCGCTGGAAGCTCTGGGGGAGGCAGATTCCCTGAAGCTGAGCCTGTATGGCCTGTGGATCGGCCTGGGGCTGATCATTGCGCTGGTCTGCACACTGCTGGAAACGGTATCTGACTGCTGACACGCAAAAAAGCCTTGATTTCCCATGTCTTTCCCGCTATAATAGAGTGTACATGATTTTGAGGGAGTCTGTTTTGGGAGGAACCGCCCGGAGCAGTCCCACAATCTTATATCGGGGTGTAGCGCAGTTGGTAGCGCGCATGCTTTGGGAGCATGATGTCGGGTGTTCGAGTCACCTCACTCCGACCAGAAAATCCCGCTGCTGAAATCCGCAGCGGGATTTTTCTATGGAGTCCTGTCCGTGCTGCCAAGAGGGGCTTTTGTCCTCTCCCGGGGAAAGACGCCCGCATCTTACTTATCCTTCCCCCGAAACTGCTGTCCGGGCTATGCGATTGGTCTGGTCTGTGTTATAGTAGAGAGTATCAGAATTCCACCAAATCTGCCGCTTCAGCGGCATATTCCGGAACAACCTGGATTATCAAAAGGAGTATCAGTCCATAAAACAAAAAATACCTGCCCTGTTTATATCCTTTATGCTGGTGGTTACCCTGGCGGGGCGCACCGCAGAGAAAGAGCAGCCCTCAGCCTACGCCCAGGCGGAAAACTGGGCCTATCTGGAAGTGGATAAAACCGCTGACGCGGATGTATTCTTCATCTGCCCCACTGTTTATGGCGGCGATGAGGACAGCTTCAATATGCCTATGGACGACGAAGACGCAAAGAGCGACTTTCTGGGTGCCACCAATATGGAAAAGGGCATCTATGACTCGGATGCCAGATTCTTTGCTCCCTATTACCGCCAGGCCGGGCTGAATGTCTATGAGCTGCCTGCGGAAGACCGGGAGGAATATCTCTCCCTTGCCTATGCAGATATAAAGGATGCCTTCCTCTATTATCTGGAGCACTACAACAATGGCCGTCCCATTATTCTGGCAGGCTTTTCTCAGGGCGGCGATATGAGCATCCGCCTGCTGAAGGACTGCTTTGCCGAGGAGGAGGTCAATGAACTGCTGGTGGCCTGTTATGCCATCGGATGGAGCGTCAGCGAGGAAGATCTGGAGCAATATCCCCATCTTTGCTTTGCCTCCGGTGAAAACGATACCGGCGTCATCATCTCCTTTAACAGCGAAGCAGAGTCTGTCACCGACTCCCTGATGATTCCCGCCGGCACTCACACGCTGGCAATCAATACCCTCAACTGGAAGACCGACAGCACTCCTGCCGGAAAAGAAGAAAACCTGGGTGCCTGCTTTACCGATTACAGCGGCAATATCATCACTGAAATCCCCCAGCTCACCGGCGCCTATATTGACCCCCAGCGCGGCGCTCTGAAGGTACCGGACGTAACACCGGAGGAATATCCGCCGGTGCTGTCCATTTTCTCCGATGGGATCTATCATCTGTACGATTACCAGTTCTTCTACCGCAACCTGCAGGAAAATGTGGAAGTGCGGCTGAATGCCTATCTGGAGGATCAGGCAGCCTGACGGCAGTTCCGCCAATCACCAAGCCGGATACTTCCCATTGTCAATACTTTGCAGAGTATGGAACGCTGTTTCCAGATCTCTTACAAACAGAAACTCTCCCCACTATGGCAGCGGGGAGAGTTTCTGTTTGTTTCGCGTATGTCTGAATTTTCTGTTTAAGCAATCTTACAGGCCAGTCCAGCCGATGGAGGACAGCACATACAGCACAACCAGCGAAATGGCCCACAGCGGCGCCACCACCCGGATGGCAAACTTGAAATACTTATCGAACGACACACCCGCCATGGTGCAGGCACCCAGGATAAATCCGCTGATGGGGGTCAGGGCGTTGGTGAACTGGTCACCGATCTGGAAGGCCTGGACGCCCACCTGAGCTGTCAGGGAGAGCGCCTCACACATGGGCTTTACAATGGGGATCAGGATGGCAGCCTTTGCCGACATGGAGGGGATCAGGAAGTTGATCAGGGTGATCACCACCGAGATTCCCACTGCTGCCAGGCCGGAACCCAGCTTCTGCAGAGGCAGGCACGCATAGTAGACGATAGTATGCATGATATTGCCCTGGGTCATCACCAGGCTCATGGCATTTGCCACACCAATGATGAAGCAGATGAACGCCATACCGCCGCAGCCAGCTGCGAAGGCATTGCCGATCTTGTCAAAATCCCATCCAGCCAGCAAGCCGCACAGCAGACAGCTGAGAATCATAATGGCAGGCTGAACCGAGTTGGGCATTCCCAGCACCGACATGCACAGGACAATGAGCAGATACTGTCCGAAGAAACAGAGGGTGATGAGAATATCAGTGGTGCGAAGGGTTGTCGCGGCAAGTTCCTTGCTCTCGCCGGCGTCAGCGGTCAGCCAATCGGTATTGCCGGTGAGGGATCTGGTGGGGTCCTTATGGATCTTCAGGGCATAGCGGGTCACCAGAAGGCTGGTCAGCGCCGTAATGAGCAGCATCATACAGAACCGCACCGCAAATCCGCTGAACAGCGGTACTCCCATCATGGTCCAGGGAACAATGATGGCAGTGGGGCTCCAGGAGGCGCCCATCAGGACTGCCAGTCCGGTGAGGCCGATGGCTACCAGCGGGTCCAGGCGCAGTTTCCGTGCCAGCATGACACCCACCGGCACCAATGCCACCAGATGGTCGCCAAAGCCGAGGGCTCCGACCAGTCCCATGATAAAGACCACCGCTGGAACCAGCACAACAATCCCCTTATCCTTGAGACGGTAGAGCGCATAGTCCACCAGCCGGTCGATGGCCTTGGTTTCCAGGATTACGCCGATGGCGCCGCCGTTCACCAGCAGCACAGCGATGACGTAGGAGGAATTCTGCAGACCGGAGAGGATACTGAGCATGGCCTGCCAGGGAGTGACCGGTGTCTGGTAGCCCAGCAGCTGGAAGCTGCTGCCGTCCAGGGTGCCATCTGCCCGGGTGGCAAAGGTGCCCGCCGGGATTATGTAGGTCATCAGGCTCATGAAAATCAGCAGTCCCAGCATGAGAATCATCAGATGCGGGAGCTTGAATCCAGTGCGCTTCTTTGTCTTTTCAGCAGTCATGTTCAGTCTCCTCCTTCCGGGAGCAGCAGGTCGGTACAGTTGAGGAAGAACTCCACGCCATAGTGCAGGGCTTCCTCGTCCAGATCAAAGGCGGGATTATGATGCGGAGCTGTAATGCCCTGTTCGGGATTGCCCACACCCAGGAAGGCATAGAATCCCGGGTAGGTATTCAGGAAACAGGCGAAATTATCCGAAGCCATCATCGGCTGATGCTTGACCAGCCGGATTCCGCTGGCCCGGGCAGCCTCCTGTCCGATGGCGGCTGTGTCCGGATCATTGAGCACCGGCGGCAGCATACCGCCGGGCACCAGCAGTTCAGCTTCTGCCCCATAGGAGCGAGCCACATCGGCTGCAATTTCCCGCATCAGCTGCTGTGCCTGAGCGCCGATCTCCGGCAGATAGAACCGGGCTGTACCCATGGCACGGGCTGTATCCGCAATAATGTTGGTGGAATTGCCTGCCTGGATGCAGCAGGGTGTCACCACCAGCGGCGAGAAGGGATCGGTGCGGTTCACCGGCAGAGCCGAGAACCGGGGCAGGATCTCACAGAGGGGCTTGATGGGGTCCACGGTGCGATGGGGAGCAGAACCATGTCCGCCTTTTCCGTGGATCACCAGTTCCCAGCTGAATGCTCCGGCACAGGCCTCCCGGTCATAGAGCCCCATCTCACCGGCCCGGAAAGCCGGCTCCACATGAAGGCCGATGGCATGCTCCACGCCGCCCCGTTCCTGCAGATAATCCACGATCTCCTGGGCACCCAGTCCCCGCTCCTCTCCCATCTGGAAGCAGAAGTAGACTGTACCGCCCAGTTCCTCCCGATGAGGAGCCAGCGCGCGGGCCGCAGCCAGCAGGATCGCCGTATGGGCATCATGTCCGCAGGCATGCATCTTGCCATCTGTCCGGGAGCGGTACGGGCTCTCCACAGCCTCCTGGATGGGCAGGGCATCGAAGTCTGCCCGGATGGCCAGGGTGTGTCCGGTGGGCTTTCCCTCCAGCCGGGCCACTACATTCAGCGGTGCCACCCGGTCATAAGGGATTCCCATCGCGTCCAGCTCCTCACAGATCCGGGCGCTGGTCCGCACTTCCTCTCCGGATAGTTCCGGATTCTGGTGAAAGTCCCGGCGCATCCGGACTGCATACTCCTGTTCTGCCAGTGCTTCCTTGTGACGATCCATCATGGTTGATTCCCCCGTTTCAAAGTCTTTTGGTATTTCTCTTCTTCTGCTTTCAGCATACCATTCTTTAATAGACCTTGTTTCCCCATAAAAACGCATGGAGGTATTGTTAATATGAATATAAATTATTCATAATTGTGATATAATATAGTTAATAAGCCAATGATCAAGGGGAGAATGCTATGGATATACGCAATTTTCAGTATCTGGTGGAGGTGTACCGCTGCCGGTCCATCAGCCGGGCTGCCCAGAATCTCTTTATTTCACAGCCGCACCTCAGCCGGGTGATCCGGAGCATTGAAGATGAATTCGGCGTGACCATCTTTGTCCGGGAGGGCGGAAAACTGACTGTCACCTCGGAAGGCGAACACTTCCTCCAGCAGGTTTCGGAACTGCTGGAACAGTATGAAAAGCTCCAGGCTCCCCAACGCCCCGAATCCCTGCTGAAAATTGCCACCATGAAACATACCGCTGTCTACCGGGGTCTGGCGGCCTATATGAAACACAGCAGCCTGCCTCTGAACCTCAAGCTCTATGACACCGATTATGAAACTGTTGTGAGCCTGGTACGCAGCTCCGAGATGCAGATGGGAGTTGTCCACCTGCCCAGCGCCAAACGGGAGATCGTTGCCCAGCAGCTCCGGCATGAAGGGCTGATCTATGAACCCCTTTATCCCCTTTACAATGTGATCTCGGTCGGAAGAAGCCATCCATTGGCTGGCCGGGAGGAAGTGTCCATTGAGGAACTGTATGACTACCCGCTGGTTATCATGGACACCGGCGATGAATACAGTGTATTTTACAACGAGATCTATGCGCCGTTCTTCAAGATCCTGGATCTTTCCCGTGTCCATCAGAAGGTCAACTTCCGGGACTTCTATGCCCTGTATATCTTTGTGGAGGAGGTAAATGGCTTCCTGCTCGGATTCTCCAAAGTCCCGGAACATACCAAGGGGAACACGCAGGTGCTCTCCCTGAACATCCGGGAGGATTTTGAACGCTACACATCGGAATACGGGGTGATCTATCAGGCCGATCTGGATCAGCAGGAACAGGCCCGGATCAACCAGGTCATCCAGGCGCTGAAAGATGTGTAGCCGCCCTTACTGTACAGCAAAAGCCCGCTTCCACATTGACTGTGAAGGCGGGCTTTTTTCGGGGCTGTGCGGACTTCAATCGGGAAGCTTTTCAAGCGGCAGGGTACCGGCTGAAGATTCTGACGCAGATTGGGAGCGTATATTCCCGGGTATTTGAACTACCTGCTTCTTCCCATAAGCGGCCTTTCTCTTCACTCTGGACGCCGCATGATATACCGGAACAGAGCCAAATCCGGATTTCACTTTTAATATCCGAAAAGGAAATCACAGGAATTTCCATTTCCTATGATTTTGTTGCTTTCGCTTATTGATTTTTATGATTAAAGTAGTATAGTAAATTTAGAGAACACTATTCTCGAATAATTGAGTGTTTTCAAGGAGGGAAAGCATGAAGCGATCGAAAATAAACCGATTCCTGTCGCTGATCTGTGCATTGGCTATGGTTGTTTCCGCAACCAGTGTGCCTGCATTTGCGGATGATCAGCCGGAAGAGCCGGGAACTGTCATGACAGAACCGGTTGCCGGGCAGACAGAACAGGACACCCCTGTTCAGACTCCCACTGATGAGCCCAGTGCAGAACCAGAGCAGGAACCGGAAGGAACAGTGGAGTACACATTCGAGCTGGAAACAGCTGTGCCGGAAATTGCTCCACTTGCAGACTTTGGACAGTCAGACAGCAGCACACTCAATGAGTCGGAAAAAATCCTGTACAACTCCATCCGGAAAAAGATTGAAGACATCGCCCGGAACGGAGGAAGTTCGGTATTTGAACTTACCGGAGAGGATATCCCAACCCTGACGGTAACTGATCCGAGCCAGGAGAAAATTGAACAGGCTTTTAACGAGGCCGTTAAACTGGACCGGCTGTTCGGATGCCTGATGGTGGACTGCCCCCAGGATCTGTTCTGGTTTGACAAAACTGCCGGATATGGTCTGGCGCCATCATTCTCAGACACTGGAAGCGAAGCAAGCCTTGTAAAAATAACTGTAACCATGAAGGTTGCTGAGGCCTACCGGAATGGCAGTGATACTGAGGTTCAGGTGAAGGACTCGGCCACAGCTATCCAGAATGCCCAGAATATCGCTGCTGAGATCAAGAACAGCGGCGGCACAACAGATGAAAAGCTGAAAGCGATCCTTCAGAAGATCTGCGAGCTTGTTTCTTACAATGATGAGGCCGCTGCTGCTCCGTCTTATGACATGAATGCCTGGGGCATCATCTGGGTCTTCGACGATGATCCGGAAACCAAGGTGGTCTGCGAAGGCTATGCCAAGGCATTCCAGTATCTCTGCGATCAGGTATTTGACTCCAGTGAACTGACCTGTTATACCGTAACCGGCACCATGGGCGGCGGCACTGGCGAAGGCCCGCATATGTGGAACATTGTATCCAAAAACGGACTGAACTACCTGGTGGATGTCACCAACTGTGACGGGAACAGTGTCGGCAATCCGGACAAGCTGTTCATGCAGCTGCTGCATGGCAATGCCGGTGAGGATGGAAGCTTCACCTATGACGGCGACACCCAGACCTACACCGCCCGGATCGACTCCCGCAATCAGGTGACCTATCGGTATGACGCGGACACCACCGCTCTGTACCCGGAAAGCATTCTCACTCTCTCCGCAGAGGGAGATCCGGAAATCCCCACCCCTGGTGATTATTCCGTTGTGCCCGATTCCGCATCGCTCAGCGCTGTCTATGGAGATACAGCTGTATCGATCAGCTTCACTGTCACCCAGGACGGCGGATCGGAACCTGTTGGCGGTACTGCCAAGCTGCTGTACGGCGAAACCGTACTGGCTGAAACAGCTGTGACCAGCGGCGCTGGCTCCTTCAGCTACAATACCACCGAGAAAAAAGTTCCGGTGGGCGAACAGAGCCTGACTATCCGCTACTATACTGCCGAAGACAGCGAAACCGAGGCAGCCAGCACAGCTGTTTCTCTGACCCTCAGCCCCAAGCAGCTGACTGCAACCGGACTGACCGCTGTTAACAAGGTCTTTGATGGAACCACCGCCATCGAAGTCAATGGTCCCGGAACCTTGTCCGGTATTGAATCCGGCGACGATGTTGCACTCGCTGATCTTGCCGGTACAGTAGAAACCGCCAATGCAGGCACGGGAAAACCGGTGACTGTCACCGCTTCCCTGACCGGCGATCAGGCTGGTTATTATACCTTTACTTCCCCTGCGGATGTAACGGTCAGCATCTCTGCGGCTGATGTCACTGTGGAAGTGCAGGTGGACACTGAAGCCGCTGTGGGAGAAACCGTCAAGGTTACTGCCATAATCCCCTATGCCATTGATGGCTTTGATGCCGAGGGCACCATGGAGCTGTTTGTGGACGACCAGTCTGCCGGAAGCAAACCCGTTTCGGGCAACCAGGCAGAATTTGACTGGACTGCCCAGCTGGGAGAACATACCTTCAAGGCAAAGTTTACTCCGGACGGACAGGGCAACTACAATGCCGCTGAATCGGCTCCCGTTTCCTGCACCGGCAAGAGCGGATCGACTGTAACTCCTTCTGCTGACCTTACAGTCATCTACGGCGAGAGCCGGGATATTTCGGTTACTGTGCAGGCTCCCATCATCACAGGACAGGTGGAATTCCGCAGCGGAGATGTATCCCTCGAAACCGCCGCGCCGGATGGCAGCGGTGTTGCCAAAATCACCTTTGACAGCACTGGAAAGCGGCTCTCCATCGGCAGCCATACCATTACCGCCATCTATACACCCGCTTCCGAAGACATCAAGGGCAGTGAAGCTGAATTCCAGCTCACACTGAACACCAAGACTGTTGATGCAGCTGATGTGACTGCCGCAGACAAGGTCTTTGACGGAACAACAGATGGAATAACTGTTACCGGCAATGTGACCGGAACATTCGGAGCGGACGAGGTTCGCTTTGAAGGCGCCGGAACCGTTGCGGATGCCAATGCCGGTACAGATAAGCCGGTAACTGTCACAGGCGCTCTGACCGGTAAGGACGCCGGTTATTATACCCTCTCCGGACAGCCTGCCGGCGTTACAGTAAACATTACCCCCGCACCGGTTACTGTTTCTCTGGAACTGCCGCAGACTGCTGTGAGTGCCGGAGAAACTGTCACCATTACTGCCGGCATCTCCGGTACAGTTTCCGGCTTTGACGCAGCCGGCACAATGGAACTGTTTGTAAACGGTGCTTCGGCAGGCAGCCAGACTGTTTCGGGCAATCAGGCACAGTTCAGCTGGCTTGCCGCCAAGGGCGAGTATACCTTCCAGGCAAAGTTCACCCCGGCAGAGAACGGCAATTACAGCGCTGCCGACAGCGCAGAAGAACATTACAGCATCACCAAGGAACTTCAGGAACCCATCGTGATCGAAGCTGTACCGGAAAAGACTGTGGGCGAACCCGCCTTTAATCTGACTGTATCCGGCGGCTCGACAGAAGCTGACTTTACCTATGCCGTTACCTCCGGCGACGCTGTCACCGTGGACAGCACCGGCAAGGTGACCATTGTAAAGGAAGGCACTGCGGTTATCACTGTATCCAAGGCCGGAGATGAAACCTATAACCCGGTTTCTGCTGCGGTGACCATTACAGTCAAAGCACCGGTGACCGACCTGATTCCGGATGGAGACATCACCGGAAAGACTCTGCTGGCAAAAGTTCCGTCTGCAGAAGACCAGACTGCGCTTTCCAATCAGATCGGCGGCGCATTTGCGTCCCAGTTCAAGGATATGACTGCTGTCACCATGGATATTGTACTGATTGACAACACTACTGGCCTGCCTGTAACCAGCCTTGGTCAGCCTCTGACATTCTGCATTGACTACCCGGCTGCAGTTGGTTCGAACTATGGAGACTATGAGTTTGTAATCCTGCACATTCCCACAACCGGCAGTGCTCAGATCGTTCCTCATACTGTGACCGCAAATGGCCTGCAGATCACTGTGGACAGTCTGAGCCCCTTCGCCGTGGGCTACCGTCTCAAGAGCACAACTCCGGGTCATACCACCAGCAGTTCCTCGGGAAGCAGCTATACCGAACGGCAGGAAGCCTTCTGGGATGAGGTCAAGGACCTGATCCGGGATGCCGAGCCGGGTGATACCATCAAGGTAAATGCCCGCAGCTATGACCGGATGCCGTATTCGGTGATGCGGGTACTGGGAGAGCAGGATGATCTGCTGCTGCACATCACCTGGAACGACGGCGAGGATATCTGGATCACTTCGGACTTTGCCGCCAATGAACCTCAGCGGGTCTACTATCCTCTGGAAGAGCTGGTAGATATGGATCTCACAGAACAGCCGGAAGAACAGGGCACAGGCACTCCGGGTAAAGTGAACCCGCCCACCGGTGGTATTCTGGAAATCAGCGCACCGGTTCCCTATTCCGAAGCAGTCCATAACACAGGAAAGACCGCAGATGCCAGCCTGGCACGCCCGTCTGAAAATGCACATGCTGCCGAGGAAACAGATACAGCAAAGCCTGAATCCGGAAATTCCCTTGCCCTGACTGCCGCCGCAATTGTGGTTCTGGCAGCCGGAGGAGCTGGATTCTGGTTCTGGAAGAAGAAATATCAGGATTGATCCTCTTGGTTCCAATCAAAACAGCCCTGCTCAGCGCAGGGCTGTTTTTTTGCTTTTAACCTGCCTCAGCTGCCCGGCAGCTGTGCTGTCTCAGTCTGAGGGAATTGACATTTCTCCTGCCCTGGGATATAATATTGACTGAGCAGAGATGCTCTTAATGAAAAGTGCCTTGCCACTTTGAGCGCAAGCTATTTATGAAAAGCGCGCTGCTGCTTGGAACGCAGCCTGTAATGTGGGAACGGTTTTATACCGCTCCTTTTTTCTTTGCCCGGCGGCAGCACTGAACCGGGGCCCCAAGCCCTCTTCAGCACAGAAACAGGAAGGTGAAGCATGGAAAAGCACAGACTCTCGGGACTGCAGGGATTCCTGATGGGCGGCAATACTCCTGTGGCCCAGATCCGGGAAGGAGAAATATCCCGGATTCTGGAGCCTGATCTCCTGCCCTTTCATTTCCTGTATGCGGAAGACCCCTCCCTGCATTCCTGGCTCCGGCACCGCTGCCTGGATACTGGTCGGACCAACACCCGCTTTCTCCTGCGAGAGCTTGATCTGGAACAGGCTGACCCCATACAGATCGTTCTCTCGGTGAATGGTGCCGCAATCACCGATCTCTTCTGGATTCAGGATTCGGGCTGCCCCGGGACCTATGAACAGATCCGCTTTCATCAGGATCTGCTGGCAAAGACAGCCCTGCTCGGTTCCTCAGCGGGCATAACCCTCCCGGCAGGATACCGCTGTGCCGAGCTGACCAACACGGGCAGATTTGAAAAATGCTGGCACCTGGAGAACGGAAGGTGGTGGCTTTATAAACGCGGATTTCCGGAGCACACCTTTTCCGAGCTGGCGGTACAGGCAATCGGGAATTATCTGGGTCTTTCCATGGCATCATATGAGCTGGCAGATCGAGCGGAGATCAGCGCTGTGCTGGACTGCCGTGCCCCGGCTTCCCTGTCCGCTGTAAAAACGCCTGACTTCACATCCGGCACCCTGAATTTCGAACCGGCTGCGGGGCTTGGGTGCAGAAAAGGGGACGCTGTGAAGAATGAACAGCTCCTCCGGCACCTGTCCCCTGCCATAGCGGACAGCTACCGCAGAATGGTCCTGCTGGATGCCCTGGTTTTCAACACCGACCGCCACCCCTACAACTTCGGCGTCCTCCGTGACCAAGCCACCGGGCAGCCCCTTTCACTGGCTCCCATCTTTGACCACAATCTGTCCCTCTTCGCAGCCCTGGCAGACTATGACCGGTTCGCCGCCGGGGAAACGGACTCCCTGTACCTGGACTGGTGCCGCCTCGCGGACAGCCAGCCGGAGTCCATCGCCTCCATGGAGCTGCCGGTCATCAATCGACAGGTGATCGAATCCCTTCTGCCCCCCCTCCATGTTCCGGGATTCCCGGAGGAGGAAAAACAGAGGGTCATCGGGATTCTGGCAGCTCGATGGGAAAAACTCCGGGAACAGATCTCTCAGTACCGCACAAGCCCGGAGCACAAATAAAAATCCCCCGGCGGAGCCGGGGGTATTTCACATGACGGGCATAGCCCTATGTTGCTGGCCACGTGTCACGTCACGTAGATACGATCTGACACCTGCATGGAGTTTGCTACTTGCTACCCGTAAACGGGTTGTTTAGAAATTCGGCATCGTTAACTGTTCTCCAGCCTTGTCCTTTTCGTATTGTTGCTGTATGTATTCCTGGATCTTTTTTGCATTCTTGCCTGCTGTATCAACGTATGGGCAATATATATTAGGAAAACCAGCAAACGGAATGAGTAATAGGGCCATATATCAGCCCGCAACCCCTTGAACCATAGGGGTATTGAGCTCGATATATTCAGCCATGCGGCGGAACTCGTCAGCGTATTTGAATTTCACGCTGATATTGCCGCCCTCGTAAACTTTGATATGGTCAATGAGCTCGGCCAGAATTTCCCGTGTCAGCTTGTCTATGTTCTGATACTTGAGAAACGCGGCCAGGAAAGGACTTTCCGCGTCCACGCCGTTTTCCAGTTGTTCCTGCTCGTCCGTCAGCGTCCGCAGGACTTTGTTTAGGGCTTCGGCTTGCCGCTCATAGTCCTCGCTCATGTGGCGGTAGTCGTTGCGGGTGATTTCCCCGTCTTTCCAGTCTTGATAAAGGGCTTGCTTATATCGCATGATTTTAGCAAGCTCTTTTTCTTTTGCGGCGATGGCATCTTCCAGCCGCTTTGACTTGCTTTTTTTGAGCGGCGCGGAATTGATACGGGCCGCAAGCTCTGAATAGACAACGGCCAGATGCACCTGTTGTTGAATTGCAAACAGCACACCAGCCTCCAGGCGGTCGCTTTTAATGGAGTGCATGGTGCAAGCCTTTTTTGAAAGGCTTTTATAAGTGCCGCACTGGTAATAAACATAAATGCCTTTTGACGCGATCCGGGACATCGCCCTGCCGCAGTCGGCGCATTTCAGAAAACCGCTGAACAGGTAAAGCTGTTTCGCTTTTGGGGCCGTGCGCGTGTCACGTTTGAGCAGGCCCTGCACCTTTTCAAAGGTTTCCCGGTCAATAATGGCCTCATGGGTATTTTCCACAATAAACCATTCTTCCTCCGGCACCCGTTCCTGGATATGGATTTTATAGCTTTTCACCCGTTGACGGCCCTGCACCATATCCCCCACATAGACGCGATTTTTTAGGATCGTGTCAATGGTAATTGTGCTCCACATGGGATTGCCCTGGGCGTTAGGAGCTTTGTATTTCATCCCTTGCTGTTGCTTGTAAGCCGTAGGGCAAAGGACACCGTGATCGTTCAGATAATAGGTGATCCCGCGCTTATTCATACCAGACAGGAACATGGAAAAAATGCTTTTGACAACCTCGGCGGCCTCCGGGTCAACCAGCAAGGCGTGTTTGTCTTTCGGGTCTTTCACATATCCATACGGGGCATAGGAACCGATAAACTCACCGTTGCGGCGCTTCATATCGAATACCTGACGGATTTTCTTTGAAGTCTGATAGCAGTATTGATCGTTCATTACGTTGGTAATGGGAACGATAATGTTTGATACGCTGTCGGGGTTGCGGTAGCTGTCCACACCCTCCGCCAAGCTGATAAATCGGACGTTGAGCCGGACAAAGAGATTTTCAATCAGGTTTCCGGCGTCGGTGTAGTTACGGGAAAGCCGGGACAAATCTTTTACGATCACGCAGTTGATCCTGCCGCTTGATATATCGGACAGAAGCCGCTGAAAGTCCTCGCGGTTGGTGTCCGTACCCGTTTTGCCGTCATCCACATATACGTCCTCCTCCGAGCCTTCATAGAACTCGTCCAGGTGGGCCTGGTGATATTGTTCCAGGAGCCGCCGCTGATTTACAACACTGTTGCTTTCGTCGCGGCCACGGAGTAAATCTTCTTTGGAAAGGCGGATGTACTTACCTAATCTCCAGCGCATAACATTGTATGAAGTGGGGGAGCTGGCGCTCATTGTCCCCCGGTTTGCTGTTCTTGCCATTTGTCCTCCTTCCTATCACATTACATCTATATTATACCTCTGTTCCGGGGGTACAACAAGGATGACTCCACTTCTGGACAAAGTGTCTGGAAGTGGGCGGATCATTACAAGCCGCTTTTCTGTCGCAGGAAAAAGGCCGTCAGAAGCTCCTGGAGAGAGGGGCCATCCTCGGCAAATTCCAGCTTGATAGCCATATCGCCATAGCGGAAACAGTAGGGGTTTTTCAACTGCTCCAGCATACGGGCGGCCCTCTTTTCCATCGGTAAGGAATTATCAAAAACAAAACCGCTTACGTCCACAAGCGTTTCTTTATCTACTGCGCCGAGATTGACGCTCTGCATCTTTTGAATTTCTTGCGCGTTTAGGCTCACGGAAAAACCTCCTTTGCGGTTACTCACCGGCATTTCCGGTGGGGAAACAGAAACGGCCAGCACCATTTTAGTGCTGACCGTCTGAACGAATGGCTACCTCTGGACAAAGTGTCCAGAAGTCAATAGGGGCTCCGCTCGTAGTAAGCCTGGGCCTCCTCTAAGGTGGTGTAGTCGAATACCTCATGGAGTTCCATCATCACCTGCTCGATGTCGGACGGCTTGAAGCCGCACCGTTCCATCGCAGCGATGACGTACCCCCGGCAGGCCCCCTCGCTCCACTGTTGGGAGAGCAGAGCCGCCAGTTCTGGATCGCAATTCATAGAGCGTTC
>ERZ827104.1199-NODE-1199-length-23938-cov-7.510196_pt1 | contig 23938 bp, 20 predicted proteins | sample MGYA00519781_ERZ827104 | MGnify/ENA primary metagenome ERZ827104 (study PRJEB31778, sample SAMEA3449257) | human gut metagenome | biome: human gut; feature: human-associated habitat; material: faeces | place: United Kingdom | collected 2010/2012 ...
ATGCCTATTTCCTACGATAAGCTCTGGAAGCTGCTGATCGATAAGAAAATGAACCGGACGGATTTGAAAGACGCATCCGGTATCAGCTTCAATGTGCTTGCCAAAATGGGAAAAAACGAATTTGTCTCTATGGAAAGCCTGCATAAGATTTGCTTGACGCTCAAATGTGATGTAGGAGACATCATGGAGTTCATTGATGAAGGAGATACAGAACAGTCATGATTTCAATCGAACTACGCAGGAGTGAAAAGAAAATGCAGCAACCGTTGACTTGTGTTGAAATATGCGCTGGCGCTGGTGGACAGGCATTGGGGCTTGCAATGGCGGGTTTTGTCCATGTTGCGCTTGTCGAGTATGAAGAAGATTATTGCAAGGTATTAAAGCAGAATCGCCCGGAGTGGAACGTCATTTGCGCAGATGTTCACGATTTTGACGGACGCCCATACCACGGCGTCGATCTGCTGGCTGGCGGCGTTCCTTGCCCGCCTTTCTCCGTTGCAGGAAAGCAGCTCGGTCAGGAAGACGAAAGAGACCTTTTCCCGGAGGCCATTCGGCTTATCAAAGAAATTCAACCGCGTGCTGTCATGCTTGAAAATGTCCGTGGCTTTCTTGATCCGGGCTTTGATGAATACCGCGACCACATTTTTACGTCGATTCAAAAGCTCGGCTATGTAACCCATATCAAGCTCTTGAACGCCTCTGATTATGGTGTTCCGCAGCTACGTCCCAGAGTGGTTATCATCGGCATTCGGAAGGATCAGATTGGAGCATTTGCCTATCCTGATGAACAACCAGACAGCGCCCCCACTGTTGGTGATACGCTCCGTGATTTGATGGCACAGAACGGATGGGAAGGTGCGAAGCAGTGGGCATCTAATGCAAACCGGATCGCTCCGACCCTTGTAGGCGGCTCCAAGAAGCACGGTGGTCCTGACCTTGGTCCCACACGTGCCCGTAATGCATGGGCAGAGTTGGGCGTAGATGGTCGAGGAATTGCAAACGAAGCACCCGCCCCCGGATTTGAGGGTATGCCCCGCTTGACAAGCCGAATGATGGCACGGATTCAAGGTTTCCCCGATACATGGACATTCGGAAACCGGAAAACCGTAGCCTGTAGGATGATTGGAAATGCATTCCCGCCCCCGGTTGCCCGGGCAGTTGGGGAAAAAATAAAGGAGTGTTTGGAGCATGGATGCATTGATAGCAAACGCGAGATTCCACTTTCACAAGCAGTTGTTTGAAACCAACACACTGACGTTGACCACGGCAGGTGTCGCATCCAATGCAGACACCAGCAGCCGCGGCTCAAAGGCGATTGCGCGGAGGATCGTTGACATTCTTGTGGAGGAACAGCATCATGCTGTCTCCACGGTTGACAAAATTTCTGGGCAGACTCTCGGAAAGCAATTTGAAACGCTGACAATGGAGTTCCTGCGTGAAACCTTTCCCTATTTGCAGAATCTCCGTCCCGGAAACTGGACAATTCTTCAGCTCGGCAATAACAACAAACTAAAAACAAGCGATTTTGCGCAGTACGAGCATCTTGCTTACTTAAATGCGCTTACGACACAGAACGCACAGTTGGCTGCTGCACTCGGGAATGATTACCTCGTTGCACCTGACGTTGTTGTTTACCGCGATCTCTATGAGGACAGCGAGATCAATGCCGCTCAGCCCATTGTTGATGACGAAATCTGCAAGATGGCTGATATTCGGAAGTCTAACGGCGGCAAGCCCATTCTTCATGCGAGTGTTTCTGCAAAGTACACGATGCGCAGCGACCGCGCACAGAACAGCCGCACAGAGGCATTGAACCTGATCCGCAACCGAAAGGGACATTTGCCGCACATCGTTGTTGTGACGGCTGAGCCTATGCCGAATCGCTTGGCATCTCTTGCGCTCGGCACTGGCGATATTGACTGCGTATATCACTTTGCACTCTATGAACTGATTCGAGCAGTTAAAGAGGCGGGTTCTGAGGATGCGGTAGAAACGCTGGAAACCTTGGTGCAGGGCAAGCGGCTGAAGGATATTTCCGATCTGCCGCTGGATTTGTCTGTGTAATGGCTGATTCTGTTTCCTCTTCCCGCCGTAGCGAGATTATGTCGCACATCAAAAGCAAAGATACCAGTATTGAACTTTTGGTGCGCCGCAAGCTATTTTCTATGGGATACCGCTACCGTGTGAATTACAAGGCGCTGTCCGGAAAACCGGATATTGTATTCACCAGAAAGAAAATTGCTATCTTCATTCATGGATGCTATTGGCACGGGCATGATTGCGGCAGTCATTATGCTCATGCCAGTCAATCCAATAAAGCATATTGGGGACCCAAGATAGAGCGAACAAAGCAACGAGATCAGGAGCATATTCAGGCACTTGAGACTGACGGCTGGAAAGTCATTGTGCTGTGGGAATGTGAAATTAGAAGCCATTTTGAAAGTACTATGCTCAGACTTGAGCATTGCTTAAGCCAATAATGCAAACAACGGAATGAAAGGATGTGTATAAATGCAACTAGTCGATGTCAGAATTAAAAACTACAAGTGCATACTGGACTCTGAAACTTTTACAGTCGACCAAATGACATGTTTGGTTGGCAAAAATGAATCTGGAAAAAGCGCTATTCTCCAAGCGTTATATAAACTCAATCCTGTTGATAAAGAGGATATTTACGACGCACTTTATGAGTATCCTAAAATGTATCAAACCGATTTTGAAGCTGGAGAAATTCCGGATGGTAACACAGTGCTTATATCTCACTGGAAGTTTACCGAAAATGAAATTACTGAGATTGATGCTCTTTTTGGAAGTGGATTTGTTACAAAGTCAACCATCGTGACGATCACAAATGGCTATGATAATCATCGCTCATGGTCTTTCGAGCCAAACTTCGAAAAACTCTTTACAAAGAAAACGGCAGACTTTGCATTTGGCGATCCCGATAGAGCGCAAATCACCAAATTCGATTCCATCTCGGACATTCGTACGCAACTCAATCAACTCTCCGTCCTATCTGACGCAGAGCAATCCTTTAAGGATTGGTTCGATGAAGCATTCCCAAACGATAAACTTGATACTTTCTCAGAAAAATATCTCCTAAAATATTTGCCAAAGTTTTCGTATTTTGCAGAGTATCAAAAGCTTCCTGGTAAAATTGCGATTAACCGCTTTATCTCCAGAAGTAATTCCGGGCAATTGACTAAAAATGAAAAAGTATTTGAGGCACTCCTGTCGCTAGCCAATTCCTCTGTTGAAGAAATAAAGGATTCCAATCGCCTAGAAGCTTTGATAAATAAGACTCGTGGCATCTCAAGCAAAATCACACGAGAAATCTTTTCCTATTGGAGTCAAAATAAACACTTGCGGGTCGAGTTTAGATATGACATGGCAAAGCCGGGAGATGAAGCACCTTACAACGATGGTTATATTTTTTCGACACGTATTGAAAACACACGCCATGATTCATCCGTGTCATTTGACGACCGGAGCGCTGGATTTGTATGGTTCTTCTCGTTTTTAATTTGGTTTAATTACTTACAGAAAAAAGAAGATAATTTAATAATTCTCCTTGATGAACCTGGACTAACCCTCCATGCCAAAGCCCAAGGAGATTTGATTCGCTTCTTTAAGGAAAAAATTACGCCCAAATTCCAGTTGCTATATACCACTCATTCTCCATTTATGCTTGACTTTTCTGACATTCTATCTGCCAGAACAGTTGAAGATATGACAGGTGAAGATGATACGGTACTAGGAACGAAAGTTGGCTCTAAAGTATTGAGTAAAGACCGTGATACTACCTTCCCACTCCAAGCAGCATTTGGCTATGATATTACGCAAACCCTCTTTATAGGTAATAACACTTTGCTCGTCGAGGGACCGTCAGATATCTTGTACTTAACATATTTTTCGAATAAGCTTAAGGAACTTGGTAGAACAGGCTTGAGTAGCGATTGGACACTATGTCCATCTGGCGGCATAGATAAGATACAAAGCTTTGTATCTCTATTTGGAGGAAATGCCCTCAAAATTGTAACACTAACAGACTATCACAATGGCGACAAAAACAAAATCGACCGATTGAAAAAGAGTGGCCTTTTGAGCGCGAACCGTGTCTTTTTAGCCAGCGATTATACCCAATATCCAACAAGCGACATTGAGGATATTATTGGGAAAGAACCGTATATTAAACTTGTAAATGCATGCTATGGACTGTCTGCTGATGCAAAAATAAATGGAAAAAACATCAAAGACGGCGATGTTTTACATTCTGTCGAAAATGTTCTATCATCTAACTCAGAGATTCGCTTCGATCATTATAGACCAAGCATGTATTTGATTCAAAATCCTGATATCTGGACAGAGAAAGACATCTCTTCTGCTTTGGATAGATTTGAAAAGCTCTGTACTGATATCAATGAAGCACTTTGATAGCATCCCCTGATAGCTTTTTGATAGCAGAAAGTCGGATACCCCATAGGATTGGGATAATTGGTATCAAATTAAGCCAAATGGAATCAAACGATCTATACAAAAAAGTTTAGACTCTGTTTCCACTTGGCGAGTGGGAATGATTTCAGAGATTTAAAAATCAAAAGAGCAGCCTGACTGCATTGCAGTCAGGCTGCTCTTTTGGCATGTCATGATAAACTTTTCCTCATTTGCCGATCTCCTGCAGTTTCTCGCTGATGCGCATCTTCATTGCCCAAGGTGTTCCGAATCTTCTCCTGCGCGTGCTCCCACAGCGGAACCGCCAGCTCCAGAACATGGCTACCTTCCGGTGTCAATGTGAACACCTTTCCTCGTCCCTCGGTCGTTTCCACATAATTGCGCGTTCGCAGCAGTTTGATATTCCTGACCATCGTGCTCCGGTCGAGTCCGACCTGCTGCGCCCAGTGCGTGATATTCGCGCTGCCGAGTCTGGACAGATTGATCAGCAGGTAATATTGTGCGACGGTCACGCCGGCCGGCTTTAAGCTGTCGTCATAGATATCGGAGAGCACGCTTGCACTCCGGCGAAGATTTGTGCAGTAGCAAGTGCTTTTGTATACCTGCGTTCCCATGGTGCCTCCCGTCAGTCGTGAAAGATCCCGCGGTCGAAAAAGATGCTCTTGCCGTGTGCTTTTGGGGCAGTCCTAGCGGCTGCGCACATCTTTTCCGCTGTGTGCAGAGCCGCCTGTTCTTCCAGATAATCACTTTCGTACAGCATAACAATCCTCCGTTCGTGTATATACACTGTGTATATACACGATATAACGTCAAGAGAAAATGTCAAGAGAAACCGCTGCCAGATTTCGTACGAAATCTGACAGCGGTTTTCATGATGGAATTCACAGGGCGTTGCGCTGTTCCACCGTCATGCGGTATTCCGGCTTGACGTGATAGGCGACCTCGGCATATTGCCGCGCACGCGCGCGCAGCGAGAAGTTGCCCTTTTGACTGCACCAGACATAGAGCTCATGGCAGACCAGATCCGTCGCGATGCGCGACAGCAGATCCGGCGGCTCCTCCGTGTCGATAATGCCTGACTTGGCACAGTTTGTGGCCAGTGTCGCAAACAGATCATCGAGCGCGTGCACAGCTGCGCGTATCCCCTCGGGGGATTCGAACTGCATGATGAACAGCGTACTGGTCAGTTCCGGTCCGAAGTCGTAAGCGATCGCAATAAACCGGTCGAACAGCTGCCAGATGCGTTCAAAGTCGTTGTCCGCATGTGCAAACTTCATGAAGCTCTCGTCGTCGTTGTGCTGCGGCTTTTCGACCATGTACTCCAGAATGCCGCGCTTGCCGTTAAAGACAGAGTAGAATACGGAGCGGGAAATGCCGCACGCTTTGCAGATCTCGTTGACGGTCACATTATTATATCCGTTGCGCTTGAACAGAGAAATGGCTGTTTCCGCGACTTCCTCTTGAAACTTCCAAGTAGAATCTTGCATGATTTGCACTCCTGTTGAAATTTGTCCGCCGTTTTCAAACATTATACGACATTTGTTTCTGTGATTCAACACACACAAAATTTTATTCGCAATTCTTTTACAACTTTTTTGTGACTTGTTGCAAAAATGATCTGGAGTCCTTGACATTGCAGGGTTAATTAATTAACATAACGACGCTCGGTATCTACCATGTGTCAGGCGGACCGGCTGCTATTCGACTGCAAATGCAAGAATTATTGAAAGAGAAGGAAGCGAGAACATGACAAAAGACGAGAAAATTGCAAAGCTCGGCAAAGAAATCACGGATCGCGCAACTGTCCTGCTCGGCAAGGACAAGATCACGCCGGATGCTCCGGAGTATCTGGGCATCAACTCCGCCCTTAAGTTTACGGCGGTGAAGTACGATGAGAAGATGGCGGACGATATCCTCGATATCGCCCTGACGATGAAAAAGCGCGTGCCGCTCACGTTCGAGCAGCTCGCAAAGAAGAACCCGCAGTTCGACAGAGCCTATCTGGAGAAGGCGCTGCAGGCGCTCAGCGAGAGCGGCCTGGTCGAGTTCCACTGGGAGAACCTCGATGGCAAGAACCCGAACCACGAGAAACGCTGGGTGCTGGACATGTTCGTGCCCGGCAGTGCGGAGATCATGATGATCAACCCCGAGCAGTCGGATATGTTCCCGGAGACGGCAGATTTCTTCGAGCGCATGGCGTATCTGCCGCTGGCGGGCATCACCGAGATGGTGCCTCCCGGAGGCGCCGGCATCGGCATGCATGTTATCCCGGTCGAGAAGGCCATCCCGGCCGAGAGCAAGTCTCTGCCGATCGAGCACCTGTCCCACTGGCTGAAGAAGTACGAGGGTCATATCGGTGTGTCCGTGTGCTCCTGCCGCAAGCAGCAGCGCATCCGCGGCGAGGGCTCCGGCGACGTGGAAGGCGAGTGGTGCATCGGCGTCGGCGACTTTGCCGACTACTGCCGCGAGACGAACCACGGCCGCGATATCACCTATGAAGAGGCTATGGAGATCCTCCAGAAGGCCGAGGATCGCGGCTATGTCCACCAGATCACGAACATCGACGGTGAGAACAAGATCTTCGGCATCTGCAACTGCGCCGTCGGCGTCTGCAACGCGCTGCGCACCTCGCAGCTGTTCAACACGCCGAACCTATCCGCTTCCGCCTACGTGGCTGAGAGCGACCCGGAAAAGTGCGTTGCCTGCGGCAAGTGTGTCGAGACCTGCCCGGCCGGCGCTGTGCGTCTCGGCCAGAAGCTCTGCACGAAGGAAGGCCCCATCCAGTATCCGCGTCACGAGCTGCCGGATGACACCAAGTGGGGCGAGGATCACTGGAACAAGAATTACCGCAATGAGAACGGCTGCATCCAGACCTGGCCGACCGGCACGGCACCCTGCAAGGCTGCCTGCCCGGCGCACATCGCCATCCAGGGCTACATCAAGATGGCGGGCGACGGCCGCTATGCCGACGCGCTCAAGCTCATCAAGAAGGATAACCCGTTCCCGGCCGTCTGCGGCAGCATCTGCAGAAAGTACTGCGAGGATGCCTGCACGCGCGGCACCGTCGACGAGCCGCTGGCCATCGACGAGATCAAGAAATTCATCGCCGAGCAGGACATGAAGGCCGAGCACCGCTATGTGCCGCCCATGAACTCCTGCACGCACGAAAAGTTTGACCAGAAGGTCGCCATCATCGGCGGCGGCCCGGCCGGCATGTCCTGCGCCTACTTCCTGGCCATCGAGGGTTACAGCCCGGTCGTGTTCGAGAAGGAAGCCGTCCCCGGCGGCATGCTCGTCAACGGCATCCCGAGCTTCCGCATCGGCAAGGACGTTGTCAAGTCCGAGATCGACGTGCTGCGCGAGATGGGTGTGGAGTTCAAATGCGGCGTCGAAGTCGGCAAGGACATCACCATCCAGCAGCTTCGTGAAGAGGGCTATCAGGCGTTCTACGTTGCGGTCGGCCTGCAGCAGGCGTCCAAGCTCAACATCGCCGGCGAGGATCTCAAGGGCGTCAAGAGCGGTCTTGACTTCCTGCGTGAAGTCAATGCCGGCAAGCTCAAGAAGCTCACGGGTGATGTGGTCGTCATCGGCGGCGGCAACGCAGCCATCGACGTTGCGCGTGCGGCTCTGCGCCTGACCAAGGGCAGCGTGAACATGTACTGCCTTGAGAAGGACGAGGAGATGCCCACCGTTCCGGACGAGAAGAACGCCGGCATCGCTGACGGCGTCGTCATCAACAACTCCTGGGCACCGAAGGCCATCCTCGGCGAGGGCGGCAAGGTCACCGGCATCGAGCTCATGCGCTGCGTGTCCGTCCGTGACGCCAACGGCAAGTTCGCCCCGGTCTATGACGAGAATGAGACCATCACCGTTCCGTGCTCCAACGTTCTGGTCGCCATTGGCCAGCGCTCGGTCTACGGCGGCGTTCTGGCCGGCACGGCGGCGGAGACCGCCGACGGCCGCCTGGTCGCGCACGATACCGTGACGTTCCAGACCAACGAGCCCGACATCTTCGTCGGCGGCGACTGCGCTACCGGCCCGAAGTACACGATCGATGCGATCGCAACCGGCCGTGAGGGTGCGGTGTCCATCCACCGCTTCGTCAATAAGGGTCAGACCCTGACGATCCACCGCAACACCCGCGAGTTCAAGGAGCTCAATAAGGACGACATCGTTCTGCCGACCGAGAAGATCAAAAAGCCCGCACGTGCCGCCGTTGCCATTGACAGCAAGAAGGTGCGCACCATGCAGGATGACCGCGTGACGTTCACCGAAGAGCAGATCCGCTCCGAGGCTTCCCGCTGCCTGAGCTGCGGCCGCAGCGTCGTCGATCCGAACAAGTGCATCGGCTGTGGCATCTGCACGACCAAGTGCGAGTTTGACGCGATCCACCTCAAGCGCGTGCGTCCGCAAAACAGCAAGATGATCCCGGCCGAGGACAAATTCAAGGCCATCGGTCCCTACGCTGCCAAGCGTCAGGTGAAGATCATCAAGAAGTCCCTGGCGGAAAAGAAAAAGTAATCCATCACCATGAGGCGGGCACAGAACCCTTCCCGCTGTGCCCGCCCGCTTGAAAGGAGCCCCCATGCACGAGCTGAGTATCGTTACTTATGTCGTCAAGCAGGTGCAGGAGATCGCCAAGGAAAACAACCTCACCGAGATCGAGTCGGTCACGCTCGAATTCGGTGAGGTCTCCGGCATTGTGCCGGAATATCTTGAGGACTGCTGGAACTGGTATACCAAGAAGGAACCGCTCATTCACGGCACGAAATTTCTGTATGAGATCATTCCGGCCGTCACCTGGTGCGACGACTGCAAGACCACTTACCCGACCGTACAATACGGCAAGACCTGTCCGCACTGCGGCAGCGGCAACACCTGGCTGCAGCAGGGCAATGAGATCAATATCAAGCAAATTGAGGCGCGCTGATCCCGGCACGCATCCCTGCCTATGGGCAGAAAAAAGACAGAAGCGGTCGCGCAGCCGCTTTTAATAGAAAAACAAACGAAGAGGGAGTGAACCATGAAAGATCTGAAACATCTTTTGTACTTCGAAAATCTTTTGCAAGAAGCGCACAATGACCTGATCGCACAGGCGCAGAACGAGGGGAAGATCTGCGTTGCCTATGCCTGCGAAAACACGCCCGAGCCGCTGCTGAACCTGCCCGGTGCGTTTTCCACACGTCTGCGTGCGCCGCGCACCGGCTCCATGGAGATGGCCACATATTACATGACCAGCTTCCTGTGCGAGTACAGCCGCGCGCTGCTCGAGCGCGCCATTGAGGGCGGCTACAACTTTGCAGACTGCATGATCACGCCGGACGGCTGCTCGATGATGAACCGCGCCGTCGAGAACATGGAGCTGCTCAAGACCATGGGCAAGGACAAGCCGAAGTTTTTCTTCGAGTACATGGAGATCCCGATGAAGGCCGACGACAACGGTCTGAACCTGTATGTCCTGCAGTGCCGCAACCACATCCTCACGCCGCTGCATGATGTCTACGGCATCGACGTCTCGGATGCGGCCATCCGTCAGGCGGTGGCGGAGCATAACCGTGTGTGCGAGCTCATCCGCGCCATCGGCGAATACCGCAAGGGTCCCAATCCGCGCATCACGGGGTATGAATTCCACGTGCTCACGCTCGCAACATATGTTGCGCCGAAGTATCTGATCGTCGACAAGCTCGAGGAGACGCTCAAGGAGCTCAAGACCCGCCGTCCGGACAGGAAGAATCCGTACCGCGCGCGTGTGGTTGTCGTCGGCTCCGAGGTCGATGATATTGACTTCATCAAGCTCGTCGAGGAGACCGGCGCCTATGTCTGTGCCGACCGTTTCTGCTATGGCTCGTTCCCGGGCCGCGACCCCATCACCCTGACAGACGATGAGGACGCGCTGACCCAGATCTGCCGCCAGTACATGAATCGCGCGCAGTGCCCGCGCTACATGAACATGCCCAAGATGATCGGCCGCCGCGAATACGTCAACCAGCTTGCCAAGGAGTACGAGGCCGACGGCATCATCTATGAGCAGATCAAGTTCTGCGACCCGTGGGCGTATGAGCGCATGCTCGGCTCGCACATCCTCAACGATGACTATGGCTATCCCGTCCTGTCCGTTGACCGCCCGTATAACATCGCTTCCTCCGGCCAGATGCGTACCCGCGTGCAGGCGTTTGTGGAAAACATGGAGATCAAGAAGATTCAAGGGGGGAAGCAGTGATGTCCAATAAGAGAATCGGCTGTGAAAACTTCGGTAAGTTCTATACCGAGGGCAAGGTGCGCAACCGCCGTGAGTGGCGCGGCGTGACCGACACGCTCTATGATTATTCCCGCTGGCTGCACAACTGGATCACCATGGCGAAGATGGTCTCCAAGCCGCGCAACATCAAGGCCATGTTCCGCTATCGCTGGATGGCCAACTACCTGGCCGTGCCCATGATGGTCGACCGCCATACCCAGGGGCTGCGCGACGAATATCTGCGCATCTGCCACCTGGAGCAGGATCTGATCATCGAGGACGTGGCAAAGCTGCTCGACGGCCTCTTCCGCGGCGACCGCCGCATCGGCAACGACAAGAAGTTCTCCGACAAGGTCGTGCTCGTGGACGAAAACGAGATGACCGCTGTCATGATGGGCTTCCCGACGCTCAAGGGGCTGAGCCGTGAGACACCGTCGACCTACGTCTCCGTGCTGCTCAACCAGCACGCGGCAGAGCACTATATCGACATCGCGCAGGAATACGGCCTCGCGGGCGACGTCTGCCCGATGCCGGAGGCGGAGGCCGGTGTGTCCATCGACGATGACGCTCCGGTGCTCGGTGCCTGCGCCGTGCAGTGCAACACGACGTGCGACGGCTCCCTGCTCGGCAACGGCGTTATTTCCAAGCGCCTCGAGCTCGAGGACGGCGTCCCGGTGTTCCAGCTCGCAGCGCCCCTGCGCCACAGGGAGGACGATGTGCAGGATTATGCCGCGCAGGAGATCAAAAACGCCATCGCCTTCATCGAAGAGCACACCGGCGAGAAGTGGGACTGGAAGGCATATTTCGAGTGCGCCGAGCGCGTGAACTACGCCACCAAGTGCCGTCTCGAGTGGCTGGAGATGAACAAGACCGACTATCCGCAGGTGTTCGGCTCCAACCTCGCGCTGTATACCGAGACAAACTACATGGCCATCTGCGGCAAAGTCCCGGCTTTCCGCGAAGTGGATCGCAAGATCACCCAGCTCGCCGAGCGCGCCTATCGCAAGCAGAAGAAGGCCGCCAACGAGTACCGCCACCGCGCCATCGTCTGGGGCGTGCAGTCGCACTTCTACATGGATTTCCTCGTCTGGCTGCTCAATTGCTGGGGCATCGTGCCGCTGACGGATATGCTCTCCATGGTTTCGACGCGTGAGCTTGTCACGGAGGACACGCCCGAAAACCGCGAGCAGGCATATTACGACATGGCCTGGCTGACCGAGAACATGATTATGCGCAACCGCACCCACGGCGGCTACAAGGTTCTGCTCGACGAGCTCTGGGAGTTCTGCGAGCAGTTCAACGCCGACATGGTCATCCTCTGGGAGCACATGAGCTGCAAGGCGCTCGACGGTATGCACGGTCTCTTTGAGGAGCGCGCCCGCGAGCACGGCATCCACCTCATCTGGGTCACGCATGATCTGTTTGACCCGCGCGTGGTCTCGCGCCAGGGCGTGCGCCAGCAGGTCAATGACTACATGCGCACCGTCATGCAGGAAGAGCCTGTGGATCCGAGCCTGGAGATCCTGAAGGACGACAAGTCCTGGTAATCAGAGAGGAGATCGAACATGAACAATCTGAAAAGCAAGCTGCTCAAGACCCTGCTGGGTGTGTCGCTCGGCGCGCTCGGCACGTTCGTGGTCACGTTTGTCATCTATTTCTGGAACCTGGACATGAAGCTGACCTCCGTCATGGAGGGCATTCTGCTCAAGCACTACGACAAGATCGACCGCGACCAGCACCTGTAATCTTTTCCTGTACAGCCCGTCTGCTTCGGCAGGCGGGCTTTTTTCGCATGTAAACAATTTGTGACGCCTCTTGACGATAAAAAATATTATCGCTATAATGCGTAGCGTGCTACACATTTGGAGGTGTATCATGGAGCAATTCCAAATTGGATGTCTATTAAAAATGATCACGGATAAGATCAAAGTGCGGGCAGATGCCGATCTGGCACAGCAGGGGCTGACGCTGACGCAAAGCCGGGTGCTGGGCTATCTGAACCGCAACGGCGGGCAGGCGACGCAAAAGGAGATCGAAAGTTTCCTGCAGGTATCGCACCCGACGGTGGCGGGCATCATCAACCGCATGGAGCAAAACGGCTTTGTGCATTGCTGGCTCGACCCGGCGGACAAACGCAGCAAGATCGTCTGTCAGACGGAGCGCGCTGCCGCGATCGCGCAGGATATGCACGCCACGGTTCGCGCGACGGAGCAGCAGATGCTGCGCTCGCTGACGCCGGAGCAGATCGCGGCGCTGGAATCGGCGCTGCGCACGATCTATGCCGATCTCGGCTGATCGCGCCGTGATTCAGGAAGGAGGAAACCCATGCTTCATACATTGGCTCGCAGCCTGCGGGAAAACAAAGGCCCCGCGCTCGTGACGGTTCTGCTCTCGGCGCTGGAGGTCGTGTTTGAGATCGTGATTCCGCTGTATATGTCCAACCTCATCGACTATGGCATTGAAGGCGGCAGTATGGCGGCGGTCTGGAAGTTCGGCGCGTTTTTGCTGCTGCTGGCAGCACTTCAGCTTGCGACCGGCGTGCTCGCCGCGCGCATCGCCGCGCGCGCGTCCGTTGGTTTTGCGGCAAACCTGCGCGAGGATATGTACGACAACGTGCAGACCTTTGCGTTTTCCAATATCGACAAGTTTTCTACTGCGTCCATCGTCACGCGCCTGACGACGGATGCCACGAACGTGCAAAATGCATTTCAGATGCTCATGCGCATGGCGATCCGCTCACCGGTCATGCTGATCTTTTCCATGATCGTGTCGTTCCGTATCAGTCATGAGATCTCCATGACGTTTCTCATCATTCTGCCGATCCTTGCCGTGGCGCTGTTTTTCATCATCCGCAGCGTGTTCCCGATCTTCACGCGCGTTTTCCGCACGTATGACGAGCTCAACAACGTCGTGCAGGAGAATGTCCGCGGTATTCGCGTCGTGAAGTCCTTTAATCAGGAGCAGCACGAGATCGGCAAATTCGGCGCCATTTCCGAGCGCATTTATAAGGACTTTTCCAAGGGCGAGCGGCTTATTACGCTCAACGCCCCGCTGATGCAGTCGTGCATCTACGCGTGCATGATCATCATCTCCTGGCTTGGCGCCAGGGCCATCATTGCCAGCGGCAACGATCCCGCACTCGGCCTGACGACCGGCAACCTTACCGCGCTCATCACCTACGCCATGCAGATCCTCACAAGCCTGATGATGCTGTCCATGGTCTTTGCCATGCTGACGATCTCGCTCTCGTCTGCGCGCCGCATTGCCGAGGTGATCGAGGAGAAGACGGACATTCAGAATCCCGAGCACCCGGTCATGGACGTGCGCGATGGCGCCATTGATTTTGACCACGTGAGCTTTGTCTACGCCTCCAAGGCAGATAAAAAGGTGCTCGACGACATTGATCTGCATATCCGCTCCGGTGAGACGATCGGCATCATCGGCGGCACGGGCGCGTCGAAATCCTCGCTCGTGCAGCTCATTCCGCGCCTGTATGACGTCACCGGCGGTAAGCTGACGCTCGGCGGCGTGGACGTGCGCGACTATGACCTCGAGACGCTGCGCAACGCCGTTGCCATGGTGCTGCAGAAAAACGAGCTGTTTTCCGGCACGATCAAGGAAAATCTCCGCTGGGGCAACGAGAACGCCACGGACGACGAGATCCGCCATGCCTGTGTGCTCGCGTGCGCGGATGAATTCGTCTCGGCCATGCCGGACGGGTATGACACCTATATCGAGCAGGGCGGCACGAACGTCTCCGGCGGCCAGAAACAGCGCCTGTGCATCGCCCGCGCGCTGCTGAAAAAGCCGAAGGTGCTCATCCTTGACGACTCCACCAGCGCCGTGGACACGCGCACGGACGCCCAGATCCAGCAGGCCTTTTCGGCTTATATCCCGGAGACGACGAAGATCATCATCGCGCAGCGCATCAGCTCCGTGCAGAACGCCGACCGCATCGTCGTGCTCGACGACGGGCACATTGCCGATGTCGGAAGCCATGAGGAGCTGCTGCGCACGAGCGAAATTTATCGTGAAGTCTATGAGTCCCAGCAGAAGGGAGGCGAGGACAATGCCTGAACGCCCGAAGTTTGATTCCCGGACGCTCAAGCGCCTGCTGTCGTATATGCGTGCGTATAAGGGCACGCTCGTGCTCGTGACCATCTGCATTCTGCTCAGTGCGGTCGCCAGTGCGGCCTCGTCCATGTTCCTGCAAAAGCTCATCGACGGGTATATCGTCCCCCTGCTCGGCACGGCGTCGCCGGACTTTTCCGGCCTGATTCGCGCGCTGATTACGATCGGCTGCGTGTATCTCATCGGCACGCTGTCCACGTGGCTGTATAACCGCCGCATGGTCACCATCGCGCAGGGCACGCTCAAGCGCATCCGCGACGAGATGTTTGAGAAGATGCAGCGCTTGCCCATCCGCTATTTTGACACGCACACGCACGGCGACATCATGAGCCTGTACACCAACGATACCGACACGCTGCGCCAGATGATCGCGCAGTCCATGGCACAGCTCGTGTCGTCGGTGTTCACGCTGGTGGCGGTGTTTTTCTGCATGCTGTATATCAGCGTCTGGCTGACGCTGATCGTCTGCGCGGTCATGGCGCTCATCCTCGTGTTCGTGCGCAAGCTTACCGGCCGCATCGGCGGCTATTTCATGGCGCAGCAGACGGCGCTGGCCGATCTCAACGGCTATGTCGAGGAAATGGTCAACGGCCAGAAGGTCGTGAAGGTTTTCTGCCACGAGGAGCAGAGTAAGCAGGAGCTGCGCCGCCGCAACCGCGTCTGGGCGGAAAACGCCGCGCGCGCCAGCGGCATGGCCAACAGCATGATGCCGATGATGAACGCCGTCGGCTACCTGCAGTATGTCATCATCGCCGTTATCGGCGGCATAATGGCCATTGCCGGCACGCCGAATCTCGGCCTGACGGGCATGAACACGCTCACCCTCGGCATGATCGCCTCGTTCCTGACGCTCTCGCGCGGGTTCACAAACCCCATCTCACAGATCTCCAACCAGTTCAACTCCATCGTCACGGCGCTGGCCGGCGCGTCGCGCATCTTTGCGTTCATGGACGCCGAGCCGGAGACGGACGACGGCTATGTGACGCTCGTCAATGCAAAGGAAGAAAACGGCCGGCTCGTCGAGGCCGACCACCACACCGGTCTCTGGGCGTGGAAGCACCCGCACGGCGACGGCACGGTTACGTACACGAAGCTCGAAGGCCGCGTCGTGTTCGACCATGTGGACTTTGGCTATACGCAGGATAAGGAGGTCCTGCACGACATCACGCTCTATGCCGAACCCGGGCAGAAGGTGGCCTTCGTCGGCGCGACCGGCGCGGGCAAGACGACGATCACGAACCTCATCAACCGTTTCTACGACATTGCCGACGGCAAGATCCGCTATGACGGCATCAACATCAACAAGATCAAAAAGGCCGATCTGCGCCGCAGTCTCGGCATTGTGCTCCAGGACGTGAACCTCTTCACCGGCACCGTCATGGAAAACATCCGCTACGGCAATCCGGACGCGACGGATGATGACTGCATCGCCGCAGCAAAGCTCGCCAACGCCGATCACTTCATCCGTATGCTGCCGGACGGCTACAATACCGTGCTCAAGGGCGACGGCAGCGGGCTGAGCCAGGGGCAGCGGCAGCTTCTGAGCATCGCGCGCGCGGCCGTGTCCGACCCGCCGGTCATGATCCTCGACGAGGCGACCAGCTCCATCGACACGCGCACCGAAGCGCTCGTGCAGAGCGGCATGGATAAGCTTATGGAGGGGCGCACGGTCTTTGTCATCGCGCACCGGCTCTCAACGGTCAGAAACGCCGACGTCATCATGGTGCTCGACCATGGCCGCATCATCGAGCGCGGCAACCACGAAAAGCTCATTGCCGACAAGGGCGTGTACTACCAGCTCTACACCGGCGCGTTCGAGCTTGAATAAAATACGCGGCGCCCCTTGCAAGGCTGCAGGGGGCGCGGTATAATCCAGATAACGAAGCCAAAGGAGGAGACCCATGGAGTATCGAAGATTTGGAAATACCATCATCGCCCGTATCGACCGCGGCGAGGAGGTGCTCGAGCAGGTCAAGGCGATCGCCCAGGCCGAGCAGATCAAGCTTGCGAGCGTGCAGGCGCTCGGCGCGGTCGGTGAATTTACGGTCGGCGTGTTCCACACGGCCGAAAAGCAGTACCACGCCAATTCGTTCGCGGGCGATTTCGAGATCGTCTCGCTGACCGGCACCATCAACACGATGGACGGCGCGTTTTACACGCACCTGCACATGAGCGCCGGCAACGAGAAGGGTGAGGTGTTCGGCGGGCATCTGAACCGCGCCGTCATCAGCGCCACCTGTGAGATGGTCATCACGGTCATCGACGGGCGGGTGGATCGCTTCCACAGCGAGGAGATTGGCCTGAACCTGTTCCAATTCTAAAGATTTGTGTCAAAAGTGCGCACGGTTTTGCGGCCGTGCGCACTTTTTTGCCGTCATCGCTCCTTATTCCTATTGACAACGTGGGAATACAGGCATATAATTCACGGCGTAGAGGTAGGGATTACGTGTCAACCCATCCAAAGCCTCTTGGAATCTGTGTATATTATGCAGCCGTGCCACCCGGCGCGGTCTGCCATTGGGAACGGAGGACGCATATATGAACAGCAACCTGCTTGAAGTCAGTGGCCTGCACGTGAGCGCAGGCGAGAAGGAAATCCTGCACGGTGTGGATCTGACCGTCGGCAAAGACGAGACGCACGTGCTCATGGGGCCGAACGGCACCGGCAAGTCCACGCTCGGCTACGCGATCACCGGCAACCCGGAGTATACGATCACGGCCGGCAAGATCGTCTTTGACGGCGAGGATATCACGGAGCTGCCGGTCAATGAGCGCGCGAAAAAGGGCATTTTCCTGTCCTTCCAGAATCCGCTCGAGGTGCCTGGCGTAACGCTCAGCGCGTTCATCCGCAGCGCGCTGGAGCAGAAGACCGGCAAGCGCATCCGCCTCTGGGACTTCAAGAAGAAGCTTGCCGAGACGATGCAGCTACTGGCGATGGACGCTTCCTATGCCGAGCGCGACCTGAATGTGGGCTTTTCCGGCGGCGAGAAGAAGAAAGCCGAAATCCTGCAGATGCTCATGCTTGAGCCGAAGCTCGCCATCCTCGATGAGACCGACTCCGGCCTCGACGTCGATGCGGTGCGCACGGTCTCCAATGGCGTGCGGCTCTACCGCGAGCGCGTGCACGGCTCGCTGCTCATCATCACGCACAGCACGCGCATTCTTGAGGCGCTGACGGTCGACGCCGCGCACATCATGGAAAAGGGCGTCATCGTGCGCAACGGCGATGCCTCGCTCGTGGACACCGTTAACGAAAACGGCTTTACCGGCATCCAGACGGACTGAAAGCGAGGCGATCCGAATGAAGGAAAAAAGTCAGGTCGCGGACATCGACCGCAGCGTCTATGACATCCGCGACAAAGAGGACGATGCCTATCGCATGCAGGAGGGGCTGACGCCGGAGATCATCGACAAGCTCTCCAAGGAAAAGGACGATCCAATCTGGATGCAGCAGTTCCGCCTGCAGTCGCTGCAGATCTATAACGAGATGCCGATCCCGGACTGGGGTCCGTCCATCGAGGGTCTGGACATGGATCACATTGCGACCTACGTCCGCCCCAAGACCGATATGAAAAACGACTGGAAGGACGTCCCGCAGGACATTAAGGACACGTTCGAGCGTCTCGGCATCCCGCAGGCGGAGCGCAAATCGCTCGCCGGCGTCGGCGCGCAGTACGATTCTGAGCTCGTGTACCACAACGTCAAGGATGAGGTGGCCGCGCAGGGCGTCGTCTATACCGATATGGAGAGTGCGCTCAAGGGCGAGTACGCCGACATGGTGCACAAGTATTTCATGAAGCTCGTCACCCCGCGTGACCATAAGTTCGCGGCGCTGCACGGCGCGGTCTGGTCCGGCGGCTCGTTCGTGTACGTGCCGAAGGGCGTGCAGGTGTCTATCCCGCTGCAGTCGTACTTCCGCCTGAACGCCAAGGGCGCCGGCCAGTTTGAGCACACGCTCATCATTGTCGACGAGGGCGCGAGCCTGCACTTCATCGAGGGCTGCTCGGCACCGAAATATAATGTCGCGAACCTCCACGCCGGCTGTGTGGAGCTGTACGTGAAGAAAAACGCCAAGCTGCGCTACTCGACCATCGAGAACTGGTCGAAAAACATGTATAACCTCAACACCAAGCGCGCGCTCGTGGAAGAGGGCGGCGTGATCGAGTGGGTGTCCGGCTCGTTCGGCTCCCATGTCGGCTGCCTGTACCCGATGAGTGTGCTCAAGGGCGACAACGCGAAGATGGAGTTCACCGGCGTCACGTTCGCCGGTGCGGGGCAGAACCTCGACACTGGCGCGAAGGTCGTGCACATCGGCAAGAACACGAGCTCGTACATGAACACGCGCTCGATCAGCAAGAGCGGCGGCATCAGCACATTCCGCAGCAGCGTTGTGGTGCAAAAGGGCGCCAAGCACGCCAAATCCTCCGTGTCCTGCCAGTCGCTGATGCTCGATTCCGAGTCCCGTTCCGACACCGTACCTGCCATGGATATCCGCACGAAGGACGCCGCCGTCGGCCATGAGGCCAAGATCGGCAGCATCAGCAACGAGGCGGTGTTTTATCTCATGAGCCGCGGCATGAGCGAGGAGGATGCCCGCGCGCTGATCGTCAGCGGCTTTGCGGACAATGTCTCCAAAGAACTGCCGCTCGAGTACGCGGTGGAAATGAACAATCTCATTCGTCTGGAGATGAAGGGCAGCATCGGCTGACCCGCATTCCGAAAGGAGGGAATATCGTGAATACAACCGAACAGATGGTCGTCAACAAACTGCCGACCAGAACATGGAACCATCTGAATGTCAATGAAGCGACCATCCCGTGGAATGCAGCCGAAACGGCCGATCTCGGGACGGATTCCTATGAAATTACAGCAGAAAATCAGGCGCAGCCGCTGCACATCTGCCTGACCGGCGCCAAGGGTCATAGCCGCAAGCACATTGCGGTCGAAGTGGCTGCCGGTGTGCAGGCAACGGTGTATATGGTGCTGGATACGCAGGGCAGCTTCGCCGTGGAAACGGCGCTGACGCTGCACCAGCATGCGTCTCTGCGCCTTGTACAGGTGCTTGGTGCACAGGACGGTGCGCTGCTCTATGCCAGGACGGACGCGGACTGCGCGCCCGATGCCGGCGTGGACATGACGCAGATCCTCATGGGGCAGGGCGACCTGTATTCGGACAACGACACGGAACTTGTCGGCGACGGCAGCCATTATTCGGCGCAGATCGGCTATCTCGGCCGCGGCAGCCAGACGATCGACGTCAACGTCGTCGTCAACCACTACGGCAAGAACACCGAGTGTGAGATCGATACATCCGGCGCGCTCAAGGATGCGGCGAAGAAAGTCTTCCGCGGCACGATCGACTTTAAGACCGGCTCGGCCAACTCCGTCGGCAACGAGAAGGAGACGGTGCTCATGCTTGGCGACGATGTTGTCAATAAGACGGTGCCGCTCATCCTCTGCGCCGAGGAAAACGTCGTCGGCAACCACGGCGCGACCATCGGCGAGCTCGATGACGAGACGCTGTTTTACTTCGAGAGCCGCGGCATCTCCCGCGAGCAGGCGGAAAATATCCTCGCCCGTGCCGCGATCGAGCGCTTTGCCCGCACGGTGGACGACGAAGCGCTGCGCGCGCAGATTCTTCAGACACTGGAGGAGGAACTGAACGATGGCGTATAATTATAAGCAGGATTTTCCGATCTTTCAGCATACGGATGTCGCCTATATCGACAACGCGGCCACGGCTCAGCGCCCGCAGTGCGTGCTCGATGCGGTGGCGGATTTCTACCGCTGCCACAACGCGAACCCTCTGCGCGGCCTGTATCCGCTGAGCGTCGAGGCAACCGATATTTATGAGCAGGCGCGCGAGACGGTGCGCGATTTCATCGGCGCACGCTCGGAGCGGGAGATCATCTTCACCCGCAACACGACCGAGAGCCTGAACCTCATCGCTTACAGCTACGGCCTGACGCACGTCAAGGCGGGCGATGAGGTGCTCGTGTCCATCATGGAGCACCACAGCGACCTGCTGCCGTGGCAGATGGTCTGCCGCCAGACCGGCGCGGAGCTGAAGTTTATCGAGTGCGCGCCCGACGGCAGCGTGGATCTCAAGCAGATCGAATCGCTCATCACCGAACGCACGAAGATCGTCGCCATGACGCAGGTGTCGAACGTTCTCGGGCGCAAATATCCGGTGCGGGAAGTTGCCGCCATGGCACACAAAAAGGGCGCGGTCATGGTCGTGGACGGCGCGCAGAGCACGCCGCACATGCCGGTGAACGTGCAGGAGCTGGGCGCGGATTTCTTCGCCTTCTCGGGCCACAAGGTCTTCGGCCCCATGGGCATCGGCGGGCTGTACGGCAGGGAAGACCTGCTCGAGGAGATGCCGCCGTTTCTCTCCGGCGGCGAGATGATCGAATCCGTCACGCGCACGGGCGCCGTCTATGCCGAGCTGCCGCATAAGTTTGAAGCCGGCACGGTCAATGCCGCCGGTGCGGCCGGCCTGGCTGCGGCGATCCAATATGTCCGGAGCGTCGGCTTTGACACCATCCAGCAGCGCGAGCACGATCTGACGGTCAACGCCCTCGCACGTGTGCTGGCCGTGCCGCACGTGCATGTGCTCGGCACGGACAAGCCGGAGGATCACAACGGCATCATCACCTTCACGGTCGACGGTGTGCACCCGCACGATATCAGCGAGATCATGGCGTCCGACGGCGTGAACATCCGCGCCGGCCACCACTGCGCGCAGCCGCTGCTCACGCACCTCGGCCTGAACGCGACGGCGCGTGCCAGCTTTGCTTTCTATAACACGGATGAAGATGTCGACCGGTTCATCGAGAGCCTCTCGACCCTGAGGGAGCGCATGGGATATGGAAAATAGAAGTTTCTACAACGAAATTCTGACCGAGCACAACATCCACCCGGAATTCAAGCATGACATTCCGGACGCGGATATCGAGCTCGCAGGCGTGAACCCGAGCTGCGGCGACAATATTGTCCTCAAGCTCAAGACCGACGGTGATGTTATCACCGACGGCGGCTTCGTCGGCGATGGCTGCGCCATCTCGCAGGCGTCGGCGGATATCATGCTCGGCATGATCGTGGGTCAGAAGAAGGAAAAGGCGCTGGAAATGGGTCGCACCTTCCTGCGTATGATCCATGGCGAGGCGACCGATGAGGAGATCGACAGCCTCGAGGAGGCCTCGGCGCTCAAGGATATCGCGCACATGCCCGCGCGCGTCAAGTGCGCCATGCTCGGCTGGCGCACGCTCAGCGAGGCGCTGACCGGAAAGGTCGACGCGGAATAAGCCGTTCCCACCGCCGGTGGATGCCGATGAGGTGTCTGCCGGCGGTTTTCTGCGTGCTGGAAATCCCCGGTTTGACAGCGCGCGCTCCCGGGATTATGATAAGACATCCTCTTGACGGCAGGTGCTTTCTATGACTGATTTTGAGACCGTTCTCCTGCGGCGCATCCGCGCGCTCGCAGCAGCGCAGCCGCGTGTGCTCGTCGCCATCGACGGCCGCTGCGCCGCCGGAAAGACAACGCTGGCAGCCGCCCTTCGGGCACAGCTCGGCTGCAATGTGTTTCATATGGACGACTTTTTCCTCCGGCCGGAGCAGCGCACGCCCGAGCGTCTGCACCAGCCGGGCGGCAATGTGGACTTTGAGCGCTTTTTGGCCGAAGTGCTCCGGCCGCTGCACGCCGGGCAGCCTGTGACGTATCGCCCGTATGACTGCCACACGCAGCAGCTATGCGCGCCGGTCCCGGTGCCGGATGCCGCCGTGAATATCATTGAGGGCTCGTATGCCTGTCACCCGGCGCTGTGGGATCTTTATGACCTGCACGTGTTTCTCTCGGTCGAACCGGAGCTGCAGCGCCGCCGCATCGCCGCGCGCAACGGCGAACAGATGCTGCCGGTGTTTACAAACGTCTGGATCCCCATGGAGGAGACGTATTTTGCGCAGTTTCGGATCGCGGAGCGCGCAGATCTGCGCGCGGAGAACGCAGTAAACGATGAATAACATTGCGGGTGCAATGTATTTGTGCTATAATTTGAAACCGGTTCCTTTCGGCACGTGCAGTGTGATCGGACAGGATAAAGCCGCCATTTCGACGCACAGCGGGATCGAAAACAGCGGTAAGCGAAACGATTGAAATTCAGATAGACAGAAAGGATTTTTGATGATGAAACCGAAATTTGACGGCTATGCGGCGCAGTACGACGCCTGGTTTATGGAAAATGAGAACCTGTTCCAGAGCGAGCTGCGTCTGTTTCAAACGGCGCTCGGCGACATTGCGGGCAAGCGCGTGCTTTCCGTCGGCTGCGGCAGCGGCCTGTTTGAGAGCATGATCGACTGCAGCGGCATCGAGGGCATCGAGCCCTCGCATGACATGGGCGCGATCGCGCAAAAGCGCGGCGTGAACGTGATTGCCTTCGGTGCGATCGAGGACGCCGAGCTGGAGGAGAACGCCTACGACGTGATCTACCTCAATGGCAGCTCCAGCTATATGGAGGATCTGACACGCGCGTTTGATGTCTGCAAAAAGGCGCTCAAGCCGAACGGCAAGTTCATTTCGCTGGATGTGCCCAAGGAGAGCGCGTTCGGATTCATGTACCTGCTGGCAAAAGCCGTCGGCACGTTTGACCACCCGTCGCTCAACGGCGTTATGCCCAAGCTGCCGTACCCGCTCGAGCTGTGCTGCGCAGGTGTGTGGCACTCCACCGAGGAGAAGATCGACGCGCTCAAGGGGCTCGACTTCCACGATTTTGACTTCTATCAGACGCTGCTGCGCAACCCCATGTACACCAACGAGGTCGTGGAGGACGTTGTGCCCGGCTATCAGTGCGGCGGCTATGTCGCCATCGTCGCCCACAAATGAACAGCAGTGTGAAGCTCTCGGAGCGGATCCATGCGCGCGCGGAAAAGATCTGGCCGCGGTATCTCTGCCATCCGTTCGTGACGCAGATGGCGGACGGCACGCTGCCGGCGGAAAAGTTCCGGTATTACATGCTGCAGGATTACCTGTATCTCAAAGACTACGTGAAGATCTTTGCGGCGATCATCCAGAAAGCCGATGATTTTGACCTGATCCGGTTTTTGAGCGGAGAGCTGGCG
>ERZ827104.1204-NODE-1204-length-23846-cov-3.332311_pt1 | contig 23846 bp, 40 predicted proteins | sample MGYA00519781_ERZ827104 | MGnify/ENA primary metagenome ERZ827104 (study PRJEB31778, sample SAMEA3449257) | human gut metagenome | biome: human gut; feature: human-associated habitat; material: faeces | place: United Kingdom | collected 2010/2012 ...
CAAAAGAATTTCGATGCATTGATGTAGAGTTTCACTGCTACGACGCACAGAAAGATGACAACATATTTCACTTGTAATTCCTCCTTTTATCCCAGTATATCACACTGGCCGAGGAGGGGCAATGAAGATAAAGAGAGCGAGGTGATTCCAATGAAAAGCCGTCTTATCCAAGAAACCGTCAGCTATGAAGGCGCCTGCGAGATGCTGGACTGTGGCAAGAACACGATCTTCAATCTCTGTAAAGCCGGAGAACTGGCGTCCACGATCCACGCCGGACGACGGCGTATCTACATCGACAGCATCGAAGCCTATGCCGAGCGTATCCGCGCAAAGGCGTATGCCGCAAGCAACACATAAGAAAGAAGGGCAACCAATGTCTAACAACAATTTTGCCGCAGACCTCGCCTCGGTCGCATCCGAGTTCGGCGTAGAGGACACCGAGAAACACAGCCGCGGCATCAAGCCGAGCAAGCGCCCGTACTTCCACTGGACAGATGAACAGCTCGAGCAGTTGGCAACGCTGCGCGACGAGGGCAAGTCTGCGACCGAGATCGCGGAGGCGCTGAGCGTATCCCGTGATAAGGTTGTTACCAAGCTGGCCGCCATGGCTGCACGGCAGCGGACCGGCAGCAAGGAGCCGGAGCAGGTCGAAGAACCGCCGACGACTGAACCGCCGGACGATGAGGACATACTTGTTGCCGCTCCGGTGCCTAAATTATATGTGTCCGATGAAGCCTTCGATCGCATGATCTTCATGGCGTTCGACAACGTGGTCGGCCGGGTGGACGACTTTAACAGGATGGCTGCCTGCTGGCGCAAGGCTTTGTCGGTCATCGAGCGGGAAATCCGCAAGCTGTCGTACATCATCGAGCAGCACCCGAACACCGAGGAATCGGTCTGTCAGATCGTGGCCGTCATCGCGTATGACGAAGTACGCGCATGAAAAACGCCGCTGTCAGGACGGCAATCCCGATCAGCGGCAAAGAAAAATATATTCAACCACATAATAGCATGAACAGGAGAGATTTTCAATGGTAAAGATTATCAGCAACGTAAAAGGCGATATGGTTTCCGCAAGTGTAGAGCTGGCCGGTGACCTTCAGGTCATCGTTTCCGAGATTGGCAGCGCAATTAGCAGCATGTACAACCGGATTAAGGCACAGGACAAGAGTGCTGCAAATGCGTTCCGTTTCCTGCTTACCGAGCTGATCTCCAATGAGCAGTCGCCGATGTGGGACACCTGCAAGGACAGCGACACTGTCTGCAACGCCGCCATCGTCCGCAAGGGCGCGAAGCTGACCGGCGACGACATTGCCGACCTGCTGCGCCGCGGCACGCCGAAGGACATCATCAAGAGCCTGCTGGAGGAGATGGAAGCATGAACATCCTTCTGAAATCCTTGGATTTGGTGCACTTCAAGTGCTTCAACGTCCTGCACCTCGACTTTCACGAGGGCGTGAACAACATCTATGGCGAGAACGCCGCAGGCAAGACCAGCGTTTACGATGCGCTGACGTGGCTGCTCTTCAACAAGGACAGCGCCGGGGGCGCGCGGCCGGACATCAAGCCGCCCCATGCGCCGGCAGGCACGATGCCCGAGGTCACCGCTGTTCTCGAGGTGGACGGCGAGCCGATCAAGCTCCGCAAGGTGCTGCGTGAGAAGTGGGAGAAGCCGCGCGGCTCATCTATCGAGCGCTACGCCGGTGACACGCGCGACTACTACATCGACGATGTGCCGCTCGCGGAAAACGAGTACAAGCGCCGCATCGCGGAGCTGATCGACGAGCAGCAGTTCAAGCTGCTGACTGACGTCTGGGCGGTGACGAGCAAGATGCACTGGAAGGACCGCCGAACGCTGCTCGCTGAGATCTGCGGCCTGCCGGAGGACAAGCAGCTGCTTGCGACCGCACCGCAGTTTACGGAACTGAACGAGAAAGTCGGCCGCCGGACGGTGGACGAATACAAGTCCGTGCTGATGAAGCAGCGCAAGGACATGAACGCAAATCTTAACACGCTGCCGGTCCGCGTGGACGAGTGCAGCCGCATGGTGACGGAGCTGGAAAGTCTCGACTTCGCGGCGGCGCACAGCGAAAGCGACCGTTTGCAGGCCGAGCGCGAGCGGGTGCAGGGCGAGCTGGTGAAGCTGGCGAACAACACCCTTGCCGCGCAGGCACGCAACGAACTGGGCGCACTGCAAAATCAGCTCCGCGAGCTGGAAACCGAAAACAACGCGCATCTTGCCAGCCAGCGTGTGCCGGTCGAGGACAAGACCGACGAGCTGCGCCGTGCGCTTTCCGAACGCAAGCAGGACGTTGATCGCTTGCAGAGAACCATTGACCATGAAAAGCAGTACATCGCAGACGGCGAAACCCGCCTGAACGATTACCGCGCCCGCTGGCGTGCGATTGACGCAGAGGAGTTCACGGAAACCGTCTGTCCGACCTGTCATCAGCCGCTGCCAGCAGAGCAGGTTGCCGAGGCACGCGAAGCCTTTGACGCCTATCAGCAGCAGCGCAAGGACGCGCTCCTCGAGGACAGCAAGCTGGTCAAGCAGGGCATTGCAGCCGCACAGGAGCGCCTTGCGAGTGCCGAAACGGCACTGAAAACTGCGAAGGACGAGGTGCAGAAAGTGCGGATTGCCCTTGACGGATACACGCCGCCGGTCATCGTAGAGCCGGAAAACCTGCCGGACTACGACCGCCGTGGGAATGCCATTCGGACGCTTATCGCGGACGCAGAGAAGCGGCTTGACCGCCTGTCCGGTGATACCGCAGCGGAAAAGAGCCGTCTGGAAACCGAGCACGCCGAGCTGACGCGCCGCAAGCTGGAAAGCGATGCCGTTCTCGCCAAGGAGCATACGCTCGCTGATACGCGCCGCCGCATTGCTGAATTGCAGGCCGAGCAGCGCAAAGCCGCCGCCGAAGTCGAGCAGATGGACAGGCTCATCGCAATGTGTGAGGAGTTCACGCGCTACCGCGTTCAGGCCATCACCGAGAGCGTCAACAGCAAGTTCCGTCTGACGCGCTGGCGGCTGTTCACCGAGCAGGTCAACGGCGGTCTGGCGGATTGCTGTGAGCCGATGGACAGCAACGGGACAGCGTTCGAGGGTACGAACAACGCCATGAAGATCAACATCGGCATGGACATTATCGACACGCTTTCCGCACATTTCGGCCGCCGCGTGCCGCTTTTCGTGGACAATGCGGAATCGGTTACGCATTTGCAGTCGATTGGTTCGCAGGTCGTGCGGCTGGTGGTTTCGGAGCAGGATAAGGAGTTGAGGATCGAATGAGCCTGAAAGCAAAACGCAAGGCGGCGAGCAGTATTCCGCCGATGGACGGCGGTACTTACATGGCGGTCTGCGTGGCGGTTATCGACCTCGGAGAGCAGTACAAGCAGTTCGAGAAGCAGAAGCAGGGCAAGTACGCCGAGGAATGTATGTTCATCTTCGAGATACCGGATGAGCGCGTTGAGGTGGACGGCGAGGACAAGCCGCGCTGGCTTTCCTCCCGGCGGTTCACGGTTTCGCTGCACGAGCGCAGCGCACTCTACCAGATGCTGACCTCGTGGCGCGGCAAGGCGCTGACGGATGCGGAGCTTGACCCGGCAGGCGAGGGCTTTGACCTCATGCAGATGGCGGGCGTTCCGGCAATGCTGAGTGTGACCGTCGTTGAAAAGGATGACGGCAGCAAGTACAACCGCATCGAGGCGGTCACCGGTTTCCCGAAAGGCCTTCCGGCGCCGCAGCCGGAGAGCGAAATCCTCGTATTTGACGCGGATGAGCCGGACATGGAAGTACTGGAAAAGCTGCCCGAGTGGGTGCAGGACATCATCCGCAAGTCCACGCAGTTCGCGGACAACGCGCCCGAGGAAAAGGTCGATATTCCGCCCGAAGAACCGGAAACGCCGCCTGACAGCAAAGGAGCGTGCCCGATTTGACGTTTACATCACTGGCGAGCAGCTCTCGCGGCAACGCCTACGTTGTGTCGGACGGTGAAACGACCCTGCTGCTGGAGTGCGGCCTGTCGTTCAAGGAGCTGCAAAAGCGGCTCGGCTATGGCGTGGCGGACATTACCGCCTGCCTTGTCAGCCATGAGCATCAGGATCACGCGAAAGCCGCTGCACAGATGCTAAAAGCTGGCGTGCCGGTATACATGAGCGAGGGCACAGCCGCCGCCCACAAGGATGCAATGGACGCGGCAAACCTCATCAAGGCAGGAGAGGTGCTGCGGTTTGGACACCTGACCGTTGTTCCGTTCCGCACCTATCATAATGTGGAGGAGCCGCTCGGATTCCTTATTGAGGACGGCCGCACGAAGGAGCGGCTGCTCTGGGCGGTCGATACCGCCAATCTGGGCGTCACCGCTGACCGGCTGACCTACATCGCCGTCGAGTGCAACTACGAGGAAAGCCTGCTGAACCGCAGCGACCGCATTCCCTCGGTGCTCAAGGAGCGCATTCGGCACAGCCATTTCGAGGTGTCGGACGTTATCAAATGGCTGCACAAGCAGGATCTCAGCGGCGTGCTCACCATCTGGCTGCTGCACCTGTCCGCCGGCAACAGCAGGGTAGAGGCGTGGCAGCGGCGGTTTGAACGGGAGTTTCCGGGTATCACCATTCGGATTTGCGAGGAGTAACTATGCGTAAGAAATTATGCCTGACCTGCGCACAGGCTTTACAGAAACGTGCAGACATCCGATATACCGGCAAACGGACACGGATGGATATGTGCAGCGGCTGCCACAGCAAAATGCTGGTGACGGAGTACATCGTACCGGATGAACCGGTGCCAATTACACCGAAACTGGAGCCGAAATCTGCTGCTGTGCAGTACAAGCTGGGCGAAAAGCTGACTATGACTGTTGCAGTCGATAACCGTACCGCCGGTGCAATCCTGCGCTATGCGGAACGCTGGGCAATCGAGCCTGGCGAGGTTGTTGACAGTCTGATGAGATTCTACAAGCGTGCAATGAAGGAGAGGTACAACCATGAGCAACTTTAATAACACCGGCGAAGTTAAGGAGATCAGCATTCTGGACATGATGAATGGCGCGATCGGTGAGCGCGCGGCCTACGAGCTGACGCGCATCATGAAAAACTGCCGCGACCTCAACACTGAGGCGAAAAAGGCGCGGACGCTGACCATCAAGCTGTCCATCGTGCCGACCGAGAACCGCGACAGCGTGGCTGTCCGCGCAGAGGTGAGCAGCAAGCTGGTTCCGGTCAAGCCGATCGACGGCGCACTGCTGCTCGGCGGCACGGACGCAGAACCCATCGTTATGGAGTACACGCCGCAGGTGCCCGGTCAGCAGTCGTTTGACCCGACGATCGACACCGAACCCAAGGTCGTCAAACTGGCGTAAATCACAAGGAGGATTTTCAAAATGATCAAGGAAGCACTGGAATATATCGTAAACCTTTCGGCTCCGCATCTGGAGTTCCGCAACGGCAGCCACTATGCAGACCGCACGCTGCACCGCATTCCGAACGAGCTGACGGCATCGCCGCTGGCGGTACATACGCTTTCGGCGGTGCGCGACTACATCGAGAGCGGCGCGGATGAGTGTGCTGAGGACGAGGACAGCCTCAGCCGCCGCTTTGTTATCCACGTTGCGGATTACGACAGCGTGTACCTGTACCGCGAGCTGAACAGCGACAAGGCGCGTGAGTGCCTGCTGGAAGCCGAGCTGTCCGCACCGACGTTCCCGTTTGGCCGCTGGCTGGGCGTGGAGGAGTTCATCATCAATATGCAGACGCATTTCGTGCCGACCGAAGTCCGCGACACGCTGGTGCAGCTCATCAGCACGGTAACGACCGAGAACGGCGTATCGCTGGCAGATGACGGCATGACGCAGCGCGTGACGGCCCGCAGCGGTATTTCTCTTGTGAAGCAGGTGAGCGTGCCGAACCCGGTTGTACTGGCGCCGTACCGCACCTTTACCGAGGTCGAGCAGCCGAAAAGTCCGTTTGTGTTCCGTATTCGCCAGACCGGCGATGAGGTGCAGGCGGCACTCTTTGCGGCTGACGCGGATGCATGGAAGCGTGAGGCCATCGCAAATATCCGCGACTGGTTCGAGCAGCACATTCCGCAGGAGCTCCGCGAGGACGTTATCATTCTGGCGTAAGCAGGCAAGGCACAGGGCGGCAACCCCGCCCTTCCTGCCCTGAAAACCGGAGGTGATACTACGGGCAGAAATCATAAAGTTGCGTTGGACTGGTGGCCGAGAGATATAGGGCTGTTCCGCGATCCCAAGCTGCGAAGTGTGCGGCAGGAATTCGGCGTGCTCGGGCCATATATCTATGAGTGCCTGCTCGACATCGCCTACGGCGATAAGGGCTATTACATCAATTATTCCGGCCGAGGGCGTGAGGACGTTCTCTGGCAGCTTTCGGAATACGTTGCCGGGCGGTACGCCGTGCCGGTGGAGACAATTGCGAACGTGATCGACCGTTTGGTGGAGTGTGAACTTTTTAGCGACGGCCTGTACAAGCGAGGGTTTATCACGTCGAAAAGAATGCAGATGAGTTATTTCATTGCCACGCTGGGACGCAGCGGCGTGCAGATTAACTTTGACATCTGGCTGCCGACCGAGGAAGAGATGCGAGAGAAAAACCCGAGCGGCAAGTCTTTTGTGCTGCAATCCTTTATTTCTTGGCGAGAAAAACATATAACTGGGCAAGAAACGGCCGTTTCTCAGCCGGAAAGTACACACAGTACAGAACAGGACAGCACAGGAGAGAACAGTATAGTACAGCACAGCAGAGAACAGCAGAGCAGTGCGCCGGTGAGCGCTCTGGCTGATGAGCTGGAGGAGCTGCTGGGATGTAGATTTGATAAAAATTTCTGTCTGGAACTGGCACGTCTGCAAAAGCTGGGTATGCAGCAAGAAGTGTTTTTAGACGCTGCGCGGCAGACCAACGATAAGACACCGAGGAGTCCTGCGGCGTACTTCCGCACCGTGCTGCAAAGCTGCGAGAGGGATGGTATCCTGACGGCGGCAGATCTCGGCGCGACCAGGGCGAAGCCGATCGAGCAGAGCAGACCAAAGCAGGCGGACGACGGCTATCTTAGCCCGACGAACCTTCACGGCTCGAGTTGTGGGCAGGAAAATGCGCCGCTCGCGGACTGGGAGGAGGCGTGGCTCGCGCAGAAGGCGGAGATCAGAAGGAGACGCCAGGAAGCAATCGAACGTGGGGAAGAAGTGGACTGAGGAGGAGAACAGCAATGACGATTAAAGAATATCAGCGCAAGGCCATGCGCACAGCAACACACAAGTGCTATGATGCGGCAAATGCCGCTCTCGGTCTGACCGGCGAGGCTGGCGAAGTAGCCGATGAGGTCAAGAAGTGTATGTATCAGGGGCACCCGTGGCAGCCGTCCAAGATCATCGAGGAGCTGGGCGACGTGCTGTGGTGTGTGGCTTTGATGGCCGAACTGATGAACGTGCCGTTGGAGTACGTCATGCAAGCGAACATTGAGAAGCTGGAACGGCGATACCCGGACGGGTTTTTGCCGGCGGCGAGCGTGAATCGGGAGGAGAACAATGGCTAAGTGTAAGTTTTGTGGACAGGGCGTGCAGACAGCACCCGTGTTCCATCCGGCCTGCTGGGAGCAGCGGGCAAACAAGGTGATGGAGGAATTCTGCGACGAGTATTGCAGATTTCCGCGAGAAATCAAGGACCATGACAATCTTATCGAGCATTGTTCGGAGTGCGTGGCCGCGGAACTGCTGCGGATGGGAGGCAATGAGGTATGATGCTGGAACTGACGGGTAAGGACATTCTCGCCCTGACCAACGAGAGCAAGCGCAAGGCCGTGCTGTCTGGCTGGCGCAGCTGGGCGGTCTGGCTGGATGAGCCGGAGATTGGCCTGACGGTGCGCCGGCTGAACCTGCCGGACGGCAGCTTTTTCACCGCCAGCTGGTATGAGGGCGACGACTTCTTTCCGGGCGGCGGTACGCATAACGTCAATCGTCCGCGTTTCAATCTCTGCGACAAGGGCGGCAAGTTGAAAGCCGGGAGCAAGGCCGAGAGCCTGCTGACGGACAAGCTCAAAGAGCTGCGGAAGGAGCTGCTGGAGCGGGAGAGCAACGGCCATGCTTGAAACCAACCATTGCTACTGCATGGATTGCATGGAGGGAATGGCGCAGTTCCAAGACAGCTGTTTCGATCTCGCTGTGGTAGACCCTCCGTACTTTAGCGGACCGGAACGCCGCCACTATTACGGCTCCAACGTAAGCCGAACCGGAGTGCGGCGCAATTATTACCCTGTATCAGCAGCATGGAAAGTGCCGGGAAAGGCATACTTTGACGAATTGCGGCGAGTGTCAAAGCACTACATCATTTGGGGCTGCAATTATTTCAGCTATGATTTCGCGCCCGGCCGGATTGTGTGGGACAAATGCAACCAAAGCTCGAGTTTCTCGGATTGCGAGATTGCCGCCACCGACCTGTTTACCAGCGTGCGTCTGTTTCGGTATATGTGGAGCGGTATGCTGCAGGGGAAAAGCGTTGCGGAGGGGCATATTCAGCAAGGGAATAAGGCACTCAATGAGGTGCGTATTCACCCGACACAAAAGCCGGTTGCGCTGTATGACTGGCTGTTTCAGCGTTATGCGTCGCCGGGTATGCGCGTGCTGGATACCCATTTAGGGAGCGGCAGCAGCCGGATCGCGGCATATAAGGCTGGACTGGATTTCACAGGTTTTGAAATCGACCGGACATATTTCGATGCTGCCGAAAAGCGGTTTAGCAAATTTGCAGATCAAATCAGTTTGTTTTATGGGGAAGGAGCGGACACATATGAAAACCGATGAGCTCATCAAGGCCCTCGGAAGGCTGAAAGTGCAGACCGGATCTCTGGCGTGTCTTGGCTGTGGGCATGAGCACAATTGCGGTGTGCATGGCTGTGCGATCGCGCGAGAGGCTGCGGTGCGGCTGAGCCTGTACGAACACGCGCTGGAGCAGGTCGCAAAGGAACGCGACACGCTGCTTGCGCAACTCAAGCGCCTCGGCGGCTGCATGGGCTGCATCGGGCATATGAACCCGGAGGCGCGGCTCTGCACCGACTGCGACGAGGCGTTCCGCGCGTGGCAATGGAACGGAGGCGCATCACATGACCGACCGTGAGCTGAATCTTCTGCGCGAGCTGCTCGAAACGCTCGAACGGGACGAGGGCGCGTGCTACAAAGACCGCTCGCACTGCACGCCCGCCTGTCCGCTCTGGATGGCAGGAGAGTTCGACGGCAATATCTGCCTGCCGAGAATCCTAGCACGGCGCGTTAAGCGGCTGACGTTCGGAAAGGCGCTGCCGACAACGAAGGGAGAGAATAACCATGAAAGCAATCCGTAAAAAGCCCGGCTGCGAGCCGGAAATCGTCGAGGTGGAGAATACGCTAGAAGCTTTGCAGCAAGAAGTCGGCGGATACATCGAGACAGTGACTGTTGCGTCTGACACGGCTATCATTTGCAATGAAGAAGGTCGCATCTTCGATCTGCCACATTGCTGCCATTTTTGCGGCACTGATTTCGTCGGTACGGTTTTAATGGTCGGCGTTCGCGGCGACGAGTTCTGCGACGTATCGGGAGCTAATTTTCTGATGGAGGTGCTGCGGCATGCCTGAGCCGAAACCCTGCCCGTTCTGCGGATGTGAAATGCATTTGGAGAAAGGCTTCTATCCGACAGGGTATGTGAAGTGGCAATTATACGGGTGGCACGGCCCATATTGCTTATTCAGCGTGTCGGTTCATATCCCGAGCGGTACGGACAAACGAGAATTGGTTGAAGCATGGAACGGGAGAACAAATGAAATTTAAAGTCAATAATCTTGAATGGGAAATGGAGTTTGCTGACGAAGATACGATTCTTCTCAATAAGAACGAAAACGTTATTCTTGGCCTAACGGAATATATTGCTCAAACAATATCAATCCGTAAAGGAATGACCGAACAAATGACAAGACGGACAGTAATTCATGAATTATGTCATTGTTTCTTGTTTTCCTTCGGATTTTGCGCAGGCTCCTATGATGAGGAAGCGGTTTGTAATTTCTTTGAAGGTCATGCGGATGCGATCCTTCAACTAACAAATGAATTCATGATGAATGAAGAGAGGTGTGTAAAATGCTAACATTCGCAGAGCTCTCGACCCGGATATATTGCTACCTGGTTTACGCCATGCAGCCTATTGGTGCACTGATTATTCTGAGCCTTATGCTTAATCTGTGCATGAAATTATGGAGAAAGTGGCAGGACGAGGCGATTGAAAACTATCGTGTCCAGCAGCGTTTCAGAGAAATGAGGAAACATAAGCCGCTGATCGTAGAAGAACAGGAGAAACAGAAATGAAGAAAATTGCTTTAATCGTGCTGGCCATCGTGGCAGCACTGGTACTTATGATCGCCGCTGCATTCATATCGGCCAATAACCGTGCGGTGTCGGCAGAGGAACAGGTCAGTTCGGCGGCGGCCGACGTACAGGTAGCTGAGAAACGCCGTGTTGACCTCGTGTACAATCTGGCGGACGCGGTGAAGTCCTATCAGAATTACGAGGGCGATACGCTGACCAGAATTACACAGGCTCGCGCTGCTGTCGCGTCCGGCAAGGTCGAACAAGCGCAGGTTGCGTTGAACGCCGTTGCAGAGCAGTACCCGGAACTCAAGGCAAACGAAAATTACAAGCAGCTCATGACTGAGCTTGCGCTGACCGAGAACCAGATCGCGCAGTACCGCAACAACTATAATCAGCAGGTACGGGCATACAACAAGCTGGTACGGTCCTTCCCAACTGGTTTCCTGCTGCGCGTAATGAACTATCAGGCAATCGACACGACTTATGCGGACTACGATGCACCGGAAGATGCTCCGCAGAACCTGTTCGGTGACAGTGATGGAGATTAAGCCTCGTGAAATGGCATTCAGCGTTGCAATCGTGTTTGTTATGCTGGCGCTGGGCTTCCTGATCGGCAGTAAAATCGGTGACCATATTACCGAAGAAAACGAGAAATTCACCACGGCAGCGCAGATCACAGACGATGAGCAGTTTCAATATGCGCTGGCTACCGATTTCGGAAATGTCATCGCTTACGGCAATCTGATCGCTGAACAACCCGTTTCGGCAGATGATTTGGACGGCGAATATGCGCAGCTGACCAAAATCACGGAGCAATATACCATGCACACGCGCGTTGTAACCTCTACGGACGGAAAGGGGCACACATACACCCGCACCGAGATATATTGGACGTGGGACAGGGTGAAACGAGAAGAAGACAGCACGGAAACCTTTTCATTTATGGGCGTATCGTTTCCGGCGGACAAGTTTTCTGTTTCCACCCATCGGCAGGGCAGTATGATTTATGACAACAGCGAGCTGCGGCATTATTACGTAGTCGCAGACGCCAGCATGGTCGGCAGCGTACATACCCGGATCAAAGATCATATGATCGCGGACGACAATGAGTTCTACGCCGATACAGAGCCGCAGGCGGTTGTAGACCGTGCTGTAAAAAATGCAGGTGTACTCGTCGTTATGTTCTGGGTGTTCTGGATCGCGCTGACCTGCGGCGCGGTATATGGTTTCTGCGCGCTGGAAAACAGGTGGCTGGACGGATAATGTACAGCCCTGAAATGAGAGAGTATCTGAATGAAATCAAGCGCTACCTCGCGTGGCGCTACGGCATTACGGACAGGGAGGGGAAACATTGAACAAGCGTGAGGACTGGTGGGAGTACACGAAGCGCATCATCCGGTCGTATCCGGCGCTGCGCTGCAAGGCGGAGAGCGTAGGCGACATGCCCTGCACACCGGCCTACGGCGCGTCCGGCGGCCACAGCAGCGGCGGCAGTCCGGTTGAGCGTGCGGTCGTTGACCGCCTGACTGACAAGGAGCAGCGGCGGTATGATGCGGTACGGCAAGCCATCGGCGAAACCGAGTGCATGAAGCACGGCCGCCAGCGTATGGAGCTGATTGACCGTGTGTACTGGAAGCGCAGCCATACGCTGTACGGCGCGGCGATGTGCGTGCCGGTGAGCGAGGCCACCGCCAAACGGTGGAACGGCGCGTTTATCCGGCTCGTCGCAGAAAAATTAAATTTGCCGTAAAATGATACTTCGTGCACTGAAAACCATGATATTATGATAGCATGAAGTTCAGCGGGAATGAAACCGAGGTCCCGCGTTTCTCCTGCTTCATAGCATTGGAAACACCTCCGGAAAGGCACTCTTGGAAACAAGGGTGCTTTTTCGTGCCCGGATTTCAGAAAGGACGGTGAGCGCGTGAGCAAACTGACAGCCAAGCAGCAGGCTTGGGTGGATTATTACAAGCAGGGCAAGACGGCGGCAGAGGCTGCGCGGCTTGCCGGATACAAGGGCAGTAATTCGGACGTCATCGGAGCACAGAACTTAGTAAAACTTAGTAAATACATCGCAGACCGTGACAAGCTGCTTGAAACGCCGCGGATTGCCGACATGGAGGAGATCAACGCCTTCTGGACGAACGTCATGCGTGACAAGGGCGAGGAAACCAAGGAACGGCTCAAGGCGTCCGAGCTGAGAGCGAAAGCGGCGGGCGCGTTTGTGCAGCAGATCGAGCACTCCGGCACTCTCGAGGTGGAAAACCCGCTCGCAGGGCTGACCACCGAGGAGCTGCGGAAGCTGGCGGACGATGGTTGACCCTCGCATCCGCCGCGCGGCTCGCCTTGAGCTTGCCCGGCGTGATTTCTGGTCGTTCTGCAAGCTGATGGCGCCGGACTTCTACCGCGAGGACCGGCCGTACCTCAAGACGCTGTGCAGGCGCTTACAGGCGTTCTGTGAGAGCGACCGCAAGGTGCTGGTGGTCAATATGCCGCCGCGACACGGCAAGAGCCGCACAGCGGTGCTGCTGAGTCAATGGCTGTTTGGCCGTGATCCGTCCGAGCAGATCATGACCGGCAGCTACAACGAAACGCTGTCCACGACATTCGCGCGGGCGGTCCGCGACGGCATTGCGGAGGAACGGTTTGACCCGAGCCGCATTGTGTTTTCGGACATTTTCCCGCAGACCCGCATCAAGTACGGCGAGGCCGCCGCAGGCAAGTGGGCGCTTGAGGGACAGTACGCGAGTTACCTCGCCACATCTCCGGGCGGCACGGCGACCGGCTTCGGCGCACGCAAGCTGATTCTCGATGACCTGATCAAGAAGGCCGAGGAGGCTTTTAACGAGGGCGCACTCGACAAGCAGTGGCAGTGGTTCACGGACACGATGCTGTCCCGAACCGAAACCGGCTACAAGATCGTTATCATCATGACGCGCTGGGCGACCGGCGACCTCGCAGGCCGTGCACTGGAGCACTGGCCGGATGCGGAGCTCATCACGATGAAAGCCTTGCAGGACGACGGCACGATGCTGTGCGACGCGGTTCTCACCCGCGAGGACTACGAGGACAAGGTTCGCACGATGAGCGAGGAGATCGCCAGCGCGAACTACCAGCAGCAGCCGATCGACCTCAAGGGCCGTCTGTACAGCAGCTTCAAGACCTACACAGACATTCCGCGCGATGCAAACGGCAGTCCGCTGTTCACGCATATCCGCAGCTATACCGACACGGCGGACACCGGCGCGGACTATCTGTGCAGCATCATCTACGGCGAGTATAACCACGAGGCCTATGTGCTCGACATCTACTACACCAAGGACCCGATGGAGATCACCGAGCCGGAAACCGCACGGCGGCTGCTGGCGCATGGCGTCAACCTTGCGAAAATCGAGAGCAACAACGGCGGCCGCGGCTTTGCCCGCAACGTGCAGGAGCAGCTAAAGCGGCTCGGTTCAAACCGCTGCCGTGTGGAGTGGTTCCACCAGAGCGAGAACAAGGTCGCGCGTATCCTCACCAATTCAACGTGGGTGCAGGATCACATTTACTACCCGGTGAACTGGCGCGACCGCTGGCCGGAGTACGCAAAAGCAATGTTACATTACCAGAAAGAGGGCAAGAACGCCCACGATGACGCTCCCGACGCCACGACCGGTGTTGCGGAGCAGTTTACCAGGAAAGGAGGGGTCAGCGTATGGTGAAAGTGAACAGCCGCACAATTCAGCGGCTTTTACAGGGGCACGGGCAGTTCATCCGCGCAGCGGACGAGGCTCGGCGCTATTACAGCAACGTCAACCGCATCAAGCAGGACAACAGCGTTTTGCAGCGGCAGGCAGAGACCGAACAGGCGCTCGGCAATCCGCTGCACCTCGCGGACAACCGCATTTCGCACTCGTGGCATAATCTGCTCGTGACGCAGAAGGTTTCCTACGCGCTGAGCTACCCGCCGGTGTTCGATGTGGGGAGCAAGACTGCCAACGAGCGGATTGCAGAGATTCTCGGAGATCAGTACACCGCAGCGGCCATGCAGCTCGGCATTGACGCGAGCAACACCTCGGTCGGCTGGCTGCACTACTGGCGCGGCGCAGACGGTCGTTTTCGTAGACCCGGAACAGATCGTGCCGGTGTTCTCCGGTACGCTGGAGAGCGACCTCGTCGGCGTGCTGCGCTGCTACACCATGCTCGACCCGCAGAGCGGTCAGACTGTGCAGGTGTGCGAATACTGGGACGACACGACCTGCCGGTTCTACCGCCAGAACGGCGTGTCCGGCAACTACACCTACTTCGAATATCCGGAAGTCGGGCAGGAGCTGCGGCACGGCCTCGGCGCGGTGCCGTTCATCCCGTTCTACAACAACGCTGATCGGCGGGGCGATCTGCCGCTGTACCGCGACCTGATCGACGCCTACGACAAGGTGGTTTCCGGCTTCGCCAACGACATGGAGGACGTGCAGGAGGTCATCTTCGTCATCAAGAACTACGGCGGCACGGACAAGACCGAGTTCATGAGTGACCTCAAAAAGAGCAAGCTCATCAAGGTCGAGGGGGACGGCGGCGTGGACACCATCCGCGCGGAGATCCCGTTTGAGGCGCGGAACGCTTTTCTTGAAAGAACCCGCCGTCAGATCTTCGTTTCCGGCATGGGCGTTGACCCGAACCCTGAGAATTTCGGCAACTCGTCCGGCGTGGCGCTCAAGTACCTGTACAGTCTGCTGGAGCTCAAGGCCGTGATGCTGGAAACGCAGTTCCGCAGCGGCTTTGCCGCGCTGGTACGCGCGATCTGCCGTCTGGAGGGTATCGCACAGCCGAAACGTATTCTCCAGACATGGACGCGCAACATGGTGCAGAACGACCTCGAAACCGCGCAGATCGCGCAGCAGTCGGTCGGCATTATCTCGGACAGAACCATTCTCGCAAACCATCCGTGGGTAGACGATGCCGAGAACGAGCAGAAGCAGCTGGAAAAGGAACAGCAGGCGGCAGCCGAGAAGCAGCCGCAGTTCCGGTTCCCGCCAAAGGACGGTGCAGGCGATGGCAGCAGCGGATAAGCTAAACGGCGCCTACTGGCGCAAGCGTGCCATCGAGCTGGCCGAAAAGCAGAAGCAGGAAGATGATGACCTGTGTCTGCGGTTCCACCGGGAATATGAGCGCATTCTGCACGAACTGGACAAGGAAATCTCGATCTTCTATGCTCGCTATGCCGCAAACGAGAGCGTCAGCATGGCAGACGCACGCAGGCTGGTGCAGGATGCCGAGCTGGAGGACTTCCGGATGTCGCTGGACGAGTTCCGCGACAAGGCGCTTGCGGGCGGCTTTGACAAGGAGCTGGAGGAGGTTTATCTCCGGTCGCGTATCTCGCGATTGCAGGCGTTGCAGACGCAGGTTGAACTGCGTATGATGGAGCTGTTCGGCTCTCAGCGCGATGTGCTGCGTGACCATTTGCAGGAGCGCTATACCGACACCTACTACCGCACGGTGTACGCCGTCAGCCAGCAGGCCGATGTGGCAAGTACGTTCGCAAGGATTGACCCGCAGACCATTGAACGCATTCTTGCGGTGCCATGGGTCGGCAGTGACTTTTCGTCCCGCATCTGGGCGGACAAGGACAAGCTGACCCGTGAGCTGATGCAGACACTCTCGCGCGGCTTTGTCCGCGGCGATTCGCTCGATCGCATGACGAAAGAGTTCGCCAAGCGCATGGGCGTGTCTGAGAGCAGGGCTGCAACGCTCATCCACACCGAGAGTGCCCATATCGCCGCGGAGGCGTCCATGAAAGGCTACCGCGAGACCGGCGTCAAGGAATACCGGTTTCTCGCGACCTTGCAGCTTAAAACCTGCTCGATCTGCGGCATGCTGGACGGCAGAGTGTTCAAGTTTTCCGAACGCGAGACCGGCGTCAACTTCCCGCCCATGCACCCGCAATGTCACTGCACATACACGGGCGTTACCGAGTTTAACATAGGCGACAAGCGCGCCGCCCGCGACCCCGTAACCGGCAAGTCCGGAACTGTTCCGAAGAACATGACGTGGGAAGAGTGGCATAAGAAGTATGTGGAGGACGATCCTGCCGGTGCGCTGGCAGATAAGAAGTACAAGAACCGGCACGGCGACAGTAAGCAGTATGACCGTTACGTTGATCGACTGGGGTCAAAAAATGTTCCGAAAACGCTTGATGCGTTCCAGACTTTGAAGTATACTGAACCTGAGAAGTGGAAGACGCTCCAGAGAGCATACCGCGATCAGCCGATTCGGGATCATATCCAGTCTGACGCGCAGCCTAAGACGATAGAGGTCGGCAAACAGGGCAAGCACATTCGTGAGCAAAATAACTACATTCAGGGACGCAGCTATCTGACGATTTCTGTTGACGAGGCCCAGACGCTGGTCAATCGTCATGCGGGCACCGGCGAGTTGCTGCGTGACACTAAGAACAAGTGGAAGCATCAGGAGCTGATTCGCACCAAACAACAGATCGGCGTTGATGTTGACCAACTGACCGGAGAAGAACGACCGACCACGGATTTCAAAATCCATTATTCTAATAAGGGCGTTCATATCGTACCGTACAAGGAGAGATAACAATGGATCTCATTCAGCACATGAAAAAGCTGCTCGGCACCGAGCACCCATATGACAAAGCGCATCGCCTCAAGGTGGAATGCACGGACGGTATTACGCTGACCGGCAAATTCGTCACCGTCGTAGGCGCACTGGACAATGAACCGGAGATTGCAGAGCTGATTATCCGGCGCGACGACAACGGCGTTCTGACCGGAATGCTGGAAACCGAAATCAAAACAGTAGAACTGATGGACTAAACCACCAAGGATTCAATCCAAGGTGGTTTTTTCATACCCATTTTTCGATGAAAGGAGCAAAAAAACAATGGAATTTCTCAAAAGCCTTTTTGAAAAGGGCGCACTGACCTGGGAGCAGTTCCAGCAGGCGGCAAAGGACGCAAAGTTTGAGGTGGTCAATGCCGCCGGCGGCGCTTACGTTCCCAAGGCCGACCTGGACACCAAGGCGCAGGAGCTGACCACAGCGAACAACACCATCAAGGACCTGCGTGCGGCCGCCAAAGCGTGGGACGGCAAGGACCCGAAGAAGCTGGAGGACGACCTCAAGACCCTCCAGACCAAGTACGACACCGATACCGCGAACATCCGCCGCGATGCGGCAATCGACCTGGCGCTGACCCGTGCCCATGCACGCGATCCGCAGCTGACCCGCGCGGCGCTCTCGATGGACGACATCAAGATCGGCACGGACGGCAAGATCACCGGCCTTGACGCGCAGGTCGAAAGTCTGAAAAAGGACAAGGCATGGCTGTTCGAGGAGGACGGCGCAGGTCAGTCCGGAAAGCAGGGCGGCAAGGGCGGAAACCCGAACGGCGGTCAGGGCGGCGGCTACAATCCGCAGTCCGGCGGCAGCCCGAACACGGTAAACGATCTCGGTTCCGCTCTCGCAGAAGTATACAACACCAACGGCTAACAGAAAGAAGGAATGAAAAATGCCTATCACTCTCGCACAGGCAAAGGTCGGCATGGCAAACCATGTGGACCAGCAGGTTATCGACCAGTTCCGCCGCGGCTCCATGCTGCTGGAGGCACTGACCTTTGACAACTCGGTATCGCCCGGCACGGGCGGCTCTACGCTGACCTATGGTTACACTCAGCTCAAGACCCCGGCAGGCGCGGATTTCCGTGACATCAACACCGACTACACCGACACCGTAGCCGACCGCGAAACCAAGTCGGTTGACCTCAAGATCTTCGGCGGTACGTTCAAGATCGACCGTGTTCTGGCGAATACCGCGAACGGCCAGATCAGCGAGGTGCAGTTCCAGCTCGAGGAGCACATCAAGGCGACCACCAACCTGTTCCACTACACCGCCATCAACGGCGACAAGGGCACCAAGGGCTTTGACGGTCTGGACACGCTGCTCGTCGGCACTTCCACCGAGATCAACGCGGATGCATCCAAGGCGATCGACCTGTCCACCTCGGCGGCGATCGACACCAACTACAAGACCGTGCTCGATATGCTCGACGAGTTCCTGTCCGAACTGGACGGCGTGCCGACCATGCTCATCGGCAATGCGGCGCTGCTGACCAAGATCCGCTCCTGCGCCCGCCGTGCCGGTTATCTGACCCACTCCGAGGACGCTTTCGGCCGTCAGATGAGCGGTTACAACGGCATTCCGTTCATGGATATGCAGTATTACTACGACACCGCCGAGAAGAAGGAAAAGCCGGTCGTGCCGATCACGTCGCGTGAATACGGCGCGTCCTCGTCCAAGACCACCGTTACCGGTCTGACCGATCTGTACGCTGTCCGTCTGGGTCTGGACGGTTTCCACGCCGTATCTCCGATGGGCGGCAAGGTGATCTCCACCACGCTGCCGGATTTCTCTACCGCAGGCCCGGTCAAGGCCGGTGATGTCGAGATGGTAGCGGCAACCGTACTCAAGAAGTCCCGCGCTGCCGGCGTGCTGCGTAACTTCAAGGTAAAGTGAGGGAAGCGCTATGTACAAGATCAAGGCACCGAGTGAGGAGTACGACCGCAAGATCGGCGGCGTGCAGTTCGTAAACGGTGAGGCGCAGACGGATAACGAGTGGCTTGCGAGCTGGTTCTCCGGCCGTACGGGCTTTACCGTGGAAACCGTGACCGCCGAGGAGGAAACCGAGCCGACCGAGGACAAACCGAGGGGGAAGCGCAGAAATGACAAGAGAAACGCTGATGCTGCGGGCGCAAAGCCTGCTGCCGAACCTGCCGCAGGAAACGCTTGAGTTCGCCTGCGATCTGGTGCTCGAGCAGATCTGTAATTACTGCAATCTGACCGAGGCGCCGGACGGCCTCGCGAACACCGCAGCGCTGATGGTGCGCGGTCTGGTAAACAGCGTTCAGCTCCAGAACGAGAATATGCAGCCCGCCGCAAAGGGCGTGTCCAGAGGGGATACGTCCTTTTCCTTTGCAACCGCAGCGGAGCAGCTGGCGGCGCTGGCAGGCTCGGGCGACTTCCTCACCGACTACAAGGCGCAGCTGAACGCCTATCGAAAGATGAGGTGGTAGTATGCTCGGCAATCCGGAGCTGGAACGGGCGCTGCTCGAGCAGACCTATGACGGCGTGATGACCGTCACCGGCGCAAGCAAACAGGAAGTGGGCGGCGAAACCGTTGTTACACCGGACGCGGTGCTGCACGAGAATATCCCGTGTGCGTTGTCGTTTTCCGGCACACCGGACAGCAAAACGGACGCGAACAGCGGTCAGATCAGCTATCAGGCGACGATCTACTGTGCGCCTGATCTGGCTGTCCCGGCAGGCTGCCGCATTGCGGTTCAGCAGTACGGCGCGACCTATCGGCTGAAATACAGCGGCGAAAGCGCGGTCTATCCGACGCATCAGCAGCTTTCCGCCGTCCGAGAGGAGCGAGCGTAATGGCTTCTTGGGGAAGCTGTGATTTTCACGAGCTGCGCGACTTAAACGAACGCATTAAGGCCGCCGCCAGCGAGCAAGAGATGGACGCTTTCTACACCGGCCTGCTCGATGAGATGATGAACGGCCTGCTGACCGACGTCAAGGAACTGACACCGGTTGACCGCGGTCATCTGCGGCGCAACTGGTTTACGACGAAAGCACGGCGTAGCGGCAAACATTATCGTGCAGAAATCTACAACAACATTGAGTATGCACCATATGTGGAGAACGGCCACCGGCAGGAGGTCGGACGGTATGTTCCGGCCATCGGCAAACGTCTGGTTCGCAGTTTCGTTGAAGGAAAGCACATGCTGCGCAATGGCATGTTCGACCTCCAGAAAGCTGCGCCGGACTTTATCAAGACCAAAAGCGAGGAATTTCTCAGCCGCATGATGGAGGGCAAATGATTAACGTAGTACAGGAAATCGTCGATAAGCTGCGTACGGTCTATCCATCGGCGCAGTACGACATCTACACCGAACGTATCGAGCAGGGCTTCTCTGCGCCGTGCTTCTCCATTCGGCAGCTTCGTGCGGACGTCACGCCGTATCCGTCCGGCCTGCATGAGATCGTGCAGCACATGGACGTGCGGTTCTTCCCGTCGGACGGCCGTCCGCAGGAGCAGTGCCGGGAAGTTGCACAGACGCTCACGCTGCTGCTGCGGCGCACGGAAAGCCTGCGCGGGAGCAATCTCTCGTGGGAAATTACAGACGAGGTGCTGCATTTCTTCACGGACTACCGACAGTTTGTCCGGGAAATCCCGGAAGATATTCCGATGGAGAATTTGCAGACAACCGTAGGAACGGAGAACGAAAATGGCAGTTAAACGCAAAACCGAGGCAGGAGCACCGGCGTTTACCGGCGCACAGCTCCTGACCTTCGACAGATACCGCGAGCGGCGCGACCTGCTGGGTGTGCTGCTCGACAAGAATCAGCGCTACACCTTTTCCGAGGTGGACGCGCTCATTGATAACTTTATGAAAGGCAAGGTGAATTAAATGGCTTTAGGCGGCGGTATGTATACCGTACAGAACAAGGTTCTGCCCGGTGCGTACATCAACTTTGTGTCGGCGGCGCGTGCGTCTGCGACCCTGGGAGACCGCGGCACGGCGGCTTTCCCGCTGTCCCTCGACTGGGGACCGGAGAACGAGGTCGTGACCATCGAGAACAGCGAGTTCCAGAAGGGCTCACTTGCGCTGACCGGCTATGCCTACACGGCGGACGAGCTGCGTCCGCTGCGCGAGATCTTCGCAAATGCCAAGACGCTGCACCTGTTCCGTCTGAACAGCGGCGGTGCAAAGGCAGCCTGCAAGTACGCAGAGGCGAAGTATCCGGGCAAGATCGGCAACGAACTGAAGATCGTGATTCAGCAGAACGAGGGCTTTACGGCATCGACGAACGAGGTCTACGATGTTTCGACCTATATCGGCACGACACTTGTGGACACGCAGAAGGCAGTTAAGGCAGTTTCCGACCTTTCCGACAACGACTATCTGCACTGGAAGGGCGGCGAGGCGCTGACCGAGAACGCGGGCCTGCTGCTCACCGGCGGCACGACCGGCGCGGTGCAGGATGCAGCTTACCAGATGTTCCTCGACAAGATCGAGCCGTACAGCTTCAACGCGGTCGGCTGCGACACGAAGAACAGCACGGTCAAGGGTCTGTTCGCCAACTGGACGCGCCGCCTGCGTGATGAGCAGGGCGTGAAGTTCCAGTGCGTGCTGCATGGCTATCCCTCGGCAGACTATGAGGGCGTGATTTCCGTCAAGAACGGTCTGGTCGGTGCATCTGATGATACCTCGGCTGTCTACTGGACGACCGGCGCGGAATCTGCGTGCGCGGTCAACCGTTCGATGACCAACTCGACCTACACCGGCGAGTACGACATCGACACGAACTACACCCAGACCCAGCTTGAAAAGGCGATCAAGGCCGGTGAGTTCACGTTCCACCGTGTAGGCGACCAGACGCGCGTGCTGACCGACATCAACACGTTCGTGTCCGTCACGGACGAAAAGAGCGCGGATTTTTCGTCCAATCAGGTCATGCGCGTGCTCGACCAGATTGCGAATGACATTGCATCGCTGTTTAACTCGAAGTACCTCGGCAAGGTGCAGAACGACGCAAGCGGCCGCGTGAGCCTGTGGAGCGACATTGTAGCGCACCACACCCAGCTCCAGACCATCCGCGCCATTGAGAACTTCGACAGCAGCAGCGTCACCGTGTCGCAGGGCGACATGAAGAAGTCTGTTGCGGTCGAGGACCATGTACAGCCGGTTTCCGCGATGGAACAGCTCTACATGAAGGTAATCGTTGAATAAAGGAGGGAAAAGTCATGCTGAACGCTCCTGTTATGGAAGCAAATGATGCGGTAGCCGGTTCGATGGCCGAGTGCTACGTCACCATTGACGGCAACCGCTACAATATGATGCAGCTGTACAGCTTTGAATCGTCCGCGAAGGTCAACTCGCAGGACGTGAAAATCCTCGGCCGTACCGGCATCGGGAAGAAGCCAACCGGCTGGTCCGGTTCGTGGAAGGGCACGGCGCACTTTAACCAGAGCGTGTTCCGCCGCTGGTTCCTGACCTACTGCAAGACCGGCAGGATGATGCCGTTTGAGATTCAGGTGTCCAACGAGGACCCGTCCTCGTCCGCCGGCCGTCAGACCATCACGCACACCGGCTGCCTGATCGACAGCTCGATTCTGGCGAAGTTCGACGCAGGCGACAGTCTGCTTGACGAGGAGCTTTCCGGCACGTTCGACGGCTGGGATATGCCCGAGGAGTTTACCGAACTGTCCGGTATGGAATAAGGAGGAATTTGAACAATGGGTAATCTTACCGCATTTCTGGCGCAGAACGCCAAGCGGGTTGAAAATGTGAAGCTGGTCGTGTCTGACCGCTTCACCGATGAGGACGGCAAGCCGCTCGAGTGGGAGGTGCGCTGCATTTCCTCGCGCGAGGACGAAACGCTGCGCCGTGACTGCCAGTACCGCGTACAGGTGCCGGGCAAGCGCGGCAGCTTCCGTCAGGAATTCGACAACGTGCTGTACCTTGCCAAGCTGGCAGCCGCCTGCACGGTTTATCCGAACCTCAACGACGCAGAACTGCAGGACAGCTACGGCGTGAAATGCGCCGAGGAGCTGATCTCGGCCATGCTGACGCCGGGTGAGTATACGAACTACACGGAAAAGCTGTTCGACATCTGCGGCTTCGGTGACAAGCTCGATCTGGTGGAACAGGCAAAAAACTGATTCGGGACGGTGAGGGCTCTGATGATTATGAAGCGTATGCAGCGCATTACTGCCTGCAAAAGCTCCATATCCTGCCGTCCGAATATTTAAGTCTGCCAAAGGAAGAACGGGCATTTATCTGGGCGTCTTGTGTCGTGCACAACGAGGACGAAAAGGCCGCTCTGGATAAAGCAAAACGAGGGAGGTGAGTTCTATGGCACTGTCCAATACCGTCCAGCTGCGCGACGGCATGAGTAATGTACTCAGCCGTATCGCGTCCAACCTGAGTGCGGTCAACGACCGGTTTGAGCGGATGCAGAACCTGACCGAACAGGCGGCGCCGACCGGTCTGTATGCACAATTTAACAGTGAACTGACAGGCGTGCGCGAAGAGCTCACCCGAACTGTGAGCGAAGTCGAGGAGCTGCGGAGCGGCATGACCTCGGCGCAGCCGCCGGCAGAGAACCTGACGGCCTCGCTCAAAAAGCTGGGCACAGCGGTCCTCGGCTCCAAGCTGGTGAGCGGTATCATGCGTATGTCGGACGAAATGACGCAGACCACGGCGCGTCTGAACCTGATGAACGACGGTCTGCAAAGCACCGCCGACCTGCAGGAGCTGATCTATCAGTCGGCTATGCGTTCGCGCGGTGCGTACAACGCCACAGCGGATGCGGTCGCGAAGATGGGTCTGCTTGCCGGTGACGCATTCAGCAGCAATCAGGAAACGATCGCGTTTGTCGAGCAGCTGAACAAGCAGTTCAAGATCGCCGGCACCTCGGCAGAGGG
>ERZ827104.1246-NODE-1246-length-23315-cov-23.881900_pt1 | contig 23315 bp, 14 predicted proteins | sample MGYA00519781_ERZ827104 | MGnify/ENA primary metagenome ERZ827104 (study PRJEB31778, sample SAMEA3449257) | human gut metagenome | biome: human gut; feature: human-associated habitat; material: faeces | place: United Kingdom | collected 2010/2012 ...
GCAGCGCCCCCTTGGCCGGGAGCATGTTCACCGTGATGCCGGCCTTGGCGGCGATGCCGTGGCCCCAGATGCCGCCGGCATTGACCACCACCTGCGCGCGGAACTCCACCTCGGCATGCGTGCGGTGGTCGTAGGCCTTCACACCGACGATGCGGTCCTGCTCGCGGATGAGCTCCCGGACTTCGGTATAGGTGCGGATCTCGGCGCCGTGCGCCGTGGCGTCGAGGATGTTCGACGAGGTCAGCCGGAAGGGATCCACCGCGCCGTCGGGGACGCGGACCGCGCCGATCAGCGCCGGATTGGCCGCAGGCTCCAGCCGCCGGGCCTCCTCGGGATCGAGGACGTCGGCCCGGATACCGGCCTTGCGGCAGGCCTCGACAAAACGGGCCTGATAGTCGAGTCCGTCCTCGGGAAGGGTGATGAAGAGGCCGTCGGTCTCCTCGACACAATGCGCCGCGATCCGGCGCAGGATCATGTTCTCGCGGATGCACTCCACGGCCGACTCGTGGTCCGTAACGGCATAACGCGCTCCGCTGTGGAGCAGGCCGTGGTTGCGTCCGGTCGCCCCGGTCGAGATGTCGGAACGTTCGAGCAGCAGGGCCTTGATGCCCCGGAGCGAGCAGTCTCTGGCGATACCTGCCCCGGTCGCTCCGCCGCCGATGATGATGACATCGTAGGTTTGGTTCATAGGTTGGATGGTTTATGCTACCACAAAAATAATCATTTCCACTTAAAAAACAAAAGAAAATGAAATGATTTTTATTTCGTTTTATTTCGATTGACTCGAAGCAACACTTGCAAAACACAAAAATCGAGCCAAAACAAAACGAAACAAAATACAATTGTTTAATTTCGAAACACCACTCGAATCACCTTCACAGCCCCTTCCGGGCGAGGTTCGGGCATTTGCGGCGGGAAGACCGGCAAGAAAAGGGGCACGGCAGCCGAAAGGGCGCAGAGCCGGAAAACGAAAGCGACGGAAACCGGCAGGGGCAAAAAAATCGGCCGCCCCATGCGGGGCAGCCGATCCGGATGTATCGACCGCAGGGACTACTCCTCGTAGTCGTTGGCCTTGAGGTTCGTGGTCCACGAGTCCGAGCCGGCAGGCGCCAGAGCTTCGGCCTCCGCGTCGGTAAGGAACTCCGACTCATCGAACATCAGGTCGTCGAAGTGGCTGATCGAGCACTGGTAGGCGCCGAAAGGATATGTCCAGGCCTTCGAATAGATGCCCAGGATGGCCAGGATGTCGCCCTTGCCGCCGTCTCGCACGATCGGCTGCTTGGCAAAACGCGAGTAACCGCTCGTACGGACCGCAAAAACACCCTCCTTCAGAGTCTGCGTCGGACGCTCTGTAAGATAGGAGAAGAGCACCGAACCGTAGAAGTTGCAGTGGAGGTTCTTCCGTGAAGTGTTCGAGTAGAAGTTCTCATTGACCGCCCACTTGTACCAGTACTTCGACTCCACGGGACGCAGGTCGGTACACATCCACGAAGGATAGAGGTTCGAACCGATCTCCCAATAGCGGCACGTGATGCCCTTGAGCAACACCAGACGGCCCAGATACTGCTGGCCGGCCTCGCCGAAATAGTCGCCGTAGTTCGACTCGTCGATCTCGAGGATCTCCTCGCCGAGCTTCAGTTCGGTCGCCTCGCCCAGGAAGACGCGCTGGGCGATCTCCGTGGGGTTCTCGATGTTCGAGTTGGCGTAGAACTTGTGCTCGCCGACCTTGTTGTAGGAGTCGGTGGGGGCACCGCCGATCGAGAGCATCATGCGGTAGTTGCCCACGTAGAGGCCCGTCACCTTGACATACACCCAGTGGGTCGGGATCGTGCCGTTGGCCTTGTCGTAGGTCCCCATCGGGTAGTCGATGTAGAGGCCCGTCGAGAGCTTCACCTCGATGGCGCCCGTCTCATCGACCAGGTACAGCGACTTGTAGATGTTGCCCTCCTCGTCACTCGACTGGATCTTGCCCTTGATGTAGTAGTCCTTGCCCTCTTTCGACTGGCCGATCAGCGTGTATTTCGTGTCACTCCAGCTGCTGTTGCTGCCCGTATCGCTGATCGACTTATGCTCATCGAGGAACAGCTGCTTCACACCGGCGATCGAGATGCGCTCCATATCCGCAAAATCCGCGTCCGTCGCAGCGGGACGGGGAGCCGGCATGTCGAAATCGTTGTAGCACCCCGCAACGCCCAGCGCCACGGCCAGTGCAACGCAGAATTGAATGATTTTTTTCATAGTCGTCATGTCTGTATTAGAAGCGGAAATATACATTCAGGTAATAGGTCGTGCCGAGCAGGTAGAAGTACTTCGAGTCGAAAGGCGTGTAGTACTGGATCGGCTGGACCGAAGCACCCTCCTTATTGACGTACGTGCGGCGCGAGAGACGCATCTGCTCGTAACCGCCCGTGCGGATGGTCTGGTCGTTGAGCAGGTTGTTCACCGAGAGGCTGAAGCCCAGCTGGTAATTGTTGTAGATATACCAGTTCTTGCCCACGCTCAGGCTGAGCGTATAGGCCGGATCGAAGGTCTCCTGCTCGCGCAGGGCGTTGAGCGCCTCCATCTTCACCATGCCCGGGAGCTGTGCCGTCTCGCCCGGACGCAGCACCGTCGAGTAGGTAGCCGTCGTACGGCGTGCAGGGTTCATCGACAGGTAGATGCGGTCGTAGTAGTTGAAGTCCACCGATGCGAACCAGTTGCGCGGGCCGCGGAAGTTCAGGCCGACATTGACGGCCGTCTGCGGCGAGCTCTCGACGTGGAGGTCTTTCCAGAGCACCTTGTCACCGCGGAGCACCTCCTCGCTGTTGTCGCGCGTCTGCGTGAAGTTGGCGTTCGACGTGTAGCGGTAGTCGCCCAGGCTCAGGGCTCCGTTGAAGGAGATCCCGCCCCAGATGGGCACCTCAACGCCGACCTCCAGGCCGTAGTAGCGCTTGTCGATGCCGCTCATGGCAAAGTTCGTGTAGGAGGACTGCGTGTCGTCGTAGTAGGAGATCACCTTCGACTGGTCGGTGATCGTCGTGTAGTAACCCGAGATGCGGGCCGTGATCCACGGCAGGGTGATGTCGTAGTTCAGGTCCAGGCCGAAGACCTTCTCCGAATCGAGACCCGGCGTCGTGGTGTTGCGCGTGCGGGCCGACACGAAGGCGTCGCGGAACTGCGGCGGATTGACCATGTAGGCCACGTTGGCCGACACGGAGTGCCCGCCCGAGAAGCGGTAGGCAAACTCGCCCTTGAGTTTGTAGGTCAGGTAGTCGAGCTTCTCGGAATCGCCCAGCGAGTTGTCGCTGAACAGACCCTTCATCAGCAGACCCTCGCGCCACATGGAGGTATAGCCCACCTCACCGCCGAGCGTCATGGCGAAGCTGCCGAACGTGGCGTTGTACTGCGCCCACAGCTGGGCCTGGCGTAGGTGTGCGTAGTAGTCGTAGCCGAACTTGTCGCCCTCCTTGACGTGGCGGGCGTCGCCGTGCTCGAGGTAGTAGAGCAGGTCGTTCTGGTAGATCGAGGGATCCGAATAGCCGTTGTCGCGCAGCGCGAACTTGTCTACGTCGAGCCAGTAGTCGGCGCCGAGCAGGTCCTTCACCTCATCGTAGTACTCCGTGCGGTTGATGCGCGCCGAAACGCCGCCGCGCAGGATCGACTGGTTGCGGAACGTATGCGAGACGTTGGCCGCAAAGTTGAAGTCGCGCTGGTCGGTGTGGCGCTCCTCGATCATGTAGATGCCGCCCTCGCCCGCCTGGTTGCGCAGGTAGTTGCGCTGGATCATCTGGTCGAAGTTGATCAGGCTCTTGTTCGGGTCGGTCATCCACTCCTTCATCGCCTGGATGCGCATGTCGTTGTAGGAGCCCTGCCCCACCGGATCGGGATCGATGCCGGCAGCCGTCTCGTACATCTTGTTCTCGTAGTAGCTCGGCAGGTAACGGTAGTAGTCCGGACGCGGGTCGGGACCGTCGGTCCACGTCAGGGCCGAATAGCCGTTCTTGCCGAAGCGGAATGACGTCGCGGCCGTAAGCTTCGTGGCCGACGAGATGTCGAACCCGTAGTTGAGCATCACGATCGGCTCGTGGTAGTCACGCACGCGCGTGTTGCGCAGCTTGCCGTCCTGACGGCCGACGTTCGGGTTGTAGTAGTTGTTGTCGAGCAGGTCGTAGGCCTCCTGCGTCGAGGCCTGCTGCGCACCGCGCTCGGTCGGGGCGCCCATCACGGTCAGGGCCAGGTTGTGGCGGTCGCCGCCGAAACGCTTCTCGACCGACGCGAAGTAGCCGTAGGCGTTGTAGTAAACCCCGTCCACATAGGAGTTGCCTCCCTGGCGCGTCGAGAACGACAGCGCATAGGACCAGCCGTTGTCGAGCAGGCCCGATCCGTAGGAGACCATCGCGCGGAAGCGGTACATCGAGTTGGCATTGACCACGCTGGCGCGGAATCCCTTGCGGAACTGCGAGGCGCGGGCATTGACGTTGGTCGTACCGCCGATGCCGTCGATGCCGAAGCCCGACGACTTGAGGCCCGCGGTGTTCTCCTGGTTGCGCGTGGCGTCGTTCAGACCGCTCCACAGCGACCACGGGCCGTAACCGGTCATGGCGTCGTTGAAGCGGATGCCGTTCAGGTAGATGCTCGAATACTGCGAGTCATAGCCGCGGACGTTGAAACGCATCTCGCTGAACTTGTACGAAGCGATGTTGTTGAAGGCGTCCTTCGACGAGGAGAGCGACGACGGCAGGGCCTGCATGTCCGAGGCCACCTCGGAGTCGAACTCCGCGAACACCGAGTCGTCGATCACATACTGCACGTCGGGCGACAGCACCACCGAGTGCAGGTCCTTGACCATGTCGCCGACGCGGACCACGAAGTCGAGGTCCTCGAAATCGTTGGCCTCGAACTTGATCTTGTAGCTGCCCTCGGGCAGGTTGGAGATATCGAAATAGCCCTCTTCGTCGGTCATGACCGACACACCGAGCGGCTCGATGAGGACCTTCACGTTGCTCAGCGCCGTGCGGCCCGAACGTGAAACGACCTTACCTTTCACGCCGCCGTCCTGCGCATAGGCCCCCACGCAGAGGCATGCGAACAACAAGGTGAATAGATTTCTGATCTTCATAAATTAGGTTGTTGGATTATTTGCCGATATAGATGAACACGGGGAAGTGGTCGCTGTAGCCGCCCTGGAAGTTGTTGCCGACGAACGTGCGCTGGGGGTATCCCTTGAACTGGCCCTCCTTCTGGAAGAGGTAGGGGGCGCGGAAGACGCTGCCGTAGAACTTCGTGCGGGGAACCTGCTTGAGACGCAGCGCACCGGTCGATCCGGTGGCCAGGTTGTCCGAGACGATGATGTTGTCGAACAGGTTCCACTTGTCGTCGTAGGCCAGCGAGCCGATGCCGGCCTTCAGCACGGCGATGTAGGGGTTGAAGTAGCCTCCCTCGGCGACCTTGCGGATGTCGCCGGCGGCGCCGATCACCTCGGTGATGCTGCGGTCGGTGGCATCGTCGTTCAGGTCACCCATCATCACCACCTTCACCGCCGGGTTGGCCGCACGCACCGAGTCGGCGGCGTGGCGCATGATCTCGGCGGCGCGCTCGCGCAGGTAGGCCGAAGCCTCCTTGCCGCCCAGACGCGACGGCCAGTGGGCCACCATGAAGTAGAACGGCTCACCCTCGACCGTACCCCACATCGTCACGATGTCGCGCGTGCGGAAGTCGGGACGGCTCTCCAGCGTGAAGGGGATAGGCGCGCTGCCCTCGAGCTTGAAGACGTCGGGGCGGTAGTAGAAGGCCACGTCTACACCGCGGGCGTCGGGCGAATCGTAGTGCACGATCCGGTAGTTGGCCGGGGCGAGTTTCGGCGTGGCGATCACGTCCTCCATGACGTTGCGGTTCTCGATCTCCGAGACGCCGATAACGATCGGATACTCCTTGTCGATGGCCGCGATGTCGAACAGCACGCGCGAGAGGTTGTTGATCTTCCGCTCGTACTTCACGGCATTCCACTTCTTCGGCCCCTCGGGCGTGAACTCCGCGTCCTTGATCTCCGGATTGCGGATCGTGTCGAAGAGGTTCTCGAAGTTGTAGAAAACCACCTTGTAGGGTTTCTGAGCGAAGCAGGCTGCAAGCAGCAGGGCGAACAGCCCGGTAAAAAGCAGTTTCTTCATGGTCGTATCATTCGGTTATTCCCCATGCCGTGGGGTTGTGTTGTGCTTTCACGTCGGCGGCGATCGCCTCGTCGAGCATCGGGAAGAACTTGTATCCGGTCTTCTGCTCGATCTCCGCCACACTGGTCGTATATTTGGCAAAACCGCTGGCACTCGCCGAGGAGTTCTCGGCCCAGAAGCCGATGGCGATCAGCTCCGAGGCGTCGTGGATCTCGTCGATGCGCTTGCGGGTGTTGCCGTTCTTCGTGCGCAGCAGGACCTTCCAGCAGTACTCGGGCATGGCGACCTTCGTCCCGCTGCGGTCGGTGCTCCAGCTCCGGACGCCGTAGTTGCCCGTCACCGTGTAGAGCGTGTCGGCGCACGACTTGCCCATTGCCGAAGCCGTCTCCTCCATCTTGAGCCACGACCCGCCGTTGAACGCACTCTCCTGCGGCATGATGTTGGTCGAATAGAAGGTCTGCTCGTTGAGCAGCGTCGAATAGGGCACCGAACGGTGGTTCGACATGCACTGGTGCCCACGCACCCCTCCACCCCGGTAGGAACCCGACCGCAGGTCGGCCTGGTCGGCTTCGGGAATCTCGGGATCGAAATCCCAGGCATCGGAGCGAATGTAGTTCTGCATGTAGCAGGCATGGATCGGATAGGCCACCCACAGGGCGATGCGCTTGGAGCGGTCGTAACAGATGGTGAAATTGCGTGCCTTGGGCTGCGTCGAGGAGATCGGCGCATAGTGCGTCACATAGGTGCAGTTGTCGATGCTCTTGTAGGCGGGCAGTTCGGCCCACGGGTGGTCCATCACGGCCGGAATCGAATACTCGGGCTGCGAGAGGGTCAGGTCGAACTCCAGACCGCCGTCAAACGCAACCCGTACCGTCGCCGTACGTGCGGCCCCGGAATCGTTCTCGGCCAGATAGAGATAGACGACATCGGCCGTGGTGACCAGCGAACCCGAACGCGAGGTCGCGTGCGTATTGCGGGAGGTCCAGCACCAGCTGCCGCCCTCGGTAACAGTGACCGTATAGGAGGTTCCGACGGTTCCGGAGAGCACGATCCGGGGATCCGAAGCATAGCCGGGAGCCTCGAGCGAGGTGTTCTGCGATTCCAGGAAACGCGCGCCGAACGACGTACCCTGCCCATCTTCCGACGAGCCGCAGCTGACCGACAGTGCGACGAGCATCAGAAAGAAGGCTGCGAAACGAAGGGCGCCACCTCTCGAAAAAATCGAAATCATCGGCAAAAATGTAGCAAATAAAAAGGTGCAGTCAAAAAATCCGACAATCATCCCCGGCGGAGCACATCCGTCGGGGATGAATTATCGGAATTAAAAATGAATTATTCAGCGTAGGTCACGGTAATGCCGTCGATACGGGTCTGCTTGTCACCTGCCGTAAATACGACACTGCTGCTGCTTCCCGTCCATACATTATCGGAGAAAGATCCCGAATCGGCAGTCATACCTTCCATTGTGTACGAGCCATTCAGGTTGAACACGACTTTCGTAATCGTGGCGCCCGATACGGTCAAAATATTCTTCTGACCCGAAGTCCCGTAAAAGCGGACACAATCCGCATCCCAACGAGGAGCCGTGTTATGGCTGCCTTTGGCGAATACGGCCGAGATGACTCCCTCGGAGAACGGGATCTCATCATGATTCTGGGCATCACCACCAGCAAACGAAAGAGTAACCGTCTGCTCATTGCCGCTCGATACTCCGCTCTGCGTCAGTTTTACCGTTGCAGTTGCGACAGCCTCACCAGCCTTCATCAGCTTGACGGTCAGCGTGCCGCTGATGGCCTCCTCGGCCGTGTTCTCCTTGGCGGTCACATTCACCTGATCGCCGCTCACCTCCACCGTGAACTGCTCGTTGTCGGCCGAAGCCTCGATCGTGCAGTCGTCGGCATTCTTCTTGGTTACGGTCACCGTCTTGGCCTCACCGGCAGCGGCAAACGTCAGCGACGTCGGGTTCACCGTGATCGAAGGATCCGTCGAAGGCTCACCCATGAAAGCGGCGATATCGTTGATATTTCGCGGAGCGATCTGAGGAGCGCCCTTGTACAGAGCGGCATATCCCGTAATATCACCGGTAGCACCGCCGACAAATTCCTGCTCTGCCCAGGGAGCGCCATTCTGCGTATAAATGGTCAGATCCGTTTCTCCGTTCACCTTGAAGGTCTTCGTTCCGGCCCAGGTAGCTGCAGCAGGAGCAGTTACATTCTTGATGGTTACGGGCATTGCCTGGAATGCAACGATCTGATCAGGCGTAATCTCTACGGGAGTTACGGTAGCCGTACCGATCTTCTCGATAACGACCCACGCTGCATTTTTGCTTCCGGTAATTTCATGGAGTCCGCTATAGGTCGTTACACGGGCCTCGCCGGCCTTAAGCGTAACACGAACCTTGTCGCCTGCCACAAACGTAAAGTTGTCATCCGACGGATCCGTATAAACACCGCTTCCGTAAAGAGTAATGCCGTTTCCTGCAGTCGTAGCCCCTTCGGTCATCAACTGCAGATTCAACGCGGTGGTATTGCCACCCTGCTTGTCGGTAACAACCACGGCTTCGAATACATGGTCGTTTGCAGCATCCACATCCTGCTGGTTTCCACCGGCAGCCTCGCACTTTTCAATCAGCTCGGGAATCGTGGTCATCACCGGTTCTCCCGGCTCCGGATCGCCACCCTCTTCAAAGGTGATTTCCTGACCGCCGACACCCTCGGCAAGCGTTACATCGTCGATACGGTACACGCTGGCAGCCTTGGCTGTGAAACGGATGTAGAGTGCACTCGTACCTTCAGGCAGCGTAAAGTCCGCAATAGCCAGATCCCAACGCCCTACCGGGGCCGATCCCTTGGCAAAGTTTACCGTAATGGGCTTGGACCAGGCCGTACCGTTGTTGCTGAGTTCAATCTCAAACTCGGCGGGATTCCAGGTATTGTCAGGGTCATTCTGACCATAACGCTCGGTTCCGAAGCTCAAACGCAGATTCCGCTTTCCACCGAGGTCCAGATTGCCGATCGTGAAATAGGCATTGCTCCCAAAGAACACGTTATTGACGCCCGAACCTTCGTAGTCGGACATATCACTGGCTGAATCCTTGCCTACCGTACGTGCACTTGCGCCACTCGATTCATAGGAAACGTTCGCAATACCCGTACCGGTCTCGTTCTTCCAGCCTTCAAACTTGTCCAGCCAGGTATCCCAGCCACTCGAACCTTTCTGTGCAGGCTCCTTGTCGAAGTTGTTGGCATAGATCGGGTCACCCGTGGGGGGGGGCGTAACGCCGGATGCATACTGCTTGACGGTCACGGTGGACTCGGCCTCACCCCATTTGCCGAACTCGGGGTGGATCAGCGAGAATGCGATCTTGCCGCTGCGCTCGCTCAGGCCCGACGCCATCTCCGACACCGATACGGTGATCGTGGCATTGCCCTTGCCGCTCATAGGCTCTACGGTAGCCCAGTCCAGATCGGTCTTCACAACCGTCCACTCACAGTTGGCCTTCACCGAGATGGTCTGAACGGTCTCCGTCTCCTCGGAGAAGGTCAGCGTCTCGGGCGATGCCGTCAATTCGGGCACCAGCGACTTCTCGTCGTCATCGGAACACCCCGTAAACACGGATGCCGAAACGAGGCACAGCGTTCCGAACAGGATTCTGAAAAGATGTTTACTCATAAGAATTTGATTAAGTGGTTATAAACAAAGCTATGAATTAATAAAAATATAAAAAACAAACCCGTTTTCAAAAGGGGAAACTTGTGCAAAGATAAACTATAATTCGCGAATAAAAAATAAATAGGTCACAAAATTCGCCCTAAAAGGATCAAAACAAGGTCCTTCAAGCAGTTTCAACACCAAAATCCGACAAAAAAGAGTCACGCACAGACCGATTCAGGAAAACCTGATCCGTCACACTGCCGCAAAAATAGGAGTCGGAAGTTTCAAAACGGCTACAAAAGCATCACGGGCCGGTAAAAAAACCGACCCGTGAACGGCATACCTAAATATATATAGTGAATCCATACCCGATCACCGGATCTCGCCGATGTCGTCGAGCGGCCAGTCGTCCGACCGGAAAGGCGCGAGCGGCTGCCCGGAGGTCGTGAAGACATTGGCCTCGGGGCACCAGTTGCGGAAAGCATAGCGCACGGCGACCGGTTCGGCCACCTCGGGAGAGGAGACCTCGATGCGTCCGTCGCCCCACAGCACCCGTCCCTCGGCGGGATGGAACACCCTGTCGGTCCCGGCCACCTCGAAACCTCCGAGCCGCAGCTCCCCTTCGGGGCCGTAGCCCACGAAGCTGTCCGCGCCGCTCCAGTCGTCCGAAGGCGACAGGTTATCGAAACGGAGCAGCAGTTTGTCGCCGCGACGCTCCATCTCCCGGAAGGTCGGAGCCGGAGCCGGCAGCCCCTTGATACCGTAGTCGTTCGCCAGCGCCAGCCAGGCCAGGCGCTCCCCCACCTCGCGTTTGCGCGCGGGGTGGATGCATGAAGGCATTCCCAGATCGGTCGTCGCCGCCACGCCTGCATGTTCGAGCCGTGCGGCGGCACGGTACTGCGCCTCGACGACAAGCGGCAGCGAACGCAGCGAAGCCCCCTCATAGGCATACGGGGCGAGCTGCGTGATGTAGAACGGCATCCGCCCGTCGCCCCACGTCGCACGCCAGAGATCGACCAGCGAGATCTGCAGCGCCTCGTAGTCGAACCAGTTGCGGCGGTTCGACTCGCCCTGGTACCAGATGAACCCCTTGGCCGTGAAGCGGCAGACGGGAAGAATCATGCCGTTGTAGAGCCGCTGCGGAATGCTGTTGTCGTAAGTTCCCGACTTGGCGAGGGCATGGTCAATTCCCGGCGTGGAGTCGATCGCTTCAACGGTCATCCACGCCTCGATGGCCGAACCGCCCCAGTTCGGGGTGATCAGGCCGACGGGTACGTCGAGCACCCGGCAGAGCATCCGTCCGAAGAAATACCCCACGGCACTGAAGGAGCGGACCGATGCCGGCGTGGAGCACTGCCATGCGGCCTCGCAATCCTCCCGGGGGCTCTCCGAGGAGACCTTCGGCACGGTGAACATCCGGATGCCGGGGCAATCCCCGGCTGCGGCCACGGCCTCGGCACTCCCCTCGACGGGCTGGTGGAGAAAGCCACCGACGGGCATCTCCATGTTTGACTGACCGGAGCAGATCCACACCTCGCCCAGAAGGACGTTCTCAAGCACGACCGGATCGCCATCGCTCACCGTCACCGTATAGGGGCCTCCGGCCTCGCCCGTCGGCACCTTCAGGGCCCAGCGGCCCGCATCGTCGGCCCGGGTCTCATAGCTCCGTCCGTTCCACGAGGGTGTGACCCGCACGCGGCTGTTCGGGGTTGCCCCGCCCCAGAAATTGACCTCCGTGTTGCGCTGCAACACCATGTTGCTGCCCAATACGGCGGGCAGCTTCACCCGCGCGGCGACCGGCGCCGCCGCCAGCAGCATCATAGCTGCCAGACAAAACCTTTTCATGATCTTTTCCTATTTTTTCATGTTGTCTGTTTCCTTTCCCGTATTCGGGAGACTCGATCTCCACCCGGTCGCACTGATCGACGACAAAAGCCTCCGCACCCTCCCGTGCACAGGGGTATTCGTCCGTATGCTCGATGACGTTGTCGCGCGTGAAGCGGAATCCATCGACCGAGTAGATGTGGACGATGCGCGGGTCGGAGACGCGGAACGTGTTGCCCTCAACGAGGATGTTGCGGTGGTAGCGTGCGCCGGTCCGGTCCGGGATGCCGCTGCCGACGGCGATGCAGGCCGCGCCCCACGACGGGCAACCGTAGTTGCCGTTCTCGAAGAGGTTGCCGCGGATCACCACATCGCGCACGCCCGACTGTTCGAACCAGTAGTTGGCATCCCCCTCGAAGAGGATCGCCGCACCGGCGATGTGGAAGTAGTTGTCCTCGACGACGATCCGCCCGCGCGAGCCGAGCAGCAGGCCGCGCGCCCGGTTGCCGCGCATCCGGCAGCCGCGGATCTCGACGTCGGGATACCCCTCGTCGGCCGCCACGACGTGTTTCGGAGCGGTCCCGTCGGGCAACGGCTCGGTGAAGGTCACCTCGGTATAGACGCTGTTGAGCCGGCGCACCGACTTCACCGTCCGGCGGGCATAGGCGGCCACCGTGCGATTGTCCACCAGTTCGACCTCCATCCCCTCGCGGAGGAAATCGACGCCGTACTGCCCCGAGTTGCACCAGCGCAGCAGGGCACGGTCGGGAGCCTCGACCCGCTCGACAGCCATGTAGAGGCCGTGGATGTTCGTCGCGTCGTCCTTCTGGTTCTCGAACACGCAGTCGATCATGCGGATGTAGCCGCCGCAATTGACATAGTGCGTGGCATCGGCCGTGATGCTGACCATGCGGTCCTTGCCGGGAGCCGGCGTGACGACCATCCGCTCGAGCGCGATGTCGCGGCTGCGCTGCGCGATGACCCCCATGCCGCCGCAGTGGTACAGCGCCACGTCGCGGAGCGTCACGCCGCGCGAATCGGCGATCGTGAAGCCAGGGTTCAGACGGGCCGTGGCGCCGAAGACCATCACGTTGCCGACCGCAGCCTTCAAGTCCGGACGGTAGATCCGCCAATTCCCGTCCCCGCACCGGCGGGCCGGGATCGTTCCGCCTGCAATCCAGTAATCGTGGGCCCGGAAGGCCGGTTCGCGCCGCACGGCATCGAATTCGAGCAGGTTCGAGTAGGGGTAATCCGTTCCCCGCTCGTCGTAGAAATGCAGGCACCCATTGACCTCCTCGCAACGGTACTCCCCGGGGAAGGAGACCTCAAGCCACCCGTCGCCCGCAGCCCGGACAATTCCCTCGGAGTGAAACGTGCGCGTGTAGTCGATCTTCAGGTCATGGATCTCAATCCGCTCGCACTCCTCGATGCTGAACGGTGAGACGAAGCCCGAAAAGAGAAGTTCGGTCCCGGCGCCGTCGATCTCGAAGTCGCGCAGACCCCGAAGGTCGAAGGCAATGCGCTTCATGCCCTCGCTGTTGTTGCTGATGTACTGGTAGCGCTCCGCAGCCCGGTCGGGCAGCATGCGGAGCGTCCCGCCGGGCAGGACGAGTCTCGAAGCGCCGACCTCGAGGCAGTGCTCCAGGGCTGCCCGCACGGCAGGTACGGCGTCGCGCTCGGCATCGCCCGGCGCAAGGAAATCCTTCAGGTAAACGGTCTTCCCGGCTGCGGCATCCGCTGTCGGGGCACTCCAGAGAGACAGGGTCACGGCCGCCGCGCCGAAGATTCGGAGGAATCGGTTCATACGGGATTGTTTTTTAAGGTAACTCGTTGTGTTTCGCCCTCACGAACTCCGAACACGACCGGTTTGCAGCCCTGCTCCGAAAGGGTGATGCGGAGGCGCCCGCCGTCGGTTCGCTCGATCCGCAGGTCGAACTCCGAACCGAAGGCACGGATGCGGCGCAGTTCCACCCGATTCCAGGACTCAGGCAGCGAAGGGGTCAGGTCGAACGACCGGAACCCGACGGGCCGAATGCCGAAAAGGCCCTCGGTGATGATCCGGCAGTAGAGTCCGCTCTCGGCCGATAGGTGGCGCTGCGACCCTTCGGGCCACGCCTCGATCGGATAGGGAACGTGCTCGCCCAGCAGACGGCGCTCGGAGTAGTTGTGGAGGAACTCGGTGGCCCGGTCGGCCTGTCCGGCCCGGTAGATGCCGCGCAGGGCATAGAGCGTCGAGCGGTCCCAGAAGGTAGCACTGCCCTGCTCGGTCAGCAATCCGTCGTCGGTGAGCAGTTCGGGGCCGAGCAGCGCCTCGACCGTTCCCTCCGTGCGGGCCCGGCCGCCCAGCCCGACGATCAGCGGCATGCAGATCCACGAGCGCAGGAGCGTGTTCCCGTCGTAGTAGCGATAGGTATGGTACCCGCCCACTTCGGCGCCGAAGCAGCGTTCCACGGCCTCGGCCAGCTCCCGTGCCTGCCGGCCGTAGCGCGCCGTCTCGGAGCGCGGCGCACCGAGTTCGCGTCCCAGTGCGGCAGCCGACAGCAGGGCGTCGTAGTAGAGCGAGGAGGTGCAGAGGTTGGCCCGCCCCGCAGGGAAGCGTCCTTCGAGCTCGTCGGAATCGGAGGCCACGACCCCCTCGGGGGTCAGCTGCCGACGGCAATACTCCAGACACCACGTCACCAGCGGCCACAACGCCTCGGCCTCGGTCCGATCGCCGCGCGCCAGGGCATAGCGGGCCGCCCCATAGGCGATCATCGCCGCATCGCCGCGGTCGCCTGCCCCGTTCCAGACATCGTCGCCTTCGGCGATGATCGAGCTGGGCAGCGGCTCGTATCCGGGATTCATGAAGCGGGCAAAATGCCGGAACGCGTTGAACGCCGAGGCATTCCCGATGTCGTATCCGAGGAACGGAAAGAAGGGATTGACGTATTCGGCCTGGTCGTTGGCCCAGATGGCGGCGTAGTAGGATTCGCCGCCGGGCGCATGCATGTAGCCGCCGCGGGTGAGGATGATGCTCTCGGCGGCCCGGAGCTTGGCAAAACGGAACAGGCGGTCGATAACCGGATCGGGAGTCTCGAGCACCAGCGCGGCATCGATGTCGCGGCGCACGAAATCCATACGTGCGGCATATTCGGCCGCAACATCCGGCATCAGCGGCCCGTCACCCGCACGTCCGGCCTGGAAAACCGCATCGAAGCAGAGCGAATCTCCCGGCGCAAGGCTGTAACGGCCGCTCCCCGCCAGGTCGGCCCGCACGCAGTAGCTCCCCTCCACCCCCTTGTCGGGATCGGTCTCGAAACGCTGCGAGAACTCCGGAACGTATACCGTCAGCCTGCGCCGGGCGATGTTGCGCACGACATAGCGCTCGCACAGCACGGGCAGCTCCCGCGAGGGGAAGATGCGGCGCGTCATGGCGATTGCCGGCCCGGCCGCCGCGGTCCGGGCCGCCCCGATGTTGTGCCCGCCCGTGTACCAGCGGCTGCGGACCTCGAGTCCGCCGTCGATCGCCACCGTATCGACCCGCTCGGCCTGCAGGGCGAGCCCGTCGATGGCCAGCAGCGCGGGAATGTCCGTCGCCAGACGGAACATCAGGCTGGCGTGCGTGTTGTTCGGCACGGTACGCAGCAGCGGGAAGACGAGCGAGCGCTCGAGCCGAAAGGCGCTGTCCGCGCCGACGCCCCAACGCAGGACGCAGGCCATGCGCTGACCGCTCATCTCGATGTGGTCGGCATGGGGTACGGCCCCGTCCACCCGCCACACGATGCCGTGTCCGGCAGGATCCATCGTCCAACGCTGCGCCGACGCCGGCAGCAGACCGGCCGACACGAAAAGGAGAACGGCAAGAAACGATTTTCGAAGCATACGGATTCGAATTTGGGAGTAAGGTGCAACAAACGAGTATAAATATAATCATTTCGCGCGACATGAGACCCTTGCTGCATGCCGTCTTTCGTTTTTTCACTATTTTTGACCGGGAAACCCCCAATGAAAAACAGAAAAGAGATCGTCATGGAGAACGGAAACAGAATCTGCGCCCTGTTCGGCATCCGCTACCCGATCGTCTCGGGCGGCATGGTCTGGTGCAGCGGCTGGCGGCTGGCGGCCGCCGTCAGCGAAGCGGGCGGACTGGGGCTCATCGGCTCGGGGTCGATGACTCCCGAGCTGCTGCGCGAACACATCCGCCGCTGCCGCGCGACAACAGCAAAACCCTTCGGCGTGAACGTCCCGCAGATGTACCGCTATACGGACCAGATCATGGAAGTTATCATCGAGGAACGCGTCCCTGTGGTCTTCACCTCGGCAGGCAGTCCGAAACGGTGGACCGCACGGCTGCACGAGGCCGGCTGCAAGGTGGCCCACGTGGTCTCGAGTTCCGCCTTCGCCCGCAAAAGCGAGGAGGCCGGGGTCGATGCCGTCGTGGCCGAAGGCTTCGAGGCCGGAGGGCACAACGGCCGCGAGGAGACCTCGACGATGGTGCTCGTGCCCCACGTCCGGGCAGCGGTCTCGCTGCCGCTGCTGGCCGCGGGCGGCATCGCCACGGGCCGCGGCATGCTGGCCGCCTTCGCCCTCGGCGCCGAGGGCGTGCAGATCGGCACACGCTTCGCACTCACCGAGGAGAGTTCGGCCAGCGAAGCCTTCAAGCGCCGCTGCACCTCCCTCTGTGAGGGCGACACGATCCTCGCGCTCAAGAAGCTCAGCCCCACCCGGCTGGTCCGCAACGAATTCTGCCGCGCCGTCGAGGAGGCCGAAGCGCGCGGCGCCACGGCCGGGGAGCTCTCCGAACTGCTGGGCCGCGGGCGTTCGAAACGCGGCATCTTCGACGGCGAACTCACGGAGGGCGAGCTGGAGATCGGACAGGTCGCCTCGCTGCTGCGCGACCTGCCTCCGGCCGGCGAGGTCGTCCGGAACCTGGTTGCAGAATTCGACGCGGCCCGCCACCGGCTGGCGGAACTCTGATCCCTGCATACAGACGCAGCCCCGTCCGACGTATCGGACGGGGCTGCGCATATCCATACGGACCGGGGTCAGTTCCCGAGCTTCATCACATCGTCGATACCCATCTCGCGATAGGTTGTCGCCAGCTCCTCCGAGCGGTCCGAGATGACCAGCAGCTTGTCGCCCAGGTGCAGTTCGGTCTTGCCCTGCGGCACGAAATAGTCGCCGTCGCGGCAGATCATCATCACCAGCGTATTCTCCGGCAGCACGATCTCGCGCAGCGTCCGCCCGCTCTCGAGCATGCTCTCGTTCACCTCGACCTCCGTGAGCGCCGACTTCACCTGCTCGTTCATGTCCACGCCGAAGGCCGGCTCCCGCTCCTCGTAGGCCAGTCCCAGCAGGTTGGCCATGCCGCTGACGGTCGTACCCTGCACGACGAGCGAGAGGATCGTCGAGAGGAAGACCACATTGAAGAGCAGGTCGGCATACTCGACGTTGCCCATGAGCGGATAGATGGCAAAGAGAATCGGCACGGCCCCGCGCAGCCCGACCCACGAGACATAGAGCCGTGCCCGCGTCGAGAAATTGCGGAACGGCGCCAGGCTTGCGAAGACGGCCAGCGGCCGGGCCACGAGGATCAGGAACGCCCCCACGGAGAGTCCCAGGATCAGCACATCGGGCTCCAGCAACTCCTTGCTGTTCACGAAGAGGCCCAGCGTCAGGAACATCACGATCTGCATCACCCACGTGAACCCGTCGAAGAAGACCGTAAGGGGCCGCTTCTGCACCAGCTTGTGGTTGCCAACCACCAGTCCGGCGAGGTAGACGGCCAGATAGCCGTTGCCGCGGATGAGGTCCGTAAAGGCGAACGAGAAGAAGACGAAGGCCAGCAGCAGCACGACGTAGAGCGAGTGATTGACCAGGTTGATGCGGTTGATCGTCCATACGGCCAGCCGCCCGATCAGGTAGCCCGACAGGGCGCCGACGACCAGCTGCACGACCAGATAGAGCATGCCCACACCGAGGTCCACATGTCCCGATGCCGGTCCCGAGAGCACACCGACAAGCAGAACGGTGAGCATGTAGGCCATCGGGTCGTTCGAGCCGCTCTCGAGCTCGAGCAACGGACGGAGGTGCTGCCTCAACCCCTGTTTCTTGCTTCGCAGGATCGAGAAGACCGACGCCGAATCGGTCGAAGACATTGTCGAGGCCAGCAGCAGGGCCAGCGCGAAGGGCATCTCGAGGCCGATCCACGGAGCGATGAGCCACACGAATCCGGCCAGGATGAGGGCCGTGAGCAGCACGCCCACCGTCGCCAGCACGACACCCGGCCCGACGATGGGGCGGATTTCGGAGACCTTCGTGTCCATGCCGCCCGTGAAGAGGATCACGCAGAGCGAGATCATGCCGATGAACTGCGTGATGTCGGTCGAGCGGTAGGAGATGAAGTCCAGGCCGAAGAGCATGCCGACCCCGAGGAAGAGCAGCAGGGCCGGGGCACCGAAGCGGTAGGCCAGCTTGCCGGCGACCACCGCCACAAAGAGCAGCAGGGCGCCAATCAATACGATATTTTCACCAGTGAGACTGATCATGAGTCAAATGCGTTTCGAATCGGGGATACAGTGCCGGCGGCACGGTCGTCTGCCGCGTATCCGCTCCGGCGCATCGGGAACAAAGGTACGACAAATTTCCCGCATTCTCGGCACCTGCCGACAAAACAGGCGGGAAACGCATGCAAAAGGAGCCGAACGCACCACCGGGGCGCACGGGGCAAATGCGGCATCGGAATCCGGCTACTGGGGAATAAAGGTATAGGTGATGGTTCCCTGATGGCGGGCCGGCGCCTTCGGGTCGATGTTGAAGGTCGAAACACGTGCGGCATGCAGGGCGGCCTCGCGCATGCAGTCGTCGCCGCCCGAGACGATCCGGGCGCCGATCACCTCGCCGCCCCGGCTGACCGTGATGGCCACCACCACCTCGCCGCCGCCTTCGCAGCGGTAGGCCGGTATGCTCAGATCGACCGACTGCCGCACCGGATCGGTCAGCGAGAACGACACCGTCACCCGACCCTTGACCTTGCGGTCGCGGTGTTCGCCCGACGCCTCGTCGGCCGTGCGGCCGCGACGGATCGCCGCCTCCTCGGCCAGGCCCTGCTCGTAGGCCTCGCGGTTGGCCCGCATCCGCTCCTCGGCCGCGGCAGCTGCATCGTTCAGCGCCGCGGTATTGGTGCCGCGGTCGTCCTTGAGCTGCTCGTTGAGTTCGTTTTCGTTCGAGACCGTATTGCGGACGCTCCGCCAGTCAAACTCCTCGGCGGCCTGCCGCTCGCGCACCTCCTGCTCGAGTCGGGCCCGCTCGGCCTCGAGTTCGGCCAGCGACTGCAGTTCGATATACATGCCCTGCTGGTGGGGACGCTCCCCGATGACGATCTTCGACGAGACGAAGACGATCATCAGCACCAGATAGGCGATCAGCGTGACGCACAGCCCGATCCGGTGGTCGTAGGCCCACGATCCAGCATCCTCGCGCCGGTTGTCGAAGGGCAGTTGCAGGCGCGGTTTGCGCGGCCTTGCGCCGTTCCGCTGCACCGGAGTACCGCCGCCGGGAGCCGCCCTGCGGCGGCCCGCTTCCGGACCTGCCGCTCCGGCCTGATTCCCGGTCCGAACCCCCTTCGGAGGGAACTCCTCCCCGGCAGCCGTTTCTTCCGCAATCCCTTCCGAAATCCGTTCCACTCCGTCCCCGCGTCTCTCTCCGCGCTGCGGCTTTTGGGCCGGACGGCGGTCACCGGACGGTTCTCCGGCCGGGAAAAGCCGCGGCGGTGCGACCGACACCGGGGCGTCGTCATCGAGTTCGATGACCTCCGGCCCCGCATCCTCCCCGGTACGCCGGACGGCGGAGGAGTCCGCAGCCCGCATACCGCCCTGCACCGGCCGGCCGGCGCACTCCGACCCGCCGCCCAGGTCGATGAGCTCCAGCTCCTCGCCTGCGGCCGGTCCGGCGACGGCTCCGCCCTCCCGCTGCGGCGCGGCTGACGCCCCGACGGGGTCCAACGGATTCGTTTCTGGTTTCGGACTCATGTTCTGTTCGGATTTCGCAGGGCAAAAATAGCGATTTTTATCGGTTTTCGCCACCTTGCCCGAAAATTAACCCCGACAAGCGAAATGAACCGGAAATTTGTTTTTGCGACCGACATGCATTATCTTTGCCGATAATTATTACAAAGAACCACTTATGTCAACGAAACAACAAACGCTGAAGGCCCCGATCTCGTTCTCGGGAAAGGGACTGCATACGGGCGTGCAGGTGACGATGACGATCCATCCCGCAGAAGCCGGCCGGGGCATCGTATTCCGCCGCACCGATATCGAAGGACAGCCGGAGATCCCGGCACTTTGCGACTACGTGGTGGACACCTCGCGCGGCACGACGATCGAAGCCGGCGGCCACCGTGTCAGCACCATCGAGCACGTCATGTCGGCCCTCTGGACCCTCGGCGTGGACAACGCCCTGATCGACATCGACGCCCCGGAGACCCCGATCCTCGACGGTTCGGCCCGCGAATACGCCCGCGCCATCACCGAAACGGGGCTCGTGGATCAGGATGCCGAGCGCAACTACTATCACGTGACCGAGAAAATGGTCTACACGATTCCCGAAAAGGGCACGGCGATCATCCTCTACCCCGACGACGAATTCTCCGTCTCGGTCCATGTGGACTACAACTCGAAGGTGATCGGCAACCAGTACGCGACGCTCGAGCCGGGCGACGACTACGCCTCGAAGATCTCCCCGTGCCGCACGTTCGTCTTCCTACACGAACTCGAGCCGCTCATGAAGATGAACCTCATCAAGGGCGGTGACCTGGACAACGCCATCGTCGTGGTCGAGAACCCCGTTCCCGAGGAGCAGCTCGACCACCTCAAGAAGCTCTTCAACAAGCCCGACATCGAGATCAAGGCCGGTTACCTGAACAACCTCGAGCTGCGTTGCAACAACGAGCTGGCCCGCCACAAGCTGCTCGACCTGCTGGGCGACTTCGCCCTGCTCGGCGTGCGGATCAAGGGCCGCGTATGGGCCACCCGCCCGGGCCACTTCGCCAACACGGAGTTCATGAAGCAGCTCAAGCGCACGATCCGCAAGGCCGGCGAGAAACCCCGCTACACCTACGACTGCCGCAAGCCGGCGCTCTACGACATCAACGCCATCCGGCGCATGCTGCCCCACCGCCCGCCCTTCCTGCTCGTGGACCGCATCTTCCACTGCGACGCCACGTCGGTGGCCGGCATCAAGAACGTCACGATGAACGAACCCTTCTTCGTGGGCCACTTCCCCGAGGAGCCGGTCATGCCGGGCGTGCTGATCATCGAGGCGATGGCCCAGTGCAGCGGCATCATGGTGCTCAACACGGTGCCCGACCCGGAGAACTACTCGACCTATTTCATGAAGATCGACAATGCGAAGTTCAAGCGCAAGGTCGTTCCGGGCGACACGCTCCAATTCGAAATCCACCTGCTGGAGCCCATCCGCCGCGGCGTGGCGCTCGTCGAGGCCAAGGCCTTCGTCGGCGAGTCACTGGCCTGCGAAGCCGAGCTGATGGCCCAGATCGTCAAGAACAAAACCCCGAAACAACAATGATCAGCAAACTGGCATACGTCCATCCCGACGCCCGTATCGGCGCCAACGTGACGGTAGAACCGTTCGCCTACATCGCAGGCGATGTCGTGATCGGCGACGACTGCTGGATCGGCCCCGGTGCCGTGATCCACGACGGCGCACGCATCGGCCGCGGCTGCAAAATCCACACCGCCGCCTCGATCTCCTGCCTGCCGCAGGACCTGAAGTTCGTCGGCGAGGCCACGACCTGCGAGATCGGCGACTGCAACGACATCCGCGAATACGTCACCATCAGCCGCGGCACGGCCTCGACGGGCACCACGCGCGTCGGCTCGCACAACCTGCTGATGGCCTACGTCCATGTGGCCCACGACTGCGTGGTGGGCTCGCACTGCGTAATCGCCAACCGCGTCTCGCTGGCCGGCGAGGTGCATGTAGGCGACTGGGTGGTGATCGGCGGACATGCGGCCATCCACCAGTGGACGCACATCGGCGAACACTCGATGATCCAGGGTGGCGCCCTGCTCGGACAGGACCTTCCGCCTTTTGTCATCGTCCGCAACGACACGCTCCGCTACGCGGGCATCAACAAGATCGGACTTTCGCGCCGCGGCTTCACGCCCGAGCGCATCGGCGAGATCCACGACGCCTGCCGGATCCTCTTCCAGAGCGGCCTGAACTACATGACCGGATGCGACGAAGTGGAGCGTCAGGTGCCGCAAAGCCCCGAGCGCGACTCGCTGCTGGCCTTCATCCGCTCTTCGAAGCGCGGCATCATCAAGCCCTACGAATCGCGCAACGCCGAGGCGTAAGGCACCCGGCGGCGGCCGCATGTCCGGAGTTCGGACAGAGGCGCCGCAGGAAGATGAAAGATAAAAAATCGGATCAAACGATTGAATATCGGAAATTTTTACTATATTTGCGTGTCGAAAGACTGCAGGATGCACGATAAGGGGACGGAATGTCCCCTTATTTCATAGTTATACACCACTGAAAACCAACGATATGATCGAGATACAGAAAATTACGGAATCCGCGGAACGGCACCTAGCCGGCACGGATCTGTTCGTTGTGGAGTGCCGCTGCTCGGCCGGCAACGAAATCGAATTGACGGTCGATGGCGACACGTCGGTGTCGATCGACGCCTGCGCGGCATTGAGCCGCGCCGTGGAGGCCGACCTCGACCGCGAGGAGGAGGACTTCTCGCTGACGGTCATGTCGGCGGGCATCGGCTCCGAACTGCGCTGCCTGCGGCAGTACCGCCGGCTGATCGGATCGTCGGTCGAGGTGCTGCTGAACAACGGCGTGAAGCTGCTGGCCCTCCTCGACGGCGCCGACGAGGAGGGCATCGACCTCTCCTACGAAGAGAAACAGGCCGTCGAGGGCAAGAAGCGCAAGCAGCTGGTCAAGGTGTCGAAGCACTACACCTTCGGCGAGATCAAATACACGAAGGAGTATCTCGATTTCAAGTAGCAATTGATTAAAAACAAGATAACGCACTCATGGACAACCTGAATTTGATCAGCAACTTTGCCGAGTTCAAAGAGCTGAAGAACATCGACAAATCGACGATGATCGGCGTGTTGGAGGACGTCTTCCGCCACGCGCTCCAGAAACAGTACGAAACGGACGAGAACTTCGACGTGATCATCAACCCCGAGAAGGGCGACCTCGAGATCTGGCGCAACCGCACGGTCGTCGAGGACGGGGCCGTGGAGAACCCCAACACCCAGATCGCCGTGTCGGAGGTCAAGGCCATCGACCCGACCTATGAAATCGGCGACGAATACGCCGACGAGATCAAGCTCTCGTCGTTCGGCCGCCGCACAGTGCTGTCGCTGCGCCAGAACCTCGCCTCGCGGATCCTCGACCTAGAGAAGGCCAACCTCTACGAGAAGTACTCGGAGAAGGTCGGCGAGATCGTCACCGGCGAGGTCTACCAGGTATGGAAGAAGGAGGTGCTGATCCTCGACGACGAGGAGAACGAGCTCATCCTTCCGAAAGCCGAGCAGATTCCCAACGACTTCTACCGCAAGGGCGACACGATCAAGGCCATCGTCAAGTCGGTCGAGATGAACAACAACCAGCCACGCATCATCCTTTCGCGCACGGCCAACCAGTTCCTCGAGCGCCTGTTCGAACAGG